>WNGF01007286.1_pt1 | contig 13409 bp, 16 predicted proteins | sample 5400641 | NCBI WGS metagenome assembly WNGF01 (sample SAMN13153371, study PRJNA577476) | soil metagenome | isolation source: 80 cm soil or saprolite under grassland replicate 2 | place: USA:California | collected 2016-06-15
TGGTAGGTCATCCCGATGGTGAAGGCGATGTAGGCGAAGTCCAGGTAGTTCGGGGTCTGCTCGTCGTTGAAGTCGATCCCGCCGCCGTTCGCGAAATAGAGCCTCGCATACCGCAACATGAAGACCGTGTGGACGGCCGCCCAGGACAGGATGACGCTCACGGTCGCGACGCCCGTGATGAAGGCCCGAGCAGCCCCGCTCTCGCCTGATGCCTTCAGGAGCGTCAGCGCGACACCGAGGAGGCTCGCCGAACTGGCTGTGATCAGGACCAGGTCCGCGGCGGCCCTGGAGTCGTCCTCGATCGTGGCGAACTCTGCGGTGGCCGCGCCGTCCATTCGCCGAACGCTCAACCAGACCGAGGCCACGAACGCGGCGGCCGAAACGCTCCACCCGATCAGTGTGGCCACCTGCCACGGCATGAGGAGGCTCGCGATGCCGAAGGACAGGACGCCCGCCGCGAACGCCAACAGCACGCGCCTCCCCGCGGACATGTGCGAGCCTTTGACGCCGCCCTGGTCGTCGCTTCCGGCCGTGCTCGCCACCGGGAAGACCTTACGCCCGATCGAGATCGGCTCTGGGAACGTCGGCCGGGCTTTTTGCCACGGTCGGGGCCTCCCATGCAGTCGGCTGCTCGGCCGACGCGTGAGGCGCGTCACGGGGCCGCGCGAAGCGGCCCCGTAACGCTCTCGATGTCAGCCCAGCGGCTGGAAGTAGTTCTCCATCGCGAAATTGGCGACGTTCGTTCCGAGCTCTACGGCCTGCACGTCCGCGGTGCGGAAATGGAGCCCCGCCCAGATGCGGGCTTCGACGATCTCGTCGACCGCCTGCGAGAAGCTGCTGAACGAACGCGTAGCATCGCCGCCGGGATTGACGGCGAAGCTCGTGATCTGGTAGCCGCCCGCAGGTGCGTTGCCGAAGAACGCCCGCAGCACGGTGGTGTACGAACTGTCTTGCCCGAGATGTCCCGACGGGTGTTCGGGGTAGGGCGCCGCGAGCAGCGGCGTCCACGTTAGATCAGGCGAGGTCGCGGGGTTGCCGTCGTCCGCCGCCCTGCGGATCGCCTGAAACGGCCGCCAGAAGCTGAAGTGGTACTTGTCGTTCCAAGTGTTGATCGCTGCGTCGGCCGTTGCCAGGTTCTGCATCGCGAGGACACGTGCGCTCTCAGCAGCGTCGAGATGGTTTCGTGCGATGAGCTGGCGGGCGACGTCGTTCCAGCTCGCGACGGGGTTGCTCTGCCACCACTTGGCGATATACGTCTGGGTTGCCGTTCGGGCCGAGGGCGTCCCCACGCCGTCGCCGCCAAGCGCTTTGACCTCGTTGACGTCCGCCGCATACGCGGGGCTGTTGAGCGCAAGTGGACCGGCGGAACGGAATTGCGACGAGCTCTGCATCAGGAACGGCTTGACGGCGCCGACCCACGGAGTGGGGTCTAGCACCGTCGTGCCGTTCGGCGCCACCGGATCAAAGAACCCCGGGTTCGGGTTCGGCACGAACTGGGACGGCCCGAACCGTCCATCGTCCTTCCTCGCGTCGATCATCGCCTGCGCTGCCGCGGTGCCGGCAGCGATCCCCTGATCCTTGAACGGCGAGTCGGGTATCGCGTTCACCGCAGCTTCGTACTGCGACGCGAGCGTCGCGAGCAGGGTCGCCCTGTTGGGGAACGTGATGCTCTGAGGGACGGTCTCGACGATGTTCTTCAGAACCAGATACGCGGCCGTTGCAACGGCCGCTTCATCGGACGCGGTGTTGGCGAACCGTCTGTTCAGTAGGTACGGCCGGTGAGGCTTCGGCGTGATCGCGTTGACCGCGTCATAGACAGCCCCCTGAACCATCCCCATGTGGATTGCAGATGCTGGTGGTGCTCCGCCCGCTGGGCCTGGAAGCCCTGGCCCGGGAAAGCCGGTGAGCGTGCTGACCGCTATGAGGTTCCACTGCATCACTGCGGTTGCGTCTGCCGTGGCGGGTGGTGCGGCCGATGCGCCGACGATGCCGGATGTCCCAAGGAGCGCACCGACTGCCACCGCGATGACCGACACGAGTGAGACAGATCGTCTACGTGTCAATGTCTTCCTCCCTCTCGACCAGTCGAGGTTAGGCCCCTCGAGTCAGTTGGGCTGAGGCTTCCCTCCCTCCTAAGCGGAGTCAATACGGCGTTGATCGTAAAAATCCAAAGCTGTTGCACCTCAAGATCAGAGACACGCGACACGCGCGCTCACCGGTCTCGGCACCGATGTCTAAACAGGCAACATCTGCTTTACGTGCCCATGGACCTCGACGTCTCGACCCGCTCACGCGGGTGCGGGATCGATGGTCCGCCTCAAACAGGACGACTGAACCCGAGGCCGTGACCCCGGAGCCCGAGCAGCCCATCCCGCCGCCGCGAACGGCGGGCAGAGAGACGACGCTGACGCTGAACACGACGGCGTCGTTCCCGGCGTGCCTGGCCTCGAGCGAGTTCTCGATCCAGGTCCTCGCAACGGCGGTGGTCTGACCTGATCGGTGGTGGGGGCTCGGATAGGAGGAGCGGTAGTGCGCGAAGTCGATGGCGGCTCCGAAGGTGATTCTCATCAGCGGGCTCACCTGCTCGCGGGTGCCGTACGCCGGACTCTCGTCAGTGTCCACGACCTTCCCGATGACGCGGTCGCGCTCCGCGCAGACGATCCGCAAGCGAGGGGCGGGTCACAGCCGATCCCCCGGAGCCGTCCGCCGGTGCGCGTCTTCGAGTGCTCGCTCGGCCGCGGCCGACGATCCGTACCGCGACAGCATCGAACGCGAACGCCAGCCGAGGAGCATCATGGGTCGCCTGCCGGAGCCGGAGGTCGAGATCGTCGACGTGAAGGTCCGTGAGTTCCTGTCGGCGGATACCGCTGTCGAGAAGAGCCGGACGATCGCGAGGTCCCGGCGATCCTCGAACGCCGTCCCGTCGCAGGCCTTGATCAGCCTCGCGAGATTGTTCCCGGTGGATCGCGTCGACCCGCGTCGGCATCCCGGCGTCCTCGAGGAAGCGGGCGAAGAGGCCGACCGCGTCGAGGAGCCCTCCACCGTCCGGTCCGAGAGGTTCCGGGCGCGGAGCGCGATCTCGAACGACTCGGCGAGGCGCCGGATCGTCCCGACCTCCGCCGCGGTGCGCGTGTCTATCCGTTCCCCCCTGCCGTCGGTTAGTGGCTGGCTATACGTCGTGCTACCGGAACGTCGACCGGGATCGCGGAAAAGGATCTCTGACCTGGGAAAGTGGAGACGAGCGGACTCGAACCGCCGACCCCCTGCTTGCAAAGCAGGTGCTCTACCGACTGAGCTACGTCCCCATGTCTACCTGCGGAAACATCCGACTGCGAGTTTGGCACAGATAGTGCCTCCACGGCCGCCGCCTTATCAACAGAGCGGACGCGACGGACGGAACTATCCTGGTCTTCTCCAACGATGGCGGGCGCCAGGGCAGTGGGTGGAAACCAGTGACGGCTCGGATTCGAGACGGCTGGATCCACGGGGAGCTCCCCGGGCCTGACGGGCGAGCGTACCAAGTCGAGCTGGAGCCACGCAATGACTTGTCCCTCGTCCGCCTCGCCGTCCTCAGACCGAACCTCGTCCTGCACACCACGCAGGCCCCGGACCTGAAGGAGCGATACAAAACGTGGGACTTTCCGCCGCAGTTCGGCGTGGGGGATCACCGGATCGTTCAGCTCTTCCCGGTCTGGGCCTAGGGGAAGGCCTCCAAGGCGCAGGACGCCCGGGCGATGCAGATCGAGATCACGGGGTTCTCGAACATCGCCCCCTGGCTCCCCTTCCGTCCCGCCCTGCAGCCGCTCGTCGCGCTGGTTGCGTTCCTCCATCAACGCAGGCTCATCAAGACGGGACTGTCGAGGCCGACCGACGACTGGCCCATCGCCGTGGACCACCTGCCGGCCGCCGTGTTCGACTATTACCGGCGAACGGCGGGCCTCTGGCCCGACGTCCCTGGTGTGTACGGCCATATCGAGCTCCCTGGCGACGACCACTGGGATCCGGGGGGGTTCGAGTACCCGGAGTTCTTCGGCATGGTGCGGGACGTGCTTGGAGGTGACGAGGACATGCGTATGGACGAGCTGATCAAGGGGCACCAGGCGTACAGAGACAAGTTCAAGTCACGGGGTGAGGATCCTGGTCCTCCGCCTCAGAACAGATCCGATGATTTCAAGGAAGGGTGGCGACAGGCGCGTTTCGCGGCGACTAACCCGCAGCCCATTCAGCTCGAGGGCATCTGAACCGCACCCGACTTGTCTTTGACCCTGATGACGTGAAGCATCCGCTGGTCCCTCCTGTCGCCAGGTCCGTCCGGGTGATTGAACTGCCTCGCCGAGGGCGACAGAATCGCGGCGCAGCTCCCGAAGCGCCAAAGGGGGACTCCCGTGCAAGCACCCCAGCTCAAGCGAGGCCTGTTCGGCTACACGCCCAAGAGCGTTCGTCTGATTCTGGCCGATCGCGACGCGAGGACCACGGAACAAGCCAGGGCAGCCGAAGGTGTGGTGCTCGGGTTGCGCTCCGGAGCCGAGATCTTGAGGACGCAGCGCGCCGAACAGGCCGAGAGGCTCCGCGAACTAGGGGCCGAGGCGGCCGACCTCAGGGCCGACCGAGACGCCACTCGTGGGGATCTCGAGGCGGCGGTGGCGGACGCGGCGCGCTTGGGGCTCGAGCTGAACACCACCAGACGCGAACTGGACACCATCCGGTACGACCTGAAGACCACCCGACACGAGATCGAGACCGCCCGAGACGAACTTGAACGCCAGGACGAGCGGCGCCGAGCGGCGGAGGAGCTGAGCGGAAAGCGGAGTGGCGAGATCACGGTCCTCCGGCAGGAGCTCGGCCTGGCGCGCCGGTACTTCCTGATCCAGAGTCATCGAGCCAGGAGCGCCGAGTCTCGGATCCAGGAGCTGGAAGCCGAACTCCGGACGGTGCGCGCCGACCTCGATGAGGGGCTCAGCGCCGCCACAGCCGAACTCGAGGCCGCGCACGCGGCCGTGGAGGAAGCCGCGGCACGCCCCGTGCCGGTGGCCGGAGCGGAGGAGCCGGCCGCTGTCCTGGAGGCAGCGGGACGGACCATGGCCCGGATCATGGACGGTGCGCGGACCCGTGCGGCGGCGGAGCTCCGGGAGGCTGAGCGAGCCCGCCGCGAGACCCTGGCGGAGATCGAGCGGCTTGCGGCATGGCGGGACCGCCTGTCTCCCCTCGTCGGCGTGGTCCAGTCGACAATCCAGGACGCAAAGGAGCGGGCGGTTGGGATCGGCGACCGGGTGGACGAGGCCGTCGAACCCCTCACCCAGGCCATCGCCGCGCTGGGTGACCGGTTGGCGGCCTTGGCCGAGCTTGCCACACTCCCAGACGAGGCCACCCGCGAGCCTGCAACCGAACGTTCGCTCGACCTGATCGAGCTCGACGAAGAGGACGAAGCTACAGGTCAACGCGTTCCCGCCAGGCGGAGTTGGAGCTAGCCCCGGCCGCGACTCCCAGTCCCGTTTCCGTCCCGAAAGAACGTTTGGCTATCTGCTGAGGCACCGGCCACGGATAGGCCTCATGGCTACGGTCAAGAGGGGACGCTTTCTAATGGTCCTGGGAGTGAGGGAACCCTTCCCCAACCCACGGTGTAGTGGGAGCACCCTCCTGGAGAAAGAGATCCTCATGCGACGGATTCTGCTCGTGACAGCGATTGCCACGGCGGCCCTCTACCTGCTCCCGTGGCCCGCCCAGTCGAAGGGGCTCGAGGAGCACGCCCGGGTGGCGATCCGGGGTCCCGGGCTCGCCGAGCCCATCCGCCTGAGCGGCGAGGACGCGTTCGTCTTCGTCCAACGATCCGGGGCGTTCCAGCCCAAATGGGATGTGCCGAACCTCGGGGGCAACCTGACGCCCGATGCGGAGCTCGGCACGGCGTACCGGGCGACGGTGCGGATGCGTTGCTGGAACGGCAAGGCGGTCCGGTACATCCAGACGCTGTACCCGGAGGCTCCGGGTGGGCTGCAGGTCCTTACCCCTCCCGGGGCCGCGCAGTGCTTCGGTCGGTCGATGCCCGGGTACTGGCCGGCCGCGGACGAGCTCCTCACGCTGCTCGTCAACAAGGGATTGCCCGCGAGCACCGGAGAGGACGGAACCGGCGACGAACGCCCGACGACGCAGGCCGTCGCGGCAGACGGTGGATCCGGCGGGTCGTTCGGGGCGGGCCTGGCGATCACCGTCGCGCTCGCGGCAGCTCTCGCGCTCCTCGGGATCGCCATCGGGCTCGCCGCGAGGCGGCGCCGCGGCACCGCCTAGCGGTCCCAGTTACGACGTCGGCGAGGCGGTCGGGGAGGGCGTCGGCGTGAGGCTGGGGCTCGGCGAGGGCGAGGGCGAAGGCGACGGGGAGGGCGAAGGTGGTAGGAGCCCCTGCTCGACCGGACCGTCGTCCGGGACGAGATCGAGGCATGTTCGAGGACACGACGGCCCGGTGAACTGGGTCACCAACCACCAGGAGTACGACGTCCTGTGGAGCCCGATCAGGAGCTTGCCTAGGCCCACGGACATGGTCGCCCCTTCGGGGCCCTTCTTTCGGACCGTGATGCGCCCGACGATCGTGTCCGGACCACGTGGGCGGCGGCGGAACAACCTCCCCACGAGGTCGCGACCGTTCGATCGAGCCACTGCGATGTAGTCCTCCTCGGCATCTCCACGCGTGTCGAGAAGCACGACGAGGAATCCGCTGTCCTTGATGTCTCTCGCGGTCCAGGAGGCGAATGTGTGGATGGTCCATGTGGGTGGGTTGGGGTCGGCCGTGAATTCCACTGTCATCACGTCGAGGCGGCCAAAGGTGTCGTTCCCGTCCGCGTAGTCCACGGGCGCCGCGAGCGCCATCGAAAGGCTCGTCACCACGAGTCCCCCGAGCACGGGCCCGGCGAGCCAGACCAGGCGAAGGCTCCGCCTCACGCGATCCTTCTGACGCGGACCGAGCGGAGGGAGGAGGCCAGCATCCAGGCGGCCACAGCGATGCCGGTGACAGCGAGGGCCGCGGGCAGGGCGTCGCTGGCCGTTGGGAGGCCCGGCACGCTGATGCGGGGCGCGTCGACGCCGCCGAGGGCTGCGATCGACGCGCCACCGGCTAGGAGGGCGTTTCGGAGGAGCAGGATCCGATAGTCCCGCGCACCGCTCGTCCCGAAGCATCCGCAAGCCACCACGTCCCCGAACCGCCGGCGAGCCCGGAGGATCGCCGCCGAGAAGGCGGCGAGGATCACCAGGGCGGCGATCCCGGCGGTCCGGTGCATCCCGATCACCACCAAGCCAAGGATCGCCACCTCGGCGACCGGCACCCCGATCACGGACGCCCGGTTCACCCATCGCCGCAACCCATAGGCGGCCAGCACTCGCCGCCAGGAAACCGGGCGAGCGATCTTGGTCCCGGCCGACCAGGCGAACGCGGCACCGAGCACCGCCGCAGCCAGGGGCGCAGCGGGCACGTCGCTCGTCGGGAGCATGGCCGCCGCGGCCGCTCCCACGGCGAGCAACACTGCAACATGGGCCGCTCGCCACCCCGACGAGGAAGCGCTGCGCGCCAGCCGGCCAACCAACGCCGAGCCCTCCTGGGGCTCTCGGGCCCGGGCCGTTACCAACACCGACATGCCGCGGGCCAGCCCGAACGGTGCTACCAGGGCCGCCCCCATGAGCGGGGTTCCCGAGGCGGCCGCGGCCACCGCCACCACCACCAAGGTCCCGTGGGCGAGATAGGTGAGGAACCCGACGCCCAGCCCCGCCCCGTACAGGAAGGCCGCCACCGGAACGGAGAAGAACGTCCGCCACCACTGCGGGACCTGCCGGCGGAGCTGCGGCACCGGGACCGGCACGACGGTCGCCTCTCCCACCAGATACAGCACGGCCACGAGGGCGATGAGGAGGGCCCCACCTCCCCTCCACGGAGCGCCGAGCAGGGACCCCGCGGCGCCGAGGGTCGCGCCGAACGCCGCCGCGGACGCTACAGCGCCCGTCACGTGGAGCACCACGCTTCCGGCCCATCTTCCGGCTCGTCCCCCGTGGACCACGGGGGTGATGGTCTCCACCATCGATAGCCCTCAGGGACCGAAGAGCGTGGAGACCCCGGCAACGATCGACGCGACGATCACGGCGATCGTCACGGGCTCGCTCAACATGCCACGTTGAGCTCCCGGTATGCGATGCAGAACACCCGGAGGGCGTCCGGGCAGTATCCCCGGACCGAGGCGTCCCCATTGATCCGGATCCTCGAGCTCGAGCAGCAGTCCTGGATGTGGCGCACGCGCCCGCCGCAGCATCGGCTCCAGCCACCGCCGTACCGGGGATTCCTCACCCCCGGATACTCGTCGGGGACCCGGGTCTGGCAGATCTTCCGTCGTCTTTGGCGGCGGTCTGTGTAGATGCGGCCGTCGTCGTCCACCGGATAGCCATCCACCGGATGCACCGGGTAGCCGAACGCGTCCACCCGGGTGAGCGGGGCGAACGGGTGCGGACACGACCCCGTGGTGTACAGGTGGCCGCAGATGTGGTGCGCCTCCGCCCGCTCGGGTGCGAGCGCGACGGCGACGAAGGATCCGCCCGCCAGGGCGACCACGGCCCTTCCAACCTTGCCCAAGAACGAGCGCCTGCTCGTCCTGCGGGCAAGCTCGACGGGCATGCGGGCGAGCTCGGGGCGCATCAGCCCGCCCGGGCCTCCTGGAGCTCAGAGGTCATCCGGCGGGCCGCCGTGTCGACCAGCCCCTCCAACTGTTCCAGGTCGTTCACCGTGCCCTTTGCCCTGACGACCCCGGACGGGTCGAGGATCACGACGAACGGAACGCCCGGGACCGCCCAGGCCCGCTCGGCGTGCGGATCGGACACGGCCTGCGGGACCAGCCCCGCCGCCGCCGCCGCCGCAGGGATCGACGGGCGAACCTGCTCGCACACCGGACAGGTCGAGGACTCGAACACGACCATGCGGCCACGTCCTGGGCCTCCCAGGTCGACGGTCGAGCCGTCCGCCGCCCTGGCGCGAAGAAGAGGCGGCGTCTGGTCGAGTGGCGGCCCCTCGTCGTCGATCTCCAGGGCACCGAGGGGGCCGAGCCGAAGGTGCAGCACGCCGATCTGGCGGGCCAGGGCCACGACCACGACGCAGAGGGCGATGAGCAGGAACCATTGGACGGCGAAGGCTGCCATCCACCACCCCGGCACGAGCGCTAGGCCTCCCCCTGCGCGGGGACGGACTCGACCTCGGTCAGATCCACGAAGGGGAGCTTTTCCGGAGCCATCCAGGTCGGCTCCCCCTTCTTGTCCATGAACTGGATCACCGGCGTGCCCTCCGCCGTGAGTCCCATGACGGCCCGGAGTTCGCCGTCCTTGTTCAACAGGCGCAGGATGGGCGAGCCTTCGGCTGCCAGGCCCAGCCTGGCCCGCACCTTCCCGTCCTCGTCCTGGAGCGAGATGGTGGGAGATCCCTGCTGCGCCAGGCTGTACACGAAGCCGAGCTGTCCGTCCTTGTTCCGGAGCGCGAGCGTCGGCGAGCCCTCGGTCGACAGTCCGAACTTCGCGCGGACCTTCCCGTTGTGGTCCACCATGGCCATGCTGGCCGAGCCGTCGGAGAACAGGCCGAAGGTGGCCCGGACCTTGCCCTCGTCGTCTGCGATGGCCAGGCCGGCTGAGCCGTCGAGCTGAACCCCGAACCGGGCCCGCAGCCGCTCGTCCGGGCCGTAGAACGCAACGAACGGCGAGTCGTCGTTCGTCACCCCAAGCCGGGCCCGCACCCGCCCTTGAGAATCCTCGACCTCGATCTCGCCCGTGCGTACGACGCGTTTCTTCATGGTTCTGCCCCTCGCTGCCAGCCACCCGTGCTCGTTACTAGCATGGCGCGACCGGCGACCTATCGCAAAGTACCCGCGTACCGCCAGCGGTCAAGCACATCGAAAGGGAGGCCGGGGTACCGGGACGGGAAAGCGAGAAGCCGCCAGAACCCGAAGGTCCCAGCGGCCTCTCGTGCTGAACTGTAGGGGGCGCCGGGCTCCTCGGTCAAGCCGGGGTCCCCCTTCTTGTCACTCTTTTCTTCAGGACTTCCGCTCGCAAGGTGCTCTGGGCCAGCCGGTCGGGTCGGGGGTCCACCCCGATGCCCGGGGCTCCCGGGACCGCCATCGTCCCGTCGGGATCCATGAGGAACGGTTCCGTGATGTCCTCGAGGAAGTACCGCCCGCTCGCGCTGGTGTCACCGGGGAGCACGAAGCCGGGGAGGGCGGCGAGCGCCAGGTTGGTGGCCCTGCCGATCCCGGTCTCGAGCATCCCCCCGCACCACAAGGGGACCCCGCGAGGAAGCAGGACGTCGTGGATCTGCTTCGCCTCCCGCAGACCGCCCACCCTGCCCTGCTTGACGTTGACGATGCGGCACGACCCGAGCTCGATCGCCGCCTCGGCATCGGCCGCAGATCGAATCGACTCGTCCAAGCAGATGTCGGTTCGGATCTCGCGCTGGAGCTTCGAGTGCTCCACCAAGTCGTCCTGATGGAGCGGTTGCTCCACCATCAGCAGGTCGAACCTGTCGAGCGTCCGGAAGGTCTCGATGTCGTCGAGCGAATAGGCCGCGTTCGCATCGACCGAGAGCGTGGCCCCCGGGTTCGCCTCCCGCACCGCGGCGACACGCTCGATGTCGAGACCCGGCTGGATCTTCAACTTGACCCGGCGATATCCATCGGCCAGGTACCCGGCCACGTGTTCCAGGAGCTGCTCGGTGCTCGGCGGGATGCCGACCGAAACGCCGCACGCCACACGGTCCTTGTTGGCGCCGAGGTATGCGGCGAGGGACTCGCCGCGAGCCCTGAGCTCCGCGTCCAGGACCGCGTTCGACAGCGTGGCCTTGGCCATCGGGTTCCCCCGGACGAAGGCGAAGACGCGCTCGAGGTCCTCGGCCCGGGCTTCGCCGGCCTGAAAGAGCGCCGGAGCCAGGAAGTCCCGGAGGAGGAGCCAAGCTCCCTCGTTGAACTCCTCGGAGAAGCCGGGGCCGGGGCCGGCGACGCATTCGCCCCACCCCTCGGCGTCATCGGTCTCCACCCTGGCGAGGATGCATTCCTTCTCCGTCTCCTGGCCGAAGCTTGTTCGGAAGGGGCGAACAAGGGGAAGCCTGATCAGGCGAAGCTCGATGGCTCGAACGAAGGTCATGCAGATCCGGTGGCCGGGGTCGCGGGAGCCGTGAGCACATACCTCGGGCCGTCGGGGTCGCGGGTGAGGCCCACCACGATCATGCCGAGGTCGAAGCACCGATCGAGAACATCGCCCACGGCGTCTCGCCATTCCGAGGCGAGCGCCGGATCCCGCTCCTTGAGGCCGACATAGTCGCCTGGGATGCCCACCCGCACGCTCCCGCCTGCGGCGAGGACTGGCTCCTCCCCCCGCTCCGGCGTGGGCATCTCGAGGGGCCCGCCGGCGCGGAGCGCATCCACGTGCGGCCCGGGTGGTCCGGTGGAGCTGTCGATCGCCCGATCCAGGTCCCACCTCACGACCAGCCGATCGCTCCGGTCGCCGCGGTTCAGCGCATCGCTCATCGCACCGTAGAAGTCGCGATGAAACCGATCGCACAGCACCCCGAGCTTGTTCAGGTTGAAGTGGGCGTTCCGGGCCTGGAGCGGATCGAACGTCCATCGGACCACGCGATAGCCCGCCTCCAGGGCCTGGGCCCGTTGGGCGAGCTTCAGTGCGTACCCCACACCGCCGGACCGCGACCCGGGGAGCACGGCCAGCATGTGCGAATGGACATGGGGTCCGTCCCCATCCAGCGCCATCCACCCGAGCACGTACCCGACGAGCTCATCGCCTCGGAAGGCTCCGTACGGGATGTTTCCGCTGTCGGCCAACGCCCGGATCATCTCCCGAGGGACCAGCTGGTGCTCGCCCCACGTCGCAACCATGACGCCGATGATCCTGTCGGCATCCTCGAGGGTCGTGAGGAGCCGGAGCTCGACGCCGGCTGCTCTGGCGGCGTCCTCCGCCAGCGTCCGGGCCGCGTTCACCGCCATGGCGCCGGCGAGTCTATCCCCCACCGATCATGGCCAGGATAAGAGTTAGGGCCCGTGCCCCCGGCACGGGCCCTTGGCCCACTTCGCTTTGCCCGAGACCTAGCCGCCTTGGGGAGGCGGGAGCTCCTGCCATTCGTCCTCGCCGAAGTCCTGCCCTCGGCGACGCTTGAAGAACGTCACGACCGCGGCCACGATCGCGCCGATGAACGCAAGGCGGAGGAGCTTTCCGAAGAACCCGCGCTTCTTCTTCTGGTCGGATCCGGTGTCCTCACCCATCAGGCTTCCTCTCACTCTGGTCGGACGAGTCTATCTCGTCAGTCCAGACCCGCTCCCGCGGCGGGTCGCAAACGGTGGGCTTGACCGCAGTTCGACTCTTCGCCACACTTCCACGTAGGAGGAAGGGTTGGTCGAGGTAAGGGCCCCAGCGAAGTTGTACGTGCATTGGCCCGATGATCTCCGTCGGGAGAGTGGAACCCGGGACGTCCTGCTGGCAGCGGCCAAGCGGCAGGTGCCAGGGGTGGAGGACATCCTCGTACTTGAGAACGGCGAATCTGAAACAGGGCAGTACGTCTACCTGAAGTTCGCCGACAAGATTCTCAGGTACACCCTCGAATGGGTGTGAGGAGAAGGAAGCTCGACCGAACTCCCAACCCCACCAGTACCGAAGAGACGAAACCTCAGCGCAGGGCCCGGCCTACGGACTCTACGTGCGGGATCGCTCGTTTGGCCTTCTAGCAGGGCTTTTCGAGTGGGCCTGGTTGGACTTGAACCAACGACCTCATCCTTATCAGGGATGCGCTCTAACCGTGCTGAGCTACAGGCCCCGAAGGAGCCGCCCGATGACCTCCCACCCGGCCCTGGGCAAGCCTACGCATGGCTCGAACAGGCTGTCAATGATCCCTCTGACCTGCGCGTTCTCGTTCCGGGCCGCTCGCGCCGTCAGTGCCGCTCGCTCAGCGTGACCTCGATCCCACCGATCACATCGGAGATGAGGTTGTACAGGAATGCGATGAACAGGTTGATCAGCGACCAGATCACGACCATGAACAGGCCGAGCACCGTGAGCCTGGTGAAGAGCCAGCCCCCGTGGATCGAGAAGTCGGACCACAGGGTCCTGACGAACTTGGTGACGTGCTCGAGAGCCCCCACCGCACCCAGCATCCCGTACAGCATGGCCAGCGCCAGCAGGATGACGGTCATCACGCAGAGGTAGAAGAGCAGCGAGAACTTGAACACCGACCACGGCCCGACCTTTCGGAGAACCACCCGGGTCTGGCGAGGCCTCGTCCGCGGCGCTCGCGCTATCGCCGGAGGGATGCCAGCGACCACTTCGGCCGCGGGCACAGTTGCTGCGGTTGCGGGCGTGGGCTCGGTTGCCAGGCCAGGTTCGTCCATCGGGCTCCTCGTGTT
>WNGF01007289.1_pt1 | contig 13406 bp, 11 predicted proteins | sample 5400641 | NCBI WGS metagenome assembly WNGF01 (sample SAMN13153371, study PRJNA577476) | soil metagenome | isolation source: 80 cm soil or saprolite under grassland replicate 2 | place: USA:California | collected 2016-06-15
GGCCACGTTCGTCGCGCCGTTGGCCGGCACGGTGGAGCTCACCTGCGGCGCGGAATCCCCGCCGCAGGGCACCGGCGTGGTCGCGGTGTTCAGCGGGTTCACGGACCCGGCGGCGAAGTCGGCGTTGTTGGCGTCCGTCTCGGTGCACCCGCCGCCGCCACGGGACACGGACGTGGTGTTGGACGGCGCCGGAGCCGGCCCCGCGCCCTCGAAGCAGTTGGCCGTCGTGCCGTACCCGACGAAGTCGACGATGCCCGCCGAGGGACAGCTGACCGAGGCCAGGAGGGTCTGGTTGCCGACGAGCGCGACCTTCCCCGCCGTCGCGCTCATGGAGATGGTCCCGACGACGTCCGGCGTGGGGAGCGGCGTCGTCCCGCCCGCGCCCTGGGCCTCCTGGACGAGGAAATACTGGCCGGGAGCCAGCGTCGTGGCCGTCAGGTTCGTCTTCTGCCACACGGTTCCGGTCGCGGCGGCGTACTGGACGGACCACCCGCTCAGGCTCGCCGGCGACGTTCCCCGGTTGAACAGCTCGATGAAGTCGTTCGTGTACGTGGCGCCGGAGTTGCCGCCGCCTCCGTAGACCTGGCTGATCACGAGGTCCGGCGAGGTCGCGATGGCGGCCGGCGTCGGCATCGCGACGAGCGCGGCGGATACGGACAGGAGCGCGGCGACGACGACGCGCAGCGCAACGCGGACGGGTGACCGAGTCGTGCAATCCCTCCCCTGGGTCGGTCCTCCCCCGCCCCGAACGGGGGATCCCGAGCCCCGGGAGGGGGATGAACCGGGCGATTCTTCCAGCAACGACCGATTCGGTGCAGTCCCGAATTCGGCCGTCCCCCTACTCCTCCATCACCACGCGGACGTCGCCCTCCCGCTGCAGGAGCGAGAAGCCGGTGATGTCGCCGTCGCGGCGGAACAGCAGCGTGATCCGGCTGTCGCCGACCCGGAGGTTCTGCAGCTCCACGGCGTTCAGCCACACCGGGAGCTGGGGCTTGTTCACCGTCACGAGGTTCTCGTGGGCCCGGGCGGAGATGCCGAGCATGCCCTGCAGGATCAGGAACGGCGACCCCGCGGCCCACGCCTGGGGCGAGCACGCCACGGGATAGGCCACCGGCCGGTTGGGCGAGCGGCGGGTGAACCCGCAGAACAGCTCGGGGAGGCGGAGGTGCTCGGCGTGAATGGCGGCGTCGAACAGCCCCGTGGCCACCCGGTTCGTGGCCCGGGGGTAGCCGTACCGCTTGAGCCCCGCCGCGATGATGGCGTTGTCGTGCGGCCACACCGAGCCGTTGTGGTAGCTCATCGGGTTGTATGCGGCCGCCGACTTGCTCATGGTGCGGATGCCCCACCCGCTGAACATGTCGGGGGCGAGCAGCCGCCGGGCCAGGTCGTGGGCGTGCTCGGGGTCGACGATGTCGCAGTACAGCGCGTGCCCTGGGTTCGAAGTGACCGTTCGCACCTGGCGCTTGGCCCCGTCGAGGGCCATCGCGTAGAACCGCTCGTCCTCCATCCAGAAGGCCCGGTGGAACCGGACCCGGAGCTCCGCGGCCTCCATGCGGAGCCGGTCGGCCCGCTCGGGCTGACCCAGGGCCTCGTAGACGTCGGCGACCCGGAGCTTGGCCAGGTACACGTAGGCCTGGGCCTCGACCAGCGCGATCGGGGGCTCGGCCAGCGAGCCGTCGGCGTGCACGACCGAGTCGACCGAGTCCTTCCACCCCTGGTTCCGGATCCCGCCCGGCGAGCGGCTGATGTACTCGATCAGGCCGTCGCCGTCGGCGTCGCCGTACTCGTCGATCCAGATCAGGGCGGCGTCCATCGCCGGCTCGAGCTCCTTGGCCAGGTCCAGGTCCCCGGTCCACCGGAAGTGCTGAGCCGCGAGGATCAGGAACCACGGTGTGGAGTCCACCGAGCCGTAGTACGGCGTGTGCGGGATCAGCCCGGCGGCCGCCAGCTCGCCCTGGCGGGCCTCGTGCAGGATCTTCCCGGGCTCCTCGTCCCGCCAGTCGTCCCGTTCCCATCCCTGCTGCGCGGCCATCACCCGGAGGCACTCCCGGGCCAGCCTGGGGTTGATCATCAGCAGCTGATGCGCGGCGATCATCGCGTCGCGGCCGAACGTCGTGACGTACCACGGGATGCCGGCGGCCAGCACCCCGCCACCGTCGAGCGGCGTGTACAGCGCGCGGAGGTCGCGGAGCCCCTGCTCGAGCAGCTGGTTGAACAGCTCGTTGTCGGTGAGGACCCGTGTGCACTCGTGCTCCCATTCCTCGTAGGAACGGCGCAGGTCGTGCAGGGCGGCGTCGAACTCGATGAGCGGCGGACGGCTGCCGTCGATCACCGGTTCCACGGTCATGGACAGCAGCCTGGTCTGGTACGGCCCGAGGCTCAGGCGGAAGGCGACCCGCACCAGGTCGCCGACGACCTCGCACCGGTCCGGTTCGGCGCCGAACTCGATCCGCGTCTCGCGGCTGCGGCCGTCCCTGCCCTGGTAGGCGAACGCGACGCCGCGCCCGTCGGCGCGCGGGGGGTGATGGGTGCCGGTCGACGCCCGGACCAGGCCCCGGACCTCGAACACGTCGGCGAAGTCGGCCCCCAGGGACAGCTCCACCTCGATCTCGACCGTGCCGGGGTTGTAGTTCTTCACACGGATCCGTTCGAACAGGCGGCCGTTGATGGTCCGGATGCGCCGGATGTTCAGCGTCTGCTGCGGCGCGAGGAGCTCGCCCTCGTCGTCGAACAGGTCGGGGTTCGTGAGGTCCACGTGCGCCAGGTACGCGCGGTCGGAGCCGCTCGACAGCAGCACCGGCTCACGCCCGGAGACCTTCAGCAGGAAGTGCGACAGGAACCTGGTGTCGCGGTGGTACAGCCCCAGCCCGTAGTCCTTGCGGTCGTCGAGGTTCCCCTCGTGGTCGCTGTACAGGAAGGTCTCGCCTTCCTTGATGGCCAGGGTCCGGTTGGCGAGGTCGGTGACGAGAACGGGGACGCCTGGAAGGGCGGAGGGCGCCCCGTGGTCGGTGTCGTGCTCGGTTGCTCCGTCCACGTCATCACCGGTTGGCGGCCGGGCGAGTGTATGCGGACGGCCGGGTGGACTCAATCACGCTGCTGGTATCGGTCGATCGGCCGCCAGGCTTGTGCCCCTATCGAGCGGCAGCACCACGGTGCCGTACGGGTGGTCGATCCGGACCGGGATCGGGCTGAGCGGAGTGGGCGCCGCGAGCCCGCAGTGAGTCCCATGAGAAATCCCAGCGATGCGACGATGGTCGCCGTGGACGTCGACGCGGAGTCGCTGGCCGGGCAGCTGCGGGTCCAGGCCTGGTACTGCCGGTCGCTGGGGTCGCCGCTGTACGAGCACCTCCTGCTCCGGGCGGCCGACGACGCCGCCGCGGGCGGGCCCGTATGGCGGCTGTTCGAGGGGAGGGCGGAGGCGCCGGCCGACTCCGCCCCGCTCGCGCTGGCCGGTGGGGTGCACCGCCTCGTGCTGTCCGGGCGGGCTCCCGGGCTGGCCCCGTGGTTCCCGTCGGCGGCGGTGGCCGCGGGTGAGGAGCCCGGTCCGGTGGACGGTGACGCGGCGTGGCGCGAGTTCCTGCGCGTCGTGGAGGAGCGGCGGGACGAGGTGGTCGCACTGCTCGACCACCCGATCCAGACCAACGAGGTGGGCCGGTCGGCGGCGCTCCTCGGCGGGTTCCTGGAGGTGGCGCGGGCCCACCCGGGGCTCCCCCTCCGGCTCGCGGAGATCGGCGCGAGCGCCGGGCTGAACCTCCGCTGGGACCGGTACCGCTACGAGGACGCTCGATGGGCGTGGGGCGAGCCGGGCTCGCCGGTCGCGTTCCCGTCGGTCTTCGCCGGGGACGCCGCGCCGTCGCTCGAGGCCCCGGTGACCGTCGCCGAGCGCTCCGGCTGCGACCGGGCACCGGTGGACGCCACGACCGAGGACGGCCGGCTGACGCTGATGTCCTACGTGTGGGCCGACCAGGTGGAGCGGTTCGCCCGGTTGCGCGGTGCGCTGGAGGTGGCCCGGCGGGTGCCCGCCTCGGTCGAACGGGCCGACGCGTTCGACTGGCTGGAGCGGCGCCTCCCCCGGCGGAGGTCCGGCACGGCGACCGTGGTGTTCCATTCGGTGGTGACGCTGTACTTCTCGCCCGACCAGCGTGAGCGACTGGCCGGGATGCTGGCAGACGCCGGGGCATCCGCGACGGAGGACGAGCCCCTGGCCTGGCTCCGCTTCGAGCACCCCGACTCCGGCGACTCGACCGCCCGCGGCTGGGGGCGCCTGGGCAAGCCCGAGGTCCGCCTGACGATGTGGCCCGGCCGCGAAGAACGCCTGCTGGCCGTGTCCTCGGCCCACGGCCCCCCGGTGAGGTGGCTGGGTGGATGACCCGGGCTCAGGATTCGCCGGCGGCTGGGCTGGTCGCCGGTTCGGGGCCGGCCGCGGCGGCGTCCGTGGCCTCCGCGCCGCGCGGGCGGACCCTCGTCCGGATCACCCGCCAGGACGGGCCGAGCTCCGGCATCTCGACCCCCTCGCGTTCGAAGGCCAGCAGGGTGGGGCCGGACCCCGCGACGCAGACGGGGGTGCCGGCAGCCTTGAGGTCCTGGAACACGCGCTGGGCCCCGGGGGCCAGGCGGAGGCGGGCATCCTGGTGCAGCCGGTCGTCGAGCGCCTCGGCGAGCAGGTCCGCGCGGCCGCCGAGCGCCAGGACCAGCAGCGCGGTCCGGGCCGAGTTGGACGTGGCGGCCGTGCGGGGGACCTCCCGGGGGAGCACGCGCCGGGCGTCGTCCGTCGAGATGCGCTCGTGCTCCGGGATCAGCAGGACCGGGCGCAGCGAGTCGTCGACGGCGAGGCGTTCGGCCCTCCACCCGCCGGCGCCGAGGTAGGCGAGCGTCGCGCCGCCCAGCAGCGCCGCGGCCACGTTGTCGGCGTGGCCCTCGGCGTCGGCCCCGAGCGTCAGCAGCCGCTCCAACGCCAGGTTCGTCTCGAGCAACCGGTCGGCCAGGATCAGGCCGGCGACGATCGCGCCGGCGGAGGAACCGAGGCCCCGAGCCAGCGGGATGCGGTTCTCGCTGCGCATCTCGAAGGGCGGCAGCTTCCGGCCGGCCTCGACCGCCAGCATGGCCATCGAGCGCACGACCAGGTTGGACCCGTCCTGGGGAAGCTCGCCGAGCCCCTCCCCCGTCACGTGCATCCGGGGCGGAGCCTCGGTGTCGATCGTCGCGACGTTCACCAGGTCGACGGCGAGCCCGAAGCAGTCGAACCCGGGCCCGAGGTTCGCCACGGTCGCCGGCACCTCGACGCGCAAGCGCACTACAGGCCCAGCTCCGCCGCCACCGCGTCGGGGTCGGCGGGAATCGTCGGAGGCTTCGCGGCGAACTGCATGGCCCACTCGGGGTCCTTCAGGCCGTGGCCGGTGAGGATGCACACGACGGTGCCGCCGGGGGGCAGCACGCGGTCGGCGGCCAGCCGGAGGAACCCGGCAACTGACGCCGCGGAGGCCATCTCGCAGAATACGCCCTCCCGGGCCAGCCGGCGGTACGCCGAGAGGATCTCGCGGTCGCTGACCGACCGGATCTCGCCCCCGGAGTCCGACGCCGCGGCGACGGCCTTGTCCCAGGACGCCGGGTTGCCGATGCGGATGGCGGTGGCGATCGTCTGGGGCTCGGCGACCGGATGCCCCAGGACGATGGGCGCGGCGCCGTGCGCCTGGAAACCGAACATCCGCGGCGCCCGTTCGACCACCCCGTCCGCGGCGTACTCGCGGTACCCCAGCCAGTACGCCGAGATGTTCCCCGCGTTGCCGACCGGAATGCAGTGGGCCTCCGGCGCCCGCCCCATCGCGTCGCAGACCTCGAACGCGCCGGTCTTCTGGCCCTGAAGGCGGAATGGGTTCACGGAGTTGACCAGCGTGACCGGGTACTTCTCGGCGAGGCCTCGGGTCAGGGTCAGCGCGGCGTCGAAATTGCCCTCGACCTCCAGCACCCGCGCGCCGTGGATGAGCGTCTGCGCCAGCTTCCCCACCGCGACCTTCCCCCGGGGCACCAGCACCGCGCACGTCAGGCCGGCCTTCCCGGCATACGCCGCGGCCGACGCGCTGGTGTTCCCCGTCGAGGCGCACACGACCGCCTTCGATCCCTCCTCCACCGCCTTCGAGATGGCGAGCGTCATGCCCCGGTCCTTGAACGAACCGGTCGGATTGGCGCCCTCGAACTTCAGGTACACGTCGCACCCGGTCTCGTCGGAGAGCGAACCGGACCGGATGAGCGGGGTCCCGCCCTCCTGCAGCGTGACGACCGGCGTCGCGTCGGTGACGGGCAGCCGGTCGCGGTACTCCTCGATGACCCCCCGCCACGGCCGGGCGGTCATTCGATCTGCTCCACTCGCAGCACGCTGCGGACGGCGTGCACGGGTTCCAGCGCATCGAGGTCCTTGACGGTCGCCTGGAGGTCGCCCTCCCGGGCCCGGTGGGTGATCATCACGAGCTGCGCTCCGTCGCCCGTGTCCTCCTGCAGCACGCTCTTGATGGACACGGCGTGCGCGCCGAACGTCCCGGCCACCTGGGCCAGCACGCCGGGCCGGTCCACGACGTCGAGCAGCAGGTAGTACGCGGCCTCCATGTCGTCCATGGGCCGGATGCGCCGCTCCAGGTAGCACGTGCAGCCGATCGAGCGGCCGCCCAGCACGAGGTTCCGGCCCACGCGGACCAGGTCCCCGGCCACGGCCGTCGCGGTGGGCTCGCCGCCGGCGCCGCGACCGTACAGCATGAGCTGCCCCGCGCGGTCGCCCTCGACGAACACCGCGTTGAACGCGTCGCGCACGGCCGCCAGGGGGTGCTCGGCGGGGAGCATGGCCGGATGGACCCGCACCGCGACGTCCTCGTCCTCCAGCTCGGCGATGGCCACTGGCTTGATAACGAACCCCAGCTCGGCCGCCGTCCGGAAATCGACCGGCGTGAGCCCTCCGATGCCCTCCCGGAACACGTCCCTCGCAACGACCCGCGAGTTGAACGCGATCGACGCGAGGATCGCGCACTTCGCGGCGGCGTCGTGGCCGTCGACGTCGGCCGAGGGGTCCGCCTCCGCGTACCCCAGCCGCTGGGCCTCGGCCAGCGCCTCCTCGAACGAGACGCCGTCCTCCGCCATCCGGGTGAGGATCAGGTTCGTCGTCCCGTTGACGATGCCGACGACTCGTTTGACCCGTTCGGCCGCCAGGGACTCCTTCAGGGCCCGGACCAGCGGGATACCGCCGCCCACCGCGCCCTCGAACGCGAGGTCCACCCCGCGCCGCTCGGCCACGTCGAACAGGTCCCGCCCCATCGTGGCCAGCAGCTCCTTGTTGGCCGTGACGACCGGCTTCCCCCGGTCGAGCGCGTCGAGGACGATCGACCTCGCGGGCTCCAGGCCCCCGATCAGCTCGCAGACGACGTCGACGCCGGGGTCGGCCACGACCTCCATGGGGTCGCCGGTGATGCGGCCGGATTCGAGCGGCAGCCCACGGTCGCGCGAGAGGTCGCGGGTGGCCGCGCGGGTCACCTCCAGCCGGAACCCGGCCCGCTCGGCGATGTCGCCGCCGCGGTCGTCGAGCAGCCGCACCAGCGCCGCGCCGACGGTCCCCAGGCCGATCAGGCCCACCCGGACCGTGCGGACGCCCGCGCTCGCCGGCCCGGCCGGGGCCTCGTCACGAACCGCCTCGCTCACGCCAGCCACTGGGACATGATGACCTCGTCCTCGTAGCCGTAGGACTTCTTCGACTGCTTCGCCAGGCGACCCTCCTCCACGAAACCGAACTTCCGATACAGCGCGATGGCCGCCTCGTTCGTCGGATAGACCTCGAGCGTGACCTTCTCCACGCCGGCGGAGCGGGCCCACCGCAACGCGGCGGCGAGGAGCGCGGATCCGATCCCCATCCTCCGCCGCGCCGACTCCACCGACATGCCGAGGGTCGCCACGTGGCGGTTCACCGGGTGCGACATCCGCTCGATGCCGACCATCCCGATGACTCGGCCGGACTCGAGCGCGACGAGCTTGGCCTGGTCGTCGGTCCAGGACTTCTGGAAGGACCTCCGGAACGCTCGCGCGGACCGCGGCGCCGACTCGGTGCGGACGTATCGCCGCTCGGCCACGACGGCTCGCCACAGGTCGAAGTAGGACTCGGCGTCCGAGGGCCGAGCCGGACGGATCTCGACACCCGGCGGCGGCGGCGACTCGGCCTCAGCGGGGACGGTGCCGGCGTCACGGCGGTCGTCCTCAGCCATCGCGGTGCTCCGCTCGTTCCATCGACTCGGGCGCCGAGACCCCGAGCAGCCCGAGCACGTTCGCCAGCGCCTGTTTCGCCACCCGGCACAGCCACAGGCGCGCCTGGGTCAGCGCGGCGTCCTCGCCGACCACCTTGCACTCGCCGTAGAAGCGATGGAACAGGGCGGCGAGCTCCTCGGCGTACCGCGTCAGCCGGTGCGGCCCCCGGAAGTCGGTGGCGGTCTGCACCTCGGAGGGAAGCTCGGCGATCTTCCGCATGAGCTCGGTCTCGGTGTCGTGGGTGAGGAGGTCCAGGCTGGCGTAATGGACCGGCTTCAGCCCGACGCCCTGCGCCTCGGCGTGCCGGAGGATGCTCGCGATCCGGGCGTGCGCGTACTGCACGTAGTAGACCGGGTTGTCCATGGTCTGCCGGGCGACCTCCTCGATGTCGAAGTTCATCGCGGAGTCCGGCCCGAACATCAGCAGGTGGTATCGGGCGGCGTCGGTGCCGACGGTGTCGATCAGCTCGTCGAGCGAGACGAACGCGCCGGCCCGTTTCGACATCTTCACCGGCCGGCCGCCCCGGAGGAACGAGACGAACTGGTAGATGAGGATCTCGACCGCGCCAGGGTCGTACCCCATTGCCCGCGCCGCGCCCTTCACCCGCCCGACGTCGCCGTGGTGGTCGGCCCCCCACACGTACAGCAGGTGGTGGAAGCCGCGCCCGAACTTGTCGACGAGGTACGCGCAGTCCGCCGCGAAGTACGTGTGGTTCCCGTTCGACCGGATCAGCACGCGGTCCTTGTCGTCGCCGAACTCGGTCGAGCGGAACCACACGGCGCCATCGGCTTCGAACGCGTATCCGGTCTCCCGGAGTCGGTCGACCGCGGCCTCGATCTCGCCGCGCTCGGCCAGGGTGGCCTCCATCATGTAGGAGTCGATCTCCACGCCGAACCGCGCGAGCGTGGCCCGGATGGACTCCATGGCCACGTGCGCTCCCTCCGACCGCATGAACACGAACCGCTCGTCCGGGGGGAGGTCGCCGGGGCCGTCGCCGTGCTCGTCGCGGATCCGCCGGGCGATGTCCACGACGTAGTCGCCGTGGTAGCCGTCCTCAGGAACCTCCGCGTCGCGGCCGATCAGCTCGAGGAACCGCGCCTCGACCGACGCGCCGAAGCGGTCCATCTGCCCCCCGGCGTCGTTGAAGTAGTACTCGCGCTCCACCGACCACCCGGTGAATCCGAGCATCCGGGCCAGCGTGTCGCCGATGGCCGCGTTCCGCGCGTGCCCGATGGTGAGCGGCCCGGTCGGGTTCGCCGAGACGAACTCGACCTGGACGCGCCTGTCCATCAGCTCGGCCCGGCCGTAGTCCGCGCCGAGCTCCGCGGCCTCCCGGATCGCGTCGTGGAGCCACGCCGGCCGCACGAACAGGTTGACGAACCCGGGCCCGGCCACCTCGGCGCGCTCGACCAGCGGGTCGTCCGGGAGGTTGTCGACGATCGCCTGGGCGACCTCCTTGGGCCTGGCCCCCAGCTGCGACGCCCACACCAGCGCGAGGTTCGTGGAGAAGTCCCCGAACTCCCTGTTCGGGGGCCTGGTCAGCTCGATCGTCTCGGGCGGGGGCGCGTCGCCCAGCGCCGGCGAGGCGGCCGCGGCCGCCTCCCGCAGCAGCGAGACCAGGCGCTCCTCGATCATGAGAGGTCAAGGGTAGCGGCCCGGGCGCCTCCGCTCGCCGGATTCGGCCCGGGCGACGCAAACCCCGTTGCTAAACTCGCCGGAGACGCCCTCGTAGCTCAGGGGATAGAGCACGCGCCTCCGGAGCGCGGTGCGCAGGTTCGAATCCTGCCGGGGGCACGGACCAGACCTGCGCAATTTTCCCGTCGCGGTCTGGCGTTCGTCGGCGATGAGCGTCAGCTCATCGTCGACCGCTTGCGTCGCGGCCTGGAACGCCAGTTGAAGATGGAGGCAGTCGAATACTGCCCAGCCGGCGGCCGCTGCGAATCCGGCTGCGGCAGCCACGGCGTGGTCGGTTGGTCAGCGCCCGGATCTACGTCAACGGCCGGAGGGTGCGTACGGTGCGAGGCCGCCGGCTGCGCGCGCCAATCCAGCCCGTCCGCCTTCCACGCGACCGGGTCCGGGTCATGATCGTGGCCCGGACGAGCACCGGGCGGACGGTGGTGCACACGCGCCGCTATCGGACGAGCGCGCGCTGAGCACCGAGCGCTGGGCACTGTCACAGGCGGCGCCTCTATCTCGTCTCACAAGGGCAAATGAGACGAGAGGAGCAGTCATGAAGGTATTCGTAGCCGGCGCCACAGGCGTTCTCGGCAGAGAGCTCGTCCCGCAGCTCGTGGCGCGAGGCTACGAGGTGGTCGGGATGACCAGGACCGCATCGAAGCAGGACCTGGTGCGCAGCCTGGGAGCGCGCCCGGTCCTGGCCGACGCTCTCGACCCCGACGCGGTTGCCCAGGCGGTGGCGTCCGCCGAGCCGGAGGTGATCGTGCATCAGCTCACGGCGTTGTCCGGGCCGATGTCCATGAGGGACGCGCGGCAGCCCGACCGCTCCTCCATGGCGAAGATGACCAACCGGCTGCGTACCGAGGCGACGGACCATCTCTTGGCGGCGGGCCGCGCCGTGGGGGCACGGCGCTTCGTGGCGCAGAGCTTTGGGGCTTTTCGATTCGCCCGCACGGGCGGGCCGGTGCAGACCGAGGCCGATCCCCTCGATCCCGACCCGCCGGGGCCGCTGCGGCCGTTGGTGGAGGGGCTCCTCTATCTGGAGGAGGCGGTGACGACGATCGAGTGGGGCGAGGGTCTCGCGTTGCGCTATGGCGGTTTCTACGGTCCGGGGACCGCGATCAGCCTGGCTCCGGATGCGGTGATGGCGGCACCGATCCGCAAGCGTCGGTTCCCGATCGTTGGCGGCGGTGGTGGCGTCTGGTCGCACGTCCACATCGAAGACGCCGCGGCGGCGACCGCGATTGCAGTCGAGCGCGGCCAGCCGGGTATCTACTACATCGTCGACGACGAGCCCGCGCCGGTGCGGGAGTGGCTGCCGGTGCTGGCGAGCGCGCTGGGTGCCAAGCCACCGAGGCGTGTTCCACGCTGGCTGGGGCGGCTGGCGGCCGGTGAGGCGGCGACCGTCATGATGACCGAGGCGCGGGGTGCCTCGAACGAGAAGGCGAAGCGCGAGCTCGGCTGGCAGCTCCGGTATCCGAGCTGGCGGCAGGGCTTCGCGCAGGGACTCGGCTGAGCGATGACCGAGGAGGAGTTCGACGAGCTGAGCCGGTCGGCGTTCGCCATCGCCTACCGGATGCTCGGCAGCGTGAGCGAGGCGGAGGACGTGGTGCAGGAGGGGTTCCTCCGCCTCCACCGGGCGCGCCAGGGCGGCGAGCGGATCGAGTCGCCGCGCGCCTACCTGTCGACGGTGGTCTCGCGGCTCTCGCTCGACCACCTCCACTCGGCGCGGGTCCGGCGCGAGACCTATGTGGGCGAGTGGCTGCCGGAGCCGCTCGTGGCGAGCGCCGATGAGGATCCCGCCCGCAAGGTCGAGATCGCGGACTCGCTGTCGCTCGCCTTCCTCGTCCTGCTCGAGAGCCTGTCGCCCGAGCAGCGCGCCGCGTTCCTGCTGCACGAGGTGTTCGACGAGCCCTACGACCGGATCGCGGAGATCGTCGGGACGAGCGAGCAGAACGCCCGCCAGCTCGCCACACGGGCCCGCCGCCACGTGGAGGAGCGGCGCCCCCGGTTCGAGGCCTCGCGCGAGCAGCGGGAGGAGCTCGCGACCCGCTTCTTCGCGGCCGCCGAGGAGGGCGATCTCGAAGGGCTGGAGGAGCTGCTGGCCCACGACGTGGTGCTCCACGGCGACGGCGGCGGCAAGGCGCCCGCCCTCGCACGTGCGCTCCACGGCCGCACCAGGGTGGCGCGCACGCTGACGGCGGGGTTTGCGCGGCTTCAGACCCTGCTCGGCGGCTTCACGTTGCGCCGTGAGGAGGTGAACGGGCAGCCGGGTGCGCTGTTCTTCGACCGCGAGGGCAGGCTGATCGGCGTGATGATCCTCGACGTCGCGGAGGGCCAGATCCAGGGCGTGAGCTCGATCGTCAACCCAGACAAGCTGCGGCACCTGGGGCCGGTGGCCGACCTGGGCGCGCTGCTGCGCGAGCGGAGCTAGCTTGGGGAATCTCGCCGAGGGGGTGTGCAGGACGTCTCGGCTCTGGGTGTACCTGCAGCTCGTTGGTGCGGAGCACGTCGCTCATCAGCAGATCGTTCGTGCCGTCGTCGCCGTGGTCACGTCTGACCACGACGATGACGCCGGCGCCTCGCCTTCGCGATCTCACCCGAGATGGGCAGCCAGTAGTAGGGAATGAAGGTGGCGATCACGGCCACGCCGAGCGCGGGAAGCAGAGCGCCGAGCAGGGTTCCGGTGGCGATCCAGGCAAGGGCGAGCTGGAAGCGGCGGCTGATGGCTGTCACGCCGGCTGCATCGATGGTGGTGGTGAGCAGCCGGCGATCACGACGGGCGTGCCACCAGATGACGTTGAACAGAGCGGCCGCGAGCTCGAACGCGATGCCGTGCAAGACGACCGCGGTGCGCTGCCCGTATCCGTCCCGGAACGCCTTGGCCAGGACGGAGGCGGTGAACGGCAGGAACGCTATGTCCATCAGCAGCACGGTGTTGAGGAACAGCACCACCCGGTCGGCGCTGCGGATGTGGTCGAACATGACGTGATGGTTGGCCCACACCTGCCCGACCAGCATGAAGGTGACGCCGTAGGCCAGGTAGGACGGCCAGAGCGTGGCGAGGCCGTGCAACAGGTGCCGGGTGTCGTGCGGCGGGCGGATCTCCAGGACGAGCAGGGTGACGGCGATGGCGATGACGGCGTCGCTGAACGCGACCACCCGGGCAGGATTGCGCTCCATGCCGAACGGCGTTGACCCTCCTGATCCTCGAAGAGGCTCTGTCATAGCCCCGGCCTCAGACACCGGACGCCGCTACAGGCGCAAGCCGAGGGGCGTTGCCGTGAGCCGTCCGGGTTGGCACGTGATCATACCCAGAGACCCTCATGGCCAACGGCCGCCACGACGGATGAGAATGGCGACGTGTCCGGCCAAGCTCGGGCTTTCTTGGTGCGAACGAGCCCGTCCCAGAGACTGACGCGGGGACCTTCCCGGCACCACGAACTGTTCGC
>WNGF01011209.1_pt1 | contig 13406 bp, 11 predicted proteins | sample 5400641 | NCBI WGS metagenome assembly WNGF01 (sample SAMN13153371, study PRJNA577476) | soil metagenome | isolation source: 80 cm soil or saprolite under grassland replicate 2 | place: USA:California | collected 2016-06-15
GTCTACTCCGGCGAGTTGTTGGGCGGTGCCGGTGCGAAACGTTTGGGCACCGATTGGGCACCGGCACCGCGCAGCTTGGCTATGCGGATGAGAGGACTTGAACCTCCACGGGCTTTCGCCCACACGGACCTGAACCGTGCGCGTCTACCAATTCCGCCACATCCGCGCGGCGTCACCATCTTAGCCGCGGGTTTGCCGCATCCACCCGCGCGCGGCGCACGTACCATTCGCCGACCTTGAGACGGGGTGCGCTCCTCCTCGCGGCCGCGGCCGCGTATTCGCTTCTGCTCGCGCCCGCAGGGCAGGCGGGCTCCAGGCGCATGGAAGTGGTCGTCACGCTGCGCGCGCCCGCACTGGCACAGGCGATCGCCGAGAGCCGGGTCCTCACGGCGAGCACCAAGGGGCGCCGCCTCGACCTCGGCTCACCGACGAGCGTCTCCTACCTCCGCGATCTCGACCGGGCCCAGCGCAGGGTAGCGCGACGGATCGTGCGAACGATCCCATCCGCACACGTCCGCTGGCGCTACCGCGTCGTCCTCGACGGGCTGGCGATCGTCCTGCCCGCGAGCCGCCTCCAGGCACTCGCACGGATCCCCGGCGTCGTCCGCGTCTGGCCTGGAACGGGCTTCCACCCGACGCTCGATCGCAGCCCGCAGCTGATCGGAGCCGACCAGCTCTGGGGGCTGCCCAGCTTCTCGACCGCGGGGAACGGCGTGAAGATCGGGATCATCGACGACGGGATCGACCAGAAGCACCCCTTCTTCGATCCCGCGGGCTACAGCTATCCGCCAGGCTTCCCCAAGGGAAATACGTCGTACACGACCCCGAAGGTGATCGTCGCCCGGGCGTTCGCACCGCCGACCACGACCTGGAAGTACGCTCGCGTCCCCTTCGACCCGGTCTACTCCGATCACGGGACGCACGTGGCCGGCATCGCCGCTGGTGACTACACGCCCGGGGCTGTCTTGAGCCGGGGGCCGCTGGCGGGAGTCGCGCCGAAGGCCTATCTGGGCAACTACAAGATGAATTCGACGCCGTTCGGAGACGAGATGATCGAGAACTCGGCCGAGCTCGCCGCGGCGATCGAGGCCGCCGTTCGCGACGGGATGGACGTGATCAACATCTCCTACGGCGAGATCGAGTCGGGCTCAGCCCACAACATCGTCGACCGTGCGGTCGACGCGGCCGCCGCGGCGGGTGTCGTACCGGTCGTCGCCGCCGGGAACGACTTCGAGGAGTTCGGCCGAGGCTCGATCTCTTCACCCGGAACCGCGGCGCGCGCCATCTCGGTGGCCGCCGTGTCCAAGTCCGACGTGATCGCGTCCTTCTCCTCGAGCGGGCCGACCCCCCTCGCCGACCGGCTGAAGCCCGACGTTGCGGCACCCGGCGTCTCGATCCTCTCGTCGGTTCCGTCGCGCGAGGGCACGTGGGTCCAGTTCTCGGGGACCAGCATGGCCACGCCCCACGTCGCAGGCGGCGCGGCGCTCCTCCGCCAGCGCCATCCCGAGTGGAGCGTTGCCCAGGTCAAGTCCGCGCTCGTCCTCACCGCAGGCCCCGCCTACGCCGATCCTGGTCACACCGCCGAGCTGCCGACGAGCCGGGAGGGCGGAGGCCTGGTCAACCTCCCGCGGGCGAACAACCCGCTCCTCTTCGCTGCACCGTCGAGTCTCTCGTTTGGCCTGGTTCGTGCGGGGAAGAGCGCAAACCGGGCGATCGAGTTGACCGATGCAGGCGGGGGAGTCGGGACGTGGGGCGTCAGCGTCCAGCTTCAGGGACAGGCACCGGGCGTGAGCGTGAACGCGCCGCCCTCGGTGAGCGTGCCCGGACGGCTGGCCGTGCGCGCGAGCGCGGTGACGAGCGCGGCCGAGACGGACGCCACCGGCTTCGTCGTGCTCACGCTCGGCGGCAACACGCGCCGGATCCCGTTCTGGTTCCGCGTCGAGCGACCGAGGCTCGGGCGTCCGAGCGCGACGCTCACGAAGCCGGGCTCGTACGAGGGGACGACACGCGGCAAGCCCGCGCGGGTCAAGAGCTACCGCTACCCGGACGATCCAGGCGCGGTCGGCGTGGCGACAAACCTCGCCGGTCCGGAGGAGGTGTTCCGCTTTCGCGTCCGGCGGGCGATAGCGAACTTCGGGGTCGTTCTGCTCGGCGCGGACCGCGGGGTCCGCGTCACCCCTCGGCTCGTGGCGGCGGGCGACGAGAATCGCCTCCTCGGCTATCGCGCGCTGCCGACGAACAACAATCCCTACCTGGAGACGTTCGGACGCTCTATGCCGATCGTAGCCGCGGTCTACCCCGCCCGGGGCTCGTACGACGTCGTCTTCGACACCGCCGGCGCCCGCCCGGGGCCGTTCTCGTTCCGCTTCTGGGTCAACGACACGCGACCGCCGAGCGCCCGGCTCGTCACCTCGCGGGTGAAGCGGGGAACCCGCCTCCTCGTCGCGGTGTCCGACAACGGATCCGGGGTCGACCCGGCGACGCTGTCGGCGAGCGTCGACGGTCACACCATGAGGACCTCCTACTCCGGTCGGGCGCGTCGGGCCGTCGTCCTACTGCGCGCCGGCCTGACGCTGGGGAGGCACAGGCTCTCCCTCCGGGTCTCCGACTATCAGGAGGAGAAGAACTCCGAGAGCGTGCCGGGAGTGCTGCCGAACACGCGCTTCTACAACGTCCGCTTCACCGTGACGCCGTAGATCTACCGGCGCCGGTCGTGCTCCTCGATGGTGGGCAGCTTCTCCAGGTCGCGCTGCACGCTGGCCGCGAACTCCTCGCTCTCGGAGCGAACGACCTTGAGCTTGGCCTTGCGGCGGGCGCGGGCGCGGTGCTCACGTGCCTCGAGTCCCAGACGGTCGGCGACACGGGGCCATTCGGCGCCGACCAGCACGGCGATCCCGCAGGCGAGCAAGGCGATGAAGAGCCAGCTCACGCGCTGCTCGGATGACCCAAGCCGTCCCCATGCGCTAAAACACCGCGGCCCGCGCGCCGATAACGGAGGCGTGATCAACTCCGGCACGCTCCTCGCTCCCTGGGCCATGCTCTGGATCGTCCTCATCCGGACGCTGCTCGTCCGCCACCAGCTGTTGCCGCCCACCTGCAGCCGCTGCGGCTTGCCGCTCGAGCGGACGCGGATCGGCACCCGCATCTGCCGCTGCACGCACTGAGCTAGCCTCCCCTCGTGGGAGCACTGGAGGGCAAGGCCGCCCTGGTCACGGGAGCGGCAGGTGGGATCGGACGTGCAGTCGTGGGCGCCTTCGAGGAAGCGGGAGCCGAGGTGTTCGGCGTCGACGTGGTCGAGGCGGACGGCATCTTCCGCGCCGACCTCTCCCAAGCGGACGAGGCCGAGAGGGCCGTGTCCGCCGCGGTCGAGCGGCTCGGCCGGCTCGACGTCCTCTTCAACGGCGCAGGCATCTCCGGCCGGCCCTTCGGAGACGGACCGGTGCACGAGTGTGCCGAGGAGGCCTGGGACCGGGTTCTGGAGGCGAACCTGAAGAGCGTCTTTCTCGTCTGCAGATACGCGGTCCCACAGCTGATTGCCGGCGGCGGGGGCTCCATCGTCAACGTCTCGAGCGTGCTCGGGATCGTGGGCGGTGACGAGGACTACGGCTCACATGCCTACGCTGCCTCGAAGGGCGGCGTGGTGGCCCTCACCCGCGCGATCGCCACCTACTACGCGCGGCAACGAGTCCGCTGCAACGTCCTGTGCCCCGCCGTCATCGACACCCCTCAGGCCGCGCGCTCGGTGGGCGACCCGCGCCTCCGGGAGCGGCTGCGAGAGCTCCAGCCGCTGACCGGGGAACCCGGCCGCCCCGACGACGTCGCCGCCGCCGCCCTCTTCCTGGCCGGCGACGCCTCCGGCTTCGTCACCGGTGTGGTGCTGCCGATCGACGGCGGCTGGACGGCCAAGTGAGTCGAGCGCGCAAACACGTGCTCGACTCCCGAAGCAAAGGCTGATCGAGCAACACCCGCGGTAAGTGCGCCGCGTACGCGAATCGCACCTTCCGCGGCAACTAGACGGGGGCGTCCTCGTGCTCGCGCTGGTCCAGCTTCCGCTCGAACGCCGAGCGCAGCTCTTCACCCGTGACCTGAGTCTCGTAACGCGGGCGCCGGGGCTCCAGGTGGACGATGCGCACTTCGGTGTTGCGCTCGCCGTGGCAGCGGTGGTAGGCCTCCGCCTCGGAGAGCGACCGCAGCCGGGGCTTGAATTTCCTCACCATGGAGGATCCTAAGCCCCCGGAACCGCCCCCTCAAATGCCAAGTCCTGCGAGCCCGAAGGCCCACAGGACTTGACGAAGTGAATCTCTCATGCCGTGCGAGCCTTGTCAAGGGGGATCCGGCGAGCCTTGTCAAGGGGGATCCGGCGAGCCTTGTCCTGTGAACCGAGCTCCCCGGGTTGGACTCGAACTCGAACCAACAACCCTCCGGTAATACGCTCAGGTCGGTACCGAATCCGGTACCAAGTTCGGCGGCTCGACCGCGTCGCCCCGCACCGAGGAGCAATAGATCACGATGGCGGGGTCGAGCACCTCACTCGGTAGGTGATCGCCTGAAGGCGCCGAAACATGCGGCCGTGGACGAGCGACGCGTCGAGCGCATCTTTGAGCTGCCCGCGGTGGTCGCGGCGCTGCTGACGATCCCGGCCCTGGTCATCGTAGAACTCGTCAGCGGGCGAGCCGTGGACAGGTGTCGGAACCGTCCTCAACTGGGCCACCTGGTCAGCGGGGCCGATTGTCGCTCTTGCGTATCGCCATCGCTCGACCACCCCTGGGAAGGGGTCAGCGGGGTCGCCGCTCTGGAAGAAGGACGCCACTGCTCCGCCGAGCCGAGGCGCGGCGCTACGGCGAACTACTGATCGCGACTCCGGCTCGGTCCCGATGCGCCGGCGAGCGCAAGGAGCGAACGTGCACTGACTCACACGAGGAGGAGCCGAGATGGCGACAGTCACTCCAAGCCGGCGCAGGCGCAGCGCAACGAACTCGATGCAGCTGCCGACCCGCGTGCGGCGGCCGAGGCGGCCGCCGCGAAGCCGAGAGCAGAGGCTGGCGGACGCGAGAGCGCGAGAAGTCCACGCGAGGCGCGATCTTGCGCAGGCGTTCGCGAGGATGGAGCGGACCTACGCGCTTGCCGTGCGCAATCTGGAGGAGTTCGACGCGTACCTGAGCGGCGTGCACCAGCGTCTGCAGCACGCCGCTGATTGCGGTACGGCTTTTCCGCAACGACCGCCGGGTCGGGACGCTCTCGCTTAGACGAGGCGGTCGACCAGGGCGCGCGTCGCCCGCGCCGCGACGATGTCTTCACGGGCGCGCAGAACGACGAGACGGACGGCGCTTCCTTCTGTCGCGATCTCGGCATCTGGCTCCGCGCGGTCGTTTCGTTCCGCGTCGAGTTCCACGCCGAGGAAGGTGAGGCGTGCACAGATCTCCGCCCGGACGGCGGCTGAGTGCTCGCCGATGCCGGCGGTGAAGACGAGCGCATCGAGGCCGCCGAGCGGAACTGCCATCGCGCCGACGGCTGTGGCGACGCGGTAAGCGAAGACCTGCAGGGCGAGCCGCGCTGCCGCACTTTTCACTCGCGCGAGTTCGCCGACATCGCCCGATATGCCGGAGAGACCGCGCAGCCCCGACTCGTGCTCGAGCATCCGCTCGAGCTCATCGAGCGTGAGCTGGTGCCGCAGCAGGTAGAGCAGCGCGCCGGGGTCGACGGAGCCGGGCCGCGTTGCCATCGGCACGCCCTCGAGCGGGGTGAACCCCATCGTCGTGTCGACCGAGCGGCCGGCGCGAACGGCGGTCACCGAGCAGCCGCCGCCGAGGTGACAGACGACGAGCCGCTCGGCCTGTACTCGCTCGCTTGCCCACTGCACTGAGAGGCCGTGGAACCCGTAGCGGCGGATGCCCCACTCCTCGCGTACGTGGCGCGGGAGCGCGTAGGTCGCTGCCTCGTCCGGGATTGTCGCGTGAAAGGCCGAGTCGAAGACGGCGACGTGCGGCACGCGCGGTAGCTGGGCGCGCGCCTGGCGCAGTGCTGTCATCGCCGGCGTCATGTGCAGCGGGGCGAGCTCGGTCAGACGGGTCAGCTCGCGCTCGACACCGTCGTCAACCACGACCGGGTCGCGGAAGCGGCGGCCGCCGTGCACGACTCGGTGCGCGACCGCGTCGAGCTTCGCCGGAGAGGCGTCGAGCGAACCGATCGTCGTCGTCTCGCCGTCGGCTTCGACGACTGAGAGCTTCAGGCTCGTCGAGCCGGCGTTGACGACGAGGATGGCGGCCACGCGCCGCTCAGCCGGGCCAGGTCCAGTCGCGGATCTCGGGCGGATCTTCTCCGTGCTCGCGGCCGTACGCGCGCGCCTTCAGGCGGCTGTCGATCATCTCCTGCCGGAGGTGATCGGCGGTGCCGGCCAGCCGCGGTAGCCGGTCGATCACGTCCATGACGAGGTGGAAACGGTCGAGGTCGTTGAGCATGACCATGTCGAACGGCGTCGTCGTCGTGCCCTCTTCCTTGTAGCCGCGCACGTGCAGGTTGCGGTGGTTCGTGCGGCGGTAGGTGAGACGGTGGATCAGCCACGGGTAGCCGTGGTAGGCGAACACGATCGGCCGGTCGGTCGTGAACAGCGAGTCGAACTCGCGGTCGGAAAGGCCGTGCGGGTGCTCGCTATCGGGCTGCAGCCGCATCAGGTCGACCACGTTCACTACCCGCACACGCAGCTCGGGAAGCCGCTCGCGCAGGATCGCTGCCGCCGCCAGCGTCTCCAGCGTCGGAACGTCGCCGCAGCATCCCAAGACGACATCCGGCTCGGCGTCATCGTCGTTCGAGGCCCACTCCCAGACGCCGATCCCGCGCGTGCAGTGAAGGATCGCCTCCTCCATCGACAGATACTGCAAAGCCGGTTGCTTGCCGGCGAGGATTACATTGACGTAGTCGCGGCTGCGCAGGCAGTGGTCGGCGACCGACAGCAGCGTGTTCGCGTCGGGCGGCAGGTAGACGCGGATGATCTCGGCTTTCTTGTTGACCACATGGTCGATGAAGCCCGGGTCCTGGTGGGAGAAGCCGTTGTGATCTTGCCGCCAGACGTGCGAGCTGAGCAGGTAGTTGAGCGAGGCGAGGGGACGCCGCCAGGGAATCGCACGCGTGACCTTCAGCCACTTCGCGTGCTGGTTGAACATCGAGTCGACGATGTGGATGAACGCCTCATAGCAGTTGAAGAGGCCGTGCCGGCCGGTCAGCAAGTAGCCCTCGAGCCAGCCCTGGCAGAGGTGCTCCGAGAGGACCTCCATCACCCGGCCATCCGGCGACAAGTCCTCGTCCGTCGGCTCGACCTCCGCATCCCAGGCGCGGCCGGTGACCGCGAACACGTCGGCGAGCCGGTTCGAGGCCGTCTCGTCCGGGCCGAAGAGCCGGAAGTTGCCGCGGTTGCGCGCGATCACGTCGCGCAGGAAGGCGCCCAGCACACGCGTCGACTCTGCGAACTCGACCGCCGGCTTCTCGACCTCGAGCGCGTACTCGCGGAAGTCGGGAAGGGCGAGATCACGCAACAGCAGGCCGCCGTTCGCGTGCGGGATCGCGCTCATCCGCCGGTCGCCCTCGGGCGCGAGCGCGGCTAGCTCCGACAAGAGCATGCCTTCTTCGTCGAACAGCTCCTCGGGTCGGTAGCTGCGCAGCCAGTCCTCGAGCAACCGCAAGTGCTCGGGATTCGAGCGCACGTCGGTCATCGGCACCTGATGCGACCGCCAGGTCCCCTCCACCGGCACGCCGTCGACCTTCGCCGGCCCAGTCCATCCTTTGGGTGAGCGCAGGACGATCATCGGCCACCTCGGGCGCACGGTCACGCCATCGATGCGAGCGCTCCGCTGGATCTCCTCGATCCGGTCGAGCGCCTCATCCAAGACGGCAGCGAAGCGCCGGTGCACTCCTTCGTGCTCGTCCTCTGCCCGCACGGAGATGAACAACGGCTCGTAGCCGTACCCGCGCATGAGTGCGTCGAGCTCGTCCTCGGGGATGCGCGCGAGCAGCGTCGGGTTGGCGATCTTGTAGCCGTTTAAGTGCAGGATCGGCAGTACCGCGCCGTCGCTCTTCGGGTTGAGCAGCTTGTTCGCATGCCAGCTCGTCGCCAGGGGGCCGGTCTCCGCCTCGCCGTCGCCCACGACACAAGCGACGAGCAGGTCCGGATTGTCGAAGGCCGCTCCGTATGCGTGCGCGAGCGCGTAGCCGAGCTCGCCGCCCTCGTGGATCGAGCCCGGGGTCTCCGGTGCGACGTGGCTCGGAATCCCGCCCGGAAACGAGAACTGCCGGAAGAGCTGGCGCAGTCCCGGCGCGTCGCGCCCGACGTGCGGATAGACCTCGCTGTAGGTCCCTTCCAGATAGGCATTCGCGACCAGCCCTGGGCCGCCGTGTCCTGGCCCGGTGACGTTGAGCACGTTGAGCGCGCGCTGCCGGATCGCGCGGTTCAGGTGGACGTAGATCAGATTCAGCCCAGGCGTCGTGCCGAAGTGGCCCAGCAGGCGCGGCTTGACCTGCTCTGCCTGGAGCGGCTCGTGCAGCAACGCGTTGTCGAGCAAATAGATCTGCCCGACCGAGAGGTAGTTGGCGGCGCGCCAGTAGGCGTCGATCCGGTGCAGTTCCCCGGCGGCGAGCGGCGGCTGCGTTGCGGGCTCGGCGCTCACCAGCTCTTCGCCCGCTCAGGTCGTAACGGCGGCGCGACGCGGATGCGGGCGTCGACGGCGACGCAGCGGTCGCCGCTTGCCAGGATCGGATTGAGGTCGAGCTCGGCGATCTCGGGCAGATCTTCCACCAAACGCGCCAGCCGATGCAGCAGTTCGGTCAAGGCAGCGCTGTTGACCGCGGGTCGGCCGCGGAAGCCGCGCACGAGCTCGCCCGCTTTGCCGCTGTGCACAAGCTCGCGCGCGTCGACGTCGGTGAGCGGGGCGATCCGAAAGCCGGTGCCGCCGATCAATTCGGCCATCACTCCCCCGGGCCCGAAGGCAACCAGCGGCCCAAACACAGGGTCCTGCACGGCCCCGGCGAGGAACTCGACCGCACCGGTGACCATCTGCTGCACAAGCAGCGGCGGGCCGATGCGCTCGCCGGCCTCCCGTACCGCCTCTTCGCGGTCGAGGCCAAGCGCGACGCCGCCGAGCTCCGTCTTGTGCGCACCCGCACGCGCGGTCTTGACGACGACTGGGTAGCCGAGCTCGACCGCCGCCGCGACGGCTTCATCGACGGTAGCGACGATTCGTTCTGGAAGGAGTGGGATCCCGTATGCCTCGAGCACCGCGCGCGCGTGCGCTGACTCGAGCCAGCCCTCGCCGCCGGCGAGCGCCGACTCGACTGTCGCCCGCGCGGCTGCGGCGTCGATCGAGGCCAGCTTCGGCTCGGCACCGAGCGGGCGGCGTAGCCACTCGGCGCGATCGGCGGCCAGCCCGAGCGTTCGCGCCGCCGATTCGGGGTACGGGAAGGCGGCCACGCGGGTCGAGCCTTGGAACGCCGGAGGTGTGCCCTCAGCGCTGACCACGACCGCCAAGAGCGGCTTATCGAGCGACGTGCGCTCGGCCGCGCGTGTAATCGCGGCGGCGACGTCTTCGGCGCGTGCGACGACCGGCGGAACGAAAAGTACGATCGCGCTGTCGATTCCGGGGTCGTCGAGCACGAGCGGCAATGCTGCTTCGTAGGTGGCGGCGGTCGCCGAGCCGAGGAGATCGACCGGGTTGGCGCTGCTCGCCTCAGCCGGCAGTAGCGACGCGAGCGCCTCGCGCGTCTCAGCCGCGAGCTCGGGCAGGGTAAGACCAGCCGCTTCGCACGCGTCGGCGCACAAGATCCCGAGCCCGCCCGCATTCGTCACCACCGCTACCCGCCGCCCGGCCGGCAGCGGCTGAGCAGAGAAGAAGGTCGCCGCGTCAACCAGCTCCTCGAGCGTCCGCGCACGCAGCGCCCCGGCCTGCTGGAACAGTGCATCGACCGCCACCTCGGCACCGGCAAGCGCGGCGGTATGCGAACTGGCGGCCCGCGCGCCCGCGCTGGTTGTGCCGGCCTTCAGAGCTAGGATCGGCTTTTTGCGCGCGACCCGGCGGGCGAGCCTGCCGAACTTGCGCGGGTTGCCAAACGATTCGAGGTAGAGCAAGACAACGTCGGTCTGCTCATCCTCTTCCCACCACTCGAGCAAGTCGTTCGAGGAAACATCGGCCTTGTTGCCGATCGAGACGAAGGCGGAAAAGCCGAGCCGCCGCTCAGTAGCCTTCTCCAAGAGCGCCAGTCCGAGTGCGCCGCTTTGCGATGAGAAGGCAATCCGGCCGGCCGGTAGCTGTCGTGGCGCGAACGTCGCATTGAGCCCAAGCGCGGGCACGGAGATGCCGAGGCAGTTGGGGCCGATCATCCTGCCGCCGTGGCTGCGAACGCGTGCCAACAACTCCTCTTGGCGGGCTGCGCCTTCGCTGCCGACCTCGGCGAACCCCGACGAGATGACGCAGAGCGCTTGCACGCCGGCGTTCAGCGCTGTTTCTGCAGCATCGACCACCTCCGCGGCCGGGATACAGAGGACCGCCAGGTCGGGGACCTCCGGCAGTTCGGTGATCGAGGTCGCGGCGCGCACCCCAGCGACCGGCTCACCCGTTCTGTTGACCGGGTAGACGGCACCGGTGAAGTCGGCCGCGAGGATGTTGCGGAACAGTTCGCCGCCGATTGAGCCGCGTCGGCGCGACGCCCCGATCACCACCACGGATTCGGGGGCGAAGAACGGTCGCAGCGACGCTGCGACCGCAACGTGGTCCCGATCCTCGACCTGAGCGCGGAACGTCTCCGTCGCGGCGATCGGGAACTGCACCTCGACCTCGCCGCCCGCGAGCGAGCGCGTCATCTCGAAGCCGGCGTCGCGGAAGACGCCGAGCATAGCCCTGTTTTCAGCGAGCACCTCGGCCACGAACCGCTCGACGCCGACCGCTGCCGCTCGCTCGGCGAGCCGCTCCAGCAGGCGGGTGCCGACTCCCCGCCCCTGGAACTGGTCGGCGACCGCGAACGCCACCTCCGCGATGGCCGGGTCGCGCAGCCGGGCGTAACTCGCCAGCGCCACGATCCTGCCCTCATGCCTGCCAATCAAGGCGCCGGTCGTCGCCCAATCCGGCTCGAGGAAGGTGGTGATCAGGTCGCGATCGACACTACGAGCGCCGTGGAAGCGCAGGTAACGGCTGCGCGCTGAAAGCCGAGCGAAGAACTCGACGAGCCCTTCGGCGTCTTCCTCGCTGGGAGCATGCAGCCGCAGCGTCGAGCCGTCGCGGAGGATCACATCTGCGGGGGGAGCCGCAACGGAACCGTCGGGCGTCACGCGGCTCTCCTGGCCGCGACGGGCTCGCGCCCGACAAAATCAGAGAGCGTCTCTCGGCGGCGCGCCACGACGAGCCCGGCATGCCAACCTGGAGCGCGCCCACCCGCTGGGGGATGGATTGACTCTGCAGGCAGCCCGCAGCCTGCGATCAGCCAGGCGATTATCGAGTTGGAGTTCCACATCTCGCCCGCGGCGAGTTCGTCGCGACCCCAAACGGCCGTGGGAACGTGCGGAGCCAGGTCGAGCACCCGCTGCGCTACATCTGGATCATCCGTTAGACGCTGCGGACTTTCGACTGCTTCGTCGACGTCCGCGATGATTCCGCCACACCAGCAGCGCACTTCGTAGCGGAAAATCCGGAAACATCCCGCCCAGCGGCTTCCGACCGCACCTTCGGCAACAACGCCACGCTCCCCGCCGTCGCTGTCGGGGATAGGCGTCTGCTCGATCACGAAGCGGCCCTCGGGGACGCGCACCTCAAGCGTAGAGTGGTAGAGGTCGCAAGGCGCCCGCCGCTCGAGCCGCGCTGCCACCGCCTCGAAGACGCGCCCGTTCAGCCGCACCGAGTGGCCGCCGGCGCCGAGCGGGAGCCAGTAGAGGTCGACCCCAGATTCGGACTCAGCAGTCATACCGGCATCGTTGGCCGAGCATAGAAGCGAAATCGAACCGCTCGCATCGGAGATGAGACTGATCTGGGTTGCGGGGCATTACCGCCTGAGCCGACACGAGTCGGTCGCGGGCGTTTCACATCAAGCCGCTAGCCGAGACTGGAGCCGCTCGCCAAGCTCGCGCAGCGCGCCCGGCCGATCGACGCTGCCAAGTCGTAGGGGCCCAGCGTTGCGTCGCCAGAGATGGAGCCGCCCGCGCTGATAGCGGACGGACGCGATTTCCTTGAAGCCGATCCGCCGCCGTATCCGGCGGCCCTCGCCCGTGCCCTCGAGGTCCGCAAAGGTGGCGCCGAGCGAGATCCGACCCGCAAAGCGCGTACCGTCCGCCTCGTTCCAGTAAACCGCGTACGACTGCACACGCTCAGCCTGCCCTGACCGACGCCTCCCTGCATCAGCACTCGCGCGCAGCGCTGATGCGGGAATGCCGCAACAAGATCAGCGCCCGATGGGCTAGCCGTCCGCCAACAACGCTCCGACGCAAGCAAACGAGGAGGATGGACGATGAACACACGAAGACGCGCATTTCGCAAGGACAGCGTGCTGCGGCTGACGGTCATCGTCTCCTAGTAGGGTCTCTTTAGGGCGCACGGGTTCAGCGTCGCGGAGGTCAAGGATCGTCTCGTAGCCGCCGGTGGGCTATGAGATCGTCCACGAGTCGCCGGGTCTCGAGCTCGGCGTGTACGTGCTGGTGGCACCCGAGCGGACTCGCAGCAGCCGCACGAAGACCGCGCACGAGCGCTACTACTGGGCGCGCGACGAGGCGAAGACCGGCCTCGGGCTCTAGCTCTCCTCGAGTAATCCCTGCGACAACGCGTAACGAACGAGTTCCGCGCGGGTCGACAATTGGAGCTTCCGCATGATGTGCGCACGGTGTGTCTCGGCCGTGCGCACCGAGATGTAGAGCATCTTGGCGATCTCTTGGTTCGTGTGGCCGAGCGCCAGCAGCCGCAGCACCTCACGCTCGCGCTCCGACAGCGGGTCCGCCTCCGCGGCTGCGCGCGCTTCAGCCTCGGCCGCGATCATGCGCGCGCCGAGTGCAGGATGCACGTATCGTCCGCCGTTCGCGATCTCGCGCACCGCGGCAACAACTTCCTCGTCTGCTGCCTCCTTGAGCACGTAGCCGTGCGCACCGGCGGCGAAAGCCTCGCGCACGTAGCTCGGGTCGTCCTGCATCGAGAGCACCAGCACCTTTGCCTCAGGGGCTTCCTTGAGCAGGCTGGGGAGCACGTCGATGCCGCTCTCCCCAGGCATGATGACGTCGAGCAGGATCACGTCCGGCGTGAGCGCGCGGGCGCGGAAGATCGCGTCCTTTGCGTTTCCGGCCTCACCAACGACCTCCATGTCCTCCTCGCGCTCGAGCAGCAGCTTGATTCCGGACCGAACCACGGCGTGGTCGTCGACGACGACGGCGCGGATCACCGCAGCGGCAC
>WNGF01007928.1_pt1 | contig 13403 bp, 13 predicted proteins | sample 5400641 | NCBI WGS metagenome assembly WNGF01 (sample SAMN13153371, study PRJNA577476) | soil metagenome | isolation source: 80 cm soil or saprolite under grassland replicate 2 | place: USA:California | collected 2016-06-15
GCCTTAGGACAGGCCACTAGTCTCCGAATCGCCGCGAGAGGAGCACGCGCAACGCCATCCAACCGTCGCGCCACCGCATCTTCTTTCCGGCGGCCTTCGAGCGCGCCTCGAAGCGCACGGGATGCTCGACAATTGCGTGGCCGCCGACGAGCAGGCGCGCCGTGATCTCGGGCTCGATGTCGAAGCGGTTCGCGGAGAGCCGCAGGCCGCGGGCGATGTCGCCGCGCATCACCTTGTAGCAGGTCTCCATGTCGGTGAGCGACGATCCATAGAGCACGTTGGTGATCGTCGTCAGCAGCCGATTCCCGGCAATCGTCATGAACGGGGCGTCCGGACGCGCGTCGAGGAACCGCGATCCGTAGATCACCGCCGCCGCGCCGCTGAGCACGGGCGTGACGAGCCTGCCAAGTTGCGCGGGATCGAGCTCGAGGTCCGCATCCTGGATCGCGACGACGTCGCCGCGGGTGCGCGCAATTCCGAGACGCACCGCGTGTCCCTTTCCGCGGTTCCGATCGGCATGGACGATCGTGACCGCGGGATCGGCGCGCAAGCCGTCGAGCACGGCGCGCGTGCCGTCACTCGAGCCGTCGTTGACGACGATGATCTCGCGCGGGGCGGGAAGGTCGATCGCCAGGAGCCGGTCGATCACGGCCGCGACCGTGCGCGCCTCGTTGAAGACCGGAACGATGATCGAGATGAGCGGCAACTGGGGTGGCGTCACTCGTGGATGGTCAGCTTCGCGATGCGGCCGTTCTCTCCCGCCGCCCAGCCGGTGGAGGTGCCCGGCGCGAAACTGAGCGTGTCGTAGCCGTCCGCTTCAATGGGACCATGCGACGACGGAGCGATATCCGCGCAGGCCTGGGCGTTTCACCAGCGTCCACGTCGCGCCGCCGTCGCCCGTCACCGCCGCATTGTCGACCGCCTCGTCCGGCTTCTTGAAGTCGCCTCCGACGACGAGTCCGCCCGACGCGTTGCGGAATGCGATGGAGAAGATTCCCGCGAATTTGTCCGCGTGGATCGAAGTCCTCGAAGTCGTCCACGTCTTCCCGGCATCCATCGATCGAAGCACGCGTCCGACCGTCGTGCCGATCCACACGCGATCGCGGCCGCTGACGGCGACGTTCGTGCCGCTCGCCGCGAACGCGCCTTCGCCGTCGAGCGCCGGCGGAAGCCGCTCGGGAGGCACACGATCCCACTTCCGGCCGCCGTCCACCGTCGTGAACACGACGAACTTACCGTCGACCGAGTCGCTGAATGCCACGCCGCGGCCCGCATCCCAGAACGCCATCGAATCGAGAAACACCTTGGGATCGAGGTTCGCGAGCTGGAGATCCCAGTGTTCGCCGCCATCAGCGGTCTTGTAGATGCGCGAGGCTTCGCCGGGTCCGATGCTGAGCACGTACGCAACGCCGTCGCTGAACGCATCGATGTCGCGGAAATCGAGCGCCGCGGTGCCCGTGATCGGCCGCGGGTGCCACGTAGCGCCGCCGTCAATGGTGCGAAGAACGGTGCCGTGCGCTCCACTTGCCCAGGCCACCGTCGTGGATGTCGCGCTGATTCCCCGCAGCCGCGCCGTCACTCCGCTGGACTGCGGCTGCCACTCGACGCGCGGTGCCGTCACCACCACGAGCGCCAGGGACCAGAGGAGACACAGACGCACCACAGGGGACACAGATAACACAGACGAACACAGATAAACCACAGAAAACACTGACCAAACCCCAGATCACACGGATGAACACAGGCACGCAAATTCAGGAACACAGAGGACACAGTCAAACACAGAAGACACAGCACGAACACAGAGGACACTGGCGCTCCCAGGTGCTTCGCTCGACGTTCGTCACTCGACGGTCGTGCTGCAGTTCAGCAGAGGCAGGCTATTGGTCGGATCGCTTCCCTGCACGAACCGTTTGAATTGCGCCTCCGGGCCGAAGTTCACGAGCATGCCGACGCCACCGCCCGCCGCCTTCAGGTAATTGAGGATCTGCGCCTGGGCGTGGGGCAACAGAGATGGCATTACTTTCACTTCGACGAGCACCTTGTTGTCGACTACCAGGTCCGCGTAGAACGTGCCGATCTGTTTCCCCCGGAAGCTCACGTTCAGCAGAATCTCCTCATTCACCTCGAACCCGGCGGTCCGCAGCACGATCGCGAGGGCGCGGCGGCACACGTGCTCGGAGAACCCGTACCCGAGCTCGCGATGTGTCTGGAACAGCGCGTCTTTGACTGCCTGCGTGATCTGCGCGTGGGGAAAATTCGGGTCGGGATCGATGATTTGCATGCCGTTCAGGAACGCAAACGTAGTGCCGTGAACGTTTCGCGGGTTTTCCGAGGATCGCGTCCGAGAAGTTTCAGATTCTGCGCACCACGTCGACCAACCGCGTTGCAGGATGCACATCACCTTCCGGCGCCATCGCGTTCACCGAACGCGGGTGCAGTTCGTCGGCCCACGCGAATAGTGCGATTCGACCGTGTCCGGGGATGTCCCGTCCGCTGTTGAAATTCGGCGGCGGCTCAGTAACGTCGTTTTTCGCGATCGGAGGTTCCTCCACACTTTTGAATCCGCGACCGCTTTAACGCGCTCTATCGTGCGTCATCCTCATTCGCCTGCCGGGCGCTCGATGTGCTCCACAGTGTATACAGGCACCGTGGCTTCTTGCTGTTTCAGTTCGAGACCGAGTTTACGCAGCACGGTGAAGATTGTGGGGAGGTCATCGAAGCCCGCGGCCGGCGCGTTGCCTGACGGAGGAGGCGGCGGCAGCCGCATGGGCCTCCAGCCTTCGGTCTCGACGGCGAACAGGTCGCTGAGTGCCGTGCGGTTCACCACCGGCAAGTCTGCCCAGTTCTCGACGTAGTGGGCAAGGTCGTCCATGTTGATGGCCCTTGCATTTAGGGGGTGGCCCCTGCCCACTATAAAGTTATGGCAACTTTCCGGAGTGCCCGTGTCAAAAATGCAGTCCTTCTCCGCGACAGTCGACTTCTGGAGATTCGGACCTCCGCTTGCGACGGTGAGAGCGTAGGCGGGCACCGTTTTCTGCTCAACCCGCATCACGAGCTTGAAACGATCGGCGAGCAACCCGCGAACCATTCCCTGCATTCGGCGCCGCTTTTCGCTTTCTGGAAGACCGGCGGGAACAGCGTTGGAGGGTGCCTTCGCCTCGATATCGTACGTCTCGCGCCAGCCAGGAAGACCGGACAAACGCGGCGAGGGGTTGACCGGCACGTCGTACGCGTAACTCAAAAGCAAGAGCACAGGCACCGCGCCCGCATTGAGGTCACCGTTTGGCAGTACTCGCATGCGCGTGCTGCGCGGGTCGCCTGAGCGAGCGGGCTTTATTGAGATCACTTCAAAGGCCTGCGACTGAGCGATGGCAGGCAAAGCTAAGAGCAGAAATACGACGGCTTTGCACAACACGGACATGGTCCCCCCCTCTCAACTTAAGGGTGCAATAAGCTACCGTCTCCTCGTTGGTCAGCGTCTATTATGCTATCCACCTACGCGACTCGTTCTGCGGTCCCTCGAGTCGAAAGCCCGAGCTGCTGATCGCGCGCACGCAGGGCGGCGACCAGCATTGGCATGTCAGCATATCCCTTCACACGCCGGAAGCCTTTGACGGCTTCAAGGACGCCGCCGGCGACCCACCGCAGCATCATCTGCCCACTGCGCCATCGCTTGACGTTGCGCTTCACATCACGCGTGCGACTGAGCAAGCTCTCCACGGCATTGGTCGTGGCCAGCGAGCGACGGAGCCGCGCCGAGAGGTTGAGGGTCAGCACGGTCAGCGTCTCCTCGAGTCCTTCGCGGACGCTTTCGGCAGCACTGGGATGCTCGGTCTCCAGGCGTCGCGCAAGATCGAGCAAAAGCCGTTGAGCGGTCTTCACGTCGGCGCTCTGGTAGGCGCGGCGCAGGATCGCTTGGGCCCACGGCCGCTGCCGGTCATTGAGATATTCGAGGATGTTGCGCATCTTGTGGACTTGGCACCGCTGGACGAGCGCGGCTTCGCCGAAGGTCGCGCGCACGGCCTTGCGCAGGGCCTTCGAGCCGTCGAGGATCAAAAGCACGCTGCGGTCGGTGCGGAGCCCGCGACTCTGGAGGTCCGCCAGCAGGCCCTGACACAACGTCGCGTTTTCCGTCGAGCCGTCCCACAGGCCGAGCGCGTGTTTCTGGCCGTCGGCGGCGATCCCCAAGGCGACGATGAGGCAGTGATCGCCGAGGTGCACGCCGTCGATCAGCAGCGCCACGAGGTCGAGGCCGTCGAGCGGCGCGCTCTGCCAGGCCGCGAGCTGCGCCGTCGTGCGAGCGACGAAGCGGCGGCTGACGGCACTCTTACTGGTGCCACGGCTCTCCATCTCCGGGCCGAGCGGCTCTAAGCTCCGCGCATACTGCCGCGTGGCGACGCCGACGAGCATCTGCTCGACAGCCCGACGATCGAGCGGATCTGTGGCGGCCATCGCTTCGAACGTGGGCAGCGCGACCTCGCCCGTCACGGTCCGGACGCGCGGGCGCTGGATGGCGACTTTGCGGCCGCCCATCACCACTTCGCTCCGCACCGTGCCCGCGCGACTCGCCGGCCGATCTGGCTCGTGGGCATACCGCGGGCCGCAGATGGCCGTGCGGTCCTCTTCGAGCATGACTGTGAACACCTTCAGCCCAGAACGCAGGGCCAATTCCAACAGCTCGGCCTTCGTGTCGACGAGCAGATCGACCAGCGGCAGGTGACGCAGCGGCGATTCGACGCGGGGAACGGGTGAGGCTATGCGAGACTTCTTCATGGCGGCTCCTTTACTGTGAGGCCTTGGCCTCGGGCTTAGTCACCACTCGTTTTACACGAGCAGTGAGGAGCCGCCGCTTTCAAATTTCAACAGCTACTGGGACATCCCCCCGTGTCCTCGGCGGATTACTAAACGCTGACGACTAGGCGTTATCTATCTACCCAGACGTGACTGCGAACCAACGCCCACTATCCGTTTCTCAGCGCGGTTGCAGGCTCGACTCTAGTTGCGCGACGCGTGGGAATGTAGCCCGCGGCAATCGCGACCAGAACGAGAATTAACGTGGCCGACGCGAATGTCATCGTGTCTCGCGGCTGGACGCCAAACAGCAGCTTCGCAGCCAGATTGCCGAAGGAAACTGCCGCCGCAAGCCCCAACATCAAACCAAGACCCACCAGGAGCACCGCCTCTGTCATCACCATTCGCACGATGGTCGGCCGTCCGGCTCCCAATGCCATGCGAATTCCGAACTCTTTGGTCTTCCGGACGACGTTATACGCCAGGATTCCGTAGAGGCCGACTGACGTCAACAGGATCGCCACGATCCCGAATCCCAACGACAGCCAGCTCACCAACCGCTCAGGCGCTAATGTTCGATTGACCGCGGCCGAAAGGGGCTCGAGCGAGACGATCCGAATACCCGGATTGACCGCGCGGATCGCCGCCCGGACATCCTGGAAGAGCGTTGCAACCTGGCGCTCGCCGTGCGTCTTCGCGCGAATCTGCACGAAGTTCGGGCCAAGGGAAAAAAAGCCCTGCTGCAGGGCCGGAAGATATACCAGACGCGGAGAATCCTGCCTGAGATTATCGTACTTGGCATCCTTGACCACCCCGATGATCTCGATGTCCTTGGGAGCGGCATGCGACCAGGCGAATCGTTTTCCCAGCGGATCGGCGCCGCGGAAGTAATAGCGCGCCATCGTTTCATTGATGATGGCAACGCGGGGCGCTCCATTGCTGTCTGCGTCCGCGAACGGACGGCCTGCGATCAGCGGGATGTTCAACGAGCGGAAGTACTCGGCGCTGACAGTCTGGATCCGAACGTTCTTATCTTCATTGGGGTAAGGGACGTATCCGTCCAGGGAAATGCAGCAAATGCGGGAAGCGCCCTGACCGAAGCCGAACTGAGAAAAACTCGCCCGTTCCACGCCGGGAACGGTAGAAAGCCGTTCGAGGAGCGCTGTCCCCAAGGCGACGCCGTTTCCGGAGATCAAGGACGTGTCGAGGTTCGCTTCCAGGACCTGTTCATCGAAGCCAGGATCAATCGCCTTGAGATTCAGAAGGGTTCGGAGGAGCAGACCTGAGGCAATGACCAGTACGAGCGAGAGCGCCGTCTGCGTGACGACGAGGAGTCGCGAAGGACTGAACCGCGCTCCGGTGCCAGCACCCGTAATTCCGTCTTTCAGCGTCGGCCAAGGATCGATGCGGTTGCATTGCAGCGCGGGTGCCAGTCCAAACGTCACCGCCGCTGCAGAAGATATTGCGACCGTGAATGCGAGCACTGACAGGTTCAGGTGTACTTCCAGGCCTTGGACCACCGAGACGGCGAGTAGCATTCGCACGATACCGTCGGCCAGCGCCAGGCCTGCGACGCATGCCATCGCCATCAACAGAAATGACTCCGTCAGGAGTTGTCGCACCACTCGGGCGCGTCCGGCACCGATCGCGAGCCTGACCGCGAATTCCCGCCGCCGCGCGGCCGACTGGGCCACCAGGAGGTTTGCGACATTGGCGCAGGCAATCAGCAGCACGACCGCCACCAGCGCCATCAGCAGGCGTAACGGCTGTGCGTAATAGTCGCGCAGACTGGAGAGGCCGCCGCCTCCCGGCTCGATCGTAATCGCCCCGAGATAATCATTCTGCGAGTCCACACGCAGATCGGCGCGTAGCGATTCGAGGAGAGGCTGCATACCCGCCTGTGCCTGTGCGGCTGTCACACCTGGGCGGAGACGGGCCATGACGTCAAGCCAGCTCACGTTCCGGGTGTGGAGGGTCGAACGCCCGCCGCCGGAGAGGGCCGGCTGGGCGCCGAGCGGTATCCAGAAATCGGGAGGGTTGCCGGCGAACTCTCCTTCGAATCCCGACGGCGCAACGCCGACGATTGTCAGCGAGGATCCGTCCAGACGCAGATTCCTGCCAAGGGCGTCGTCGCGTCCGGCAAACGAGCGTTGCCAGAAGGCATGGCTGAGGACAGCGATCAGGCGGCCCTGGTGGTCGTCGTCAACGGTGATCATGCGGCCCGCCGCCGGTTCCACGCCGAGGAGCGTAAAGTAGTTCCCCGAGACGAGCTCGGCGGTGACGCGCTCTTTGTGATCGCCGGCGTCGAGGCTCATTTTCCACACAGTGGAAGCGGACATCGCGGAGAACGCGCGGTTGTGATCTCTCAGCCACTCATAGTCGGTGTGCGAGAACGAATCCCGAGCGCCCTGACGGCTCAGCGCGCGTACGATGACCAGCGACTGCGGCTCGCGCACTGGCAACATACGTAGCAGCACCGCTTCGACCAAGCTGAAGATGGCCGCATTGGCGCCGATGGCCAAGGCAAGCGTGAAGACAATCGTGGCAGTGAGACCCGGGCTGCGCTTGAGCACGCGCGCCCCGTACCGGACATCCTGCGACAATGTTTGCCAGAAATGAAGCGGGCGCGCCTCGGCGAGCTGCTGTCGGACGGCCAAGGCGTTCCCGAATGTCCTGAGGGCCGCCTGTCTCGCTTCGTGCGGAGACATCCCGCGATCGAGGTTCTCCCGGATCTCCATTTCAAGATGTGCATCCAACTCTTCGCGGTAGTCACGGTCCGCTCGGCCGAACCATTTCATGCCTGTTCCTCCTCGGGCCGTGCCTGTAAGACACCCTTGACTGCCCGCACGAGTTGCTCCCACTTGCCGGTCTCGGCCACCAGCTTCTTCCGCCCTGCCCGCGTGAGTTTGTAGAAGCGCGCGCGGCGGTTGTTGTCGGAGATACCCCACGTGGACGCGATCAGCCCTGCTCGTTCCAGCCGCTGGAGGGCGGGATACAGCGAACCATGGTCCACCAGCAGAAGCTCGTCCGATGTGCGCTGGATGGTTGTAGCGATCCCGTGGCCATGTCGGGAACCAAAGAGAAGGCTCTGGAGTACGAGCATCTCCAGCGTTCCAGGCAGGAGTGACACACGGTTGCCCTTTGGCATCCTAGGAGACAGCCTACTAGTGTTTCAGTAGTCTGTCCACTAGAAGCGCCTGACCGGAGTATGCCCGGGCCTTCCTGACCTGCCAGAGCGGCCCGCGCGTTGCGACTGAACCTCAGAGGATTACCCGTCGCTAAAACGCCGTAGTGTAGGCCGATCCCCGTGCCGGAAGCCCCCAGAGCAGCGGCGCGGACACGATAACCCCAAACGGCGACCTGGCGATGGGCGCCGGAAAGGTCGGCATCCGCTCAGGCGGTCCTCCACGCCCTGCGCAGCGACTGCCAGCAAATCACCGCGCACCCGAGCGAGAGGCAACGCCTCGTGGATGTCGGACCGCTTGTCATGCCGCACGCGCAGGCGGCGAAACTGGGTGAGCCAGCCAAATGTACGCTCCACGACCCGCCGCCTCCGGCCCAAGCCGCTCCCGTGAGCAATCAATTCGGTCGTCTCGCGCACCAAACCAGTAGCGCAAAGTGGAAAGCGCCCACGCTGGCGGGCATGCCTGTGCAAGCTACCTCGCCGACGAGCATCACGTTTCTGGGGTTTTGTTACACGCTCTCAGGGTTTGCTGTCTGTGTTGTCTGTGCTTTCTGTGTTTAAGGGTTTGTCGTCTGTGTTGTCTGTGTTGAGGATTTGTCGTCTGTGTTGTCTGTGTTCCCGGTGTTCAGGGGCTTGTTCCGGTGTTGCGGTTTTCGCGTGTGCTTCGTCTGTGTCTTCTGTGAAGACAAGGAAAAGGATCGGGGAAAGACAACAGAAACACTGTATGCTCCCCCCCACTCCTAGGTGGAAGAAGGAGAAAGCAGCATGAAGATCGATCGCCGTGCGTCGACGGTTGCCCTCTGTGTCGCCGCAACAGGCTGGCTCTACCCGGCCATTTTCGCCGCGCAGGCGCCGGCGACCCGGCCAGCGCAGACATTGAGCTGCGAGCAGATGGAAACCTTTCTCAAGAGTGCGAAAGTTGTGTCTCAGCGAGACATTCCGGTCGGCGTCACCGCTCCCACACGCGCGACGTTGGACGACGGCACGCTGCGACACGACGCCTCCGTCCAGACAGTGGATATCAGGAACACGACGTTTCAGGGAAGCGTCGGCACCGAGCTGAACTTTCGCGACACCTGGCAGTTCAACGTCGCCGGCTTCGAGCTGGCGAAGATGCTGAAACTCAACATGGTCCCGCCCTATGTGGAGCGGAAAGTGGCGGGAAAGGATGCATCGGTCTCCTGGTGGGTCAGCGACGCGATGATGGAGAGGGACCGGTATAAGAAAAAGATCGAACCGCCTAATCCTGAGAGATGGAACGAGGAAATGTACGCCGCGCGGCTCTTCCACGAGTTGATTGCCGACACGGATTTCAACATGACCAACGTCCTCATCACGAAGGATTGGAACATCTGGATGATCGATTTCAGCCGGGCGTTCCGCATGATGAAGACGATTCAGAACCCCAAACGTCTGACGAAGGTCGATCGGACGCTGCTTGCCGGCATGCGAGGACTGACGGCGGACATGCTGCAGCAGCGGCTCGGACGATGGCTGGGCAAGCTGGAGCTCGAAGGGCTTCTTGCGCGGCGCGATGTGATCGTCCAGTTCTTCGACAAGCAGGTTGCGGCGAAGGGGGAGGCCGCCGTGCTCTACGATCTCCCCCGAGCACGTGAAGCCTGCGGCGCCGGCCTGTAGGGCCGGCTATGTCTCTCTCTTATTCGCGCCGAGCCCGGCCATCAGCATCGTGATGGCCGTGTAGATGACGACGACGATGACCAGCCAGCGCACATAGTAGATCGGCATCGACGTGACGATGAACGCAGCGAGGAGCACACCGGGGATCCCGCCGATCGCGAGACCGGCGGCGGCCCGGAACCCGTAGCTCCGTTCGCGGATGAAGTTGAGGCTCCCGACCGGCATCAGGAACGCGCAGGAGCCCATCATGATCGGGTACGCGGCCTTCGGATCCATGCCGAGCAGGCTGATGAGGATCATGCACGGCGCATACAGGCCGATGCCGAGCGACATCAGCGCGCCGAGGACGAAGTTCACGCCGACGCCGATCGCCAGGCGCGCGCCGCGCACGCCGAGCGCCTCGCCTCCGCCGGGAAACAGGTTCAGCTGCGTCATCAGCATCAGCGCCGCGGCGCCGAGGAGCGCCGCCCCCATCCCGATTTGGACCCGCTGTTTCGGCCAGCCCGCGACGATGCCCGCGCCGAGCCACGCGCCCAGGACGGCGGACGCGATGAGCGCGAAGAGCGTCACCATGTCCACCGGTATGACTCTCGTGTAGATGAACGCCTGCACGACGGTCGGCAGCGTATGGCCGACGTTCAGCGTGCCGGGAATGACGCGGTCCGGGATGACCCGCAGAAACCGGAAGAGCGCAGTGGTAGTCGCGAACGATCCGATGCCGAGCGTGTCGAAGAAGTTCGTCAAGGCACCGATGCCGACGTGCGTGCCAGTGGGTGGTTGCACGTCCGTGGCCGGCGTCTCCTCACTGGTGCGCAGTCGGCGCACTGTCCCGGCTGCGGCTGCCCAGCCGTAGATGAAGACCGCGGTCAGCACGCCTAGCGCGGTTTGCAGCACCGTCAACGGGCTCAAATCATCAACCTCCGTTGCCTCCGTTTACCTTTTACTTTCCGCGAGTCGCAGGATGATACTCGACTCGCGGTTCAGTCTTGCAGCTTCTTCTGGAAATCGGCGTACGGCACGAGGATGTTGCGTTCGAACGCCTCGGCAAACGCCAGCCCGCGCCCGATGTCGGCAAGCAGTCCGACGATGGCGGGAGCGCCGGCGTCGTCAAAGAGCGCTTCCACGGCGACGGCGCTTTCCGCGTACGCGAGCGTGGCTTCCTTCGCGGTGAGATCGGCGAACGAACGTTCAAGCCGCCTGAGCGGCAGCAGCGTGTCCGCGTCCCGCACCTGCTGCTGCCTGCGCGCCAGGCTGCTGCCTTCGAAGTGCACCGCGAGCCCCTCGTCGAGCCAGAACGGCACTCCGCGCGGCGCGATGCTGCGGATCAGCGCATGCGTGAACTCGTGGCGCAGCACGCGTTCGAACTCCGCCTGGTTCTGCAGTGCGCCGCGCACCGGCACGCGGATGCGGCCGTCGAACGCGCCGCCGGCCCAGTCGGGCGACTCCGTGATGTCGCGGAACTGTTCGCGCGTGTAGAGCACGACGGTGATGACGTCGGTTGGATACGTGTAGAGGACGGTCCCGATTTGCGTGTATGCATTTTCGAGGACCGAGACGGCACGCTCCGCGAGTTGCGCTTCGGCCGGTCCTTCGAAGAGAACCGTGAAATGATCGCCGAGCTTCCGGCCGAAGCCGCTGTGCAGCGCGGCCTCTTTGCGCCAGGCCTCCAGCTGCTTCGTCAGTTGCGGATGATCGGGCGCGTGCGCGAGCGCCTGCTGATACGTATCAATCGCCGCGTCGATATCGCCGGTCTGATATAAGACCGCCCCGAGGAGCAGCGACGCCGGTGTCAGCGCCGGATCGATTGTCAGCGCGTCGATCAGAAACCGCCGCGCCTCGTCCTCGCGTCCCTGAAGATGCGCCGCGACGCCGGCGCCAAGCAGCAGCGTCGGCTGGTTCGGCGCACGCTTCAGCGCCTCGTCGAACGCTGCGGCCGCCTCCTGCGTCCGCCCCGCATTCAAGGCATCCCACGCTTCGCGCGACAGCTGCGCGGCGGACTTGCGCTGGCCGAGCGTACCGGGTGCCACGAGCAGCACCATCAGCAGGACGGTTGTCCATTTCGTCATATCAAATCGGATCCACGATCCCGCACGCCGGATCCCCGACCGCGCATCCCGCACCCCGTATGATGCGGCAGGATACTGGATGCGCGCGGATTCGTGCTACGCTCTTCTTCTCTTTTCGAGGTGCAGATGCTTAAACTCCTGTCCCTTTGCGCCGGTTTTGGCTTCGTTGCCATGGCCGCTGCGCTGTCGGCACAGGGTCAGCCCGAACAGAATCCCGCGGAGCTCAAGGTCGGCGACATGGCGCCGGCGTTTGCGCTGCAGGGATCCGACGGCAAGATCCACAAGCTGTCGGACTCGAAGGGCAAGACCGTGGTGCTGGCCTGGTTCCCCAAAGCGTTCACCGGTGGCTGAACGGCCGAATGCAACTCGCTCCGTGAGAGCGGGGAACTGATTCGCGGCTACGACGTGGACTACTACATGGTCAGCGTCGACACGCCGGAAGACAACAAGGCGTTCGCCGAAAAAGAGCACGCCGACTTTCCGATCCTGGCCGACCCCGAGAAGAAGGTCGCCAACGCCTACGGTGTCATCCCTCCGAACAGACCTCCAGACCGGCAGTTCGCACAGCGATGGACGTTCTATATCGATCCGAACGGTAAGATTCTCGCGATCGAGAAGAAGGTCAACCCCGCGACGTCCGGCGAGGACATCGTCGCGAAGCTGAACGAGCTTGGCGTGAAGAAGGCGACGGCGAAGAAGAAGTAGCTCAGTCGATGGCGAGCACCGGCCGGACCGGACCGGGCGCGGGATCGCCTTTGTAGAGAACGGACTCGAGAAACAGTCCTGCAGCGGGAGCGGCGAGCGCGGCGGGTGCCGTCGCGCCGCTCGCTTCCGGTTCCACGAAGGCAGCCGCATCCGACCCGTTCAGATCTCCTCGGCCGACGGCGGCCAGCACTCCAACCATTCTGCGCACCATCTTCCAGAGGAAGTGCGATCCCTGTACGCGGATGAGAACGAGCGCGCCTGCTTCCACGATCTCGATCCCATCGACCAGCACGCGGGTGGACTTCTCTTCCGGATCGTCGGCGGTAAATGCCGAGAAGTTCTTCATGCCGACGAATGCAGACGCGCCGGCACGCATCGCGTCTACGTCCAGCGTCTCGCGCACCCACCAGACGAACGGCTTTCCGAACGCGGTACGCCGCCGCGAAATCTGATAGAGATAACAGCGTGACATCGCATCGTGCCGCGCGTGGAACCGGTGCGGCACCTTGTCGATCGCGCGGATGTGAATGTCGGCGGGCAGCTCGTCGTTCAGCTTCCGCCGGAGCGATTCCGGCGGCAGATCCGTGTAAAGCTCCAGGTGCGCGACCTGCGCCAGTGCGTGCACGCCGGCGTCGGTGCGGCCCGATCCGTACAGCTCGAACTCGCGGCGCTTCGACACGTCGCGGACGGCGCGATCGATTTCCCCCTGCACAGTGCGTGCGTTTTTCTGAATCTGCCAGCCGCTGTACCGCGTGCCGGCGTATTCGATCAGGAGCTTGAACCTCGGCATCGGTATGACCTTACATCATCCACACTTGTACGAAATCAGCGCCTGGCCGTGGCTGGAGCGCCTGTCGCGCGCCGCCGGGACGCTCGTGACGCTCGCCGACGTCCCCGGCGCCGAGTGGGATCGCATCGCAGGCGCCGGTTTCGATTACGTGTTCCTGATGGGGGTATGGCGGCGGAGCGCGATTGGCCGTGAGATCGCGCGCACGCACCCAGATCTCATGGCCGAA
>WNGF01009997.1_pt1 | contig 13402 bp, 13 predicted proteins | sample 5400641 | NCBI WGS metagenome assembly WNGF01 (sample SAMN13153371, study PRJNA577476) | soil metagenome | isolation source: 80 cm soil or saprolite under grassland replicate 2 | place: USA:California | collected 2016-06-15
GACGCCCGGGCGTTGCTCAAGCAGGCCGACGCCGCGATGTACCGGTCCAAACAGGGATCTCCGGGCGGATCCATGGTCTACGCCTCGGAAAGGGCCGATTCGTTCTCCAAGCTCTCGCTCACAACTCGCCTGCGGAAGGCAACCGACTCACGCGATTGGGTTCTGCACTATCAGCCCATCGTCGACCTGCACAACGAACATATGGTGGCCGCGGAAGCACTGCTCAGGTGGCGGCAGCCGAGCGGGCGGCTGGTCGGCCCTGCCGACTTCATCCCTCTGGCAGAGGAAATGGGCTTGATGGCTGCGATCGGCGATTGGGTGATCGAGGAGCTGTGCCGACAGTCCCTGGCCTGGCGCGAGGAGCGGGTACCGGTGGACGTGAGCTTCAATCTGTCCGCGCGGCAGCTATGGCAGCAGGACTTGGTCACCCGGCTCCTCGCCCAGGTCTCGGCCATGGGCGTCGAGCCGTCCCACCTAGTGATCGAGATCACGGAGTCGACCGCCATGCGGGATCCGGAGCGCACCGAACGGGTCCTGCAGGACCTGCACGAGCAAGGATTTCGCCTGGCCATCGACGACTTCGGGACCGGCTACTCGTCGGTCGCGCGCCTGAAGAACCTCCCCGTGGACCTCCTGAAGATCGATGGACGCTTCGTTCGGGACATTCCGGGAGAACCCGACGCGACAAGCATGGTCAGAGCCGTCATCGGTCTGGCGCAGAGCCTGGCCATGAAGCCGCTCGCCGAGGGCATCGAGAACGAGGAGCAGCTTCGCTATCTGATCGATCACGGCTGTGCCCTGGGGCAGGGATTCCACTTCAGCCCGCCGGTTCCTGCCGACGAACTCACGCGCAGGGTCCGCGAGGAGGGCCTGCGGGTACCAGCCTCTCAATAGCGCTTCCATTGCGCTCGCCCCGGTGCGAACGGGCGTCTGCGCAATCGCTCTAGTGGAGTTTCTTGTGCATCCCGTGCGACCCATGCCGCTTGTGGGAGTGGCCGCTCGCCTCCACCCCGTTCGATTTGCGGCCGTGGCGGTTTCCGCGAGCGTGCCCGCGACCATGCGAGCTCTTCCCAGGGGCTTGGGACGTGCCTTCGGCGGCGCCGTGCTCGTGCGCCCACTTGCCGTGCTTGTGATCGTGGCGACCGCGCAGATGCGAGTCCACCTTGAGAAGGAGCCTCTCCGCCAGCCTCAGCTGCCTCGCACAGGTCCGGTCGGCCAGGCAGGCCGCGCTCATCGACCGAAGGGTGGAGATCTCGGCCTGGATGAGCTTGGCTTGCTCCGGGGAGAGTGTCGTCGTCCGGTTGGAGAGGATGGTCCTGAGCTGTCTCACGAGGGTGGCGGCCAGCGTCAGAGCAGCCTGGGGCTCAGGTCTGGCCAACCCAGGACTGGTCAGCGTGGGAAGCGCGCCTCCTCCCCGGGGTGCAGGGAGCGGGGACGCCTGACGTCCTCCCGGGCCGGATCGACCTGAAGGAGCGGTGCCGCGGGGCCCCCGGGGCGCAAGGGCCACGGACACCCTGGGAGGCGTGGATCCGGACGGCCTCCCGAGCCTGGGGATGACGGGACGGATCAAGCGCTCGATGGGGTTGAGGACAGCCTCGAGGGGGTTGCGGAGCCTGAGCGGCAGCCGGCCGATCCGGGACAGGGGGAAGGAGAGGATGGCCATGATGCCAAAAGTGGTCGCGACGAAGAGCGCGATGGCCACGTGCTTGCCCTTGCTCCCATTCTGGGGCAGGCGATCCGGGCCATCTCGCGGCCCGTGCGAATGTGCCATTACAGCCTCCCCTGAAGCCCCGATCTCCCAAAGAAGGTATCGGCATTCCACGGGCCCGACCTTGAACCAGACGCTGCTCGGGCGGCAAGTCATCTGCCATATTCCCTGGTTGGGCATCCAGTCCAAGCGGGACCTGCGCGATTCCCCCATGCTTGGGGGCCGTCGGACCCGGGTAACAAAAGCTCGAGTGGCGCTTCACATCCGACGCGCAGAGGAGGATCGAGGCTTTCGCGATCCTCCTCGTATATGGCTGATACCAGGTAGTGGACCGCACGCGCCCCTTACCGAGTTGGTCCAGTTCAGTCTGTTGCCCCTGGCGCTGGCCCTTGCATTGCTCCTGTTCGGCCTGACCTTCCAGGGCACCATCGGCATGCCGCTGTCCCGCTTCGTCCATACGTACACGGACATTCCCCTGCCGAAAGCCGCTCCGATGCCCCAGACGACCTACGTCTACGACCGTGACGGACGCCTGATCACGACCCTTCACGCCGGGGTCAACCGCACCGAGGTTCCGCTGTCCAAGATTTCCGGCAACCTGAAGGACGCGGTAATCGCCCTGGAAGACAAGGACTTCTACCGGGAGAGCGGGGTGAACTTCTCCTCGATCGCCCGGGCGGCCCTGGTCAATCTGCGAAATGGCAGAGTCGAACAGGGTGGCTCAACCATCACGCAGCAATACGTCAAGAACGTGTACACCGGGGGGCAGCGGACGATCTCGCGGAAGATCAAGGAAGCGATCCTGGCTCAGAAGCTCTCACACCTGTACACGAAGGACCAGATCCTCTTGAAGTACCTGAACTCGGTGTACTTCGGCCGGGCCGCCTACGGGGCCGAGGCTGCAGCGCTGACCTATTTCGGGGTTCACGCCAGCAAGCTCACGGTTCGGCAGTCGGCCTTCCTGGCCGGGCTCATCCGGGCTCCGGCCCGCTATGACCCCTCCCGGGACCCGGCGGGGGCCAAGGCGCGCCGGGGGCCCTCGACGCGATGGCCCAGCAAGGCTACATCACGTGGGACGAAGCACAGATCGCCATGTCCAAGCCGCTCCGTCTGAAGAAAGCCAAGTCCGGCACGACGCCGGCCGCGTACTTCATGGACTACGTTCGCCGAGCGCTCCAGAACAAATACGGGTACTCGGGCACGTTCACGGGTGGGCTCCAGGTCACCACCACCCTCGACCGGACGATGCAACAAGCAGCGGAGCATGCCATCACCGCGAACCTCCGAAGTTCCCACGACCCGGCCGCCGCGCTTGTCGCCATGGACCCGAGGACCGGGGAGATCCGGGCACTGGTCGGAGGAAGGAACTTCAATCGGGCCAAGTTCAATCTGGCCACTCAGGCTCACCGCCAGACAGGGAGCGCGTTCAAACCCTTCACGTTGGTCACGGCGTTCCAACAGCACATCGACCCCCACTCCGTGATGACCGGCCCGTCGCATATCACCATCCCCGATCCTCGATGCCGGGATCCGAAGAAGGGGGAATGGCAGGTCAGCAACTACGCTGACGAGTCCGCGGGAACCATGACGCTGCTCTCGGCCATCGCCCACTCGGTGAACACGATCTTCGCCCAGCTCGTCGTAGGTGTCGGCCCGGACAACGTCGCCGCCACTGCTCGCAAGATGGGGATCGCCTCTCGGTTGGCCGGCGTCTGTTCCATCACTCTGGGGTCGCAGCCGGTCACACCGCTGGACATGACCACCGCATACGCGACACTGGCCGCCCGGGGCGTTCGGCATGCTCCGCAGGCGCTCGTCGAAGTGAAGGATCCCACCGGCAAAGTGATCGGGCAGCCCAGCACGAAGGGCAAGCGGGTGCTCGACCGCAACGTGGCCGACCTGACCACGTTGGCACTTCAGGGAGTCATCCGGGAAGGGACGGGGACGGCCGCCAACATCGGGCGACCCGCCGCGGGCAAGACAGGGACGGCCCAGAACTTCCAGGATGCCTGGTTCTGCGGCTACGTCCCTCAGCTTGTCGCGTGCGTCTGGATGGGGTACCCGAAGACGGAGGACCGCCCTATGGAGAACGTGGAGGGCTTCTTCCACGTGTTCGGCGGCTCCCTTCCCGCGATGATCTGGCGCGACTTCATGGCCAAGGCGATCAAGGGCATGCCAGTGGCCGACTTTGCCGTTCCGAGCTTCACCGGGTTCAACGAGCAGCCGGAGCGGGTCCTCCCGCTCCCGCCGCCTCCGGAGCCCTCGCCCACGCCGAGCCCGCCCTGCAAACCCAAGCCGAAGTGCAAGCCCGGGCGCTAGACCACTCCTGGCAGGAATCACTCTGACCACTCGCGTGATTGAATGGCGATCGCGGCCGGTCTATAGATACGTCCATCGAGCGGGGGGATTCAGAGGCCCGATCCAGGTGGCTACAACCAGCACGTACTTCAACCTGTTCGACTTCAACAACCTGGATCCGATGCCATCCAAGTCCACGACCTCGGACGACGTCTCGATCAAGGAGCTCTCCGAGCTCACGGCCTTCGAGCTGATCCTGCTGGTCACGATGGGCGACCTCGTGCAGCAGGGGGTGACCCAGGAGGACCAGTCGTTGACCGGAGCCATACTGGCGGTCGGCACCCTCGGCCTCCTCCATCGTGTTGCTCTCCTGACCTGAGCTACAAGTGGCGGCCGATCCGCCGGGTCATCCGGGGCACCGCGGTAGTGGTCGTGCGGGAGGGGCGGCCGATCGACGATGCGATGAAGAAGAGCGTGTGAGCGGTTTCCCGGAAGGCACTTCGCACCTCAGGCCGAAGGCTGGAGGATCCAGAGGGACTCAGGAAGGTACGCCCGGAGAACGTCTGGCAGGGCGACCGAGCCGTCCTCTCGCTGTCCGTTCTCCAGAAGGGCGATGAGAGTGCGGCCGATGGCGCAGAGCGTTCCGTTGACCGTATGGACTGCCCTGTTTCCCCCCGAGAAGCGAACCCGGACCTCCAGGCGCCGAGACTGAAAGTCGGTGGTGTTGGACGTGGAGGTGATCTCTCGGTACCGCCCCTGGCCGGGCATCCACGCTTCGATGTCGAACTTCCTGGCTGCGGCCGCTCCAAGGTCGCCGATGCACGTGTCCACCACCCGGTACGGGATGCCCAGTGCCTGGACCCACTCCTCCTCGAAGGCGAGGAACTGCTCGTGCTCGGCACGGGAGGAATCGGGAAGGACGAAGCTGAACATCTCCAGCTTGTCGAACTGGTGGACGCGAAAGATCCCCCTGGCGTCCTTTCCGTACGTCCCGGCCTCTCTTCGGAAGCAGGTGGAGTACCCCAGGTAGCGACGGGGGAGAGTCTCCTCTTCCAGGATCTCGTGGGCGTGGAAGGCGGCCAGGGGGACCTCGGCCGTTCCCACCAGATACAGATCATCTTCGCGGGTGGCGTAGATGTTCACCACGTCCGTGGGGAAGAACCCGGTCCCGTACATCGCTTCCTCCCGAACCAACACCGGCGGGAGGATTGGGGCGAACCCGCGAGCCTCCGCGAATTCCAGGGCCAACTGGACCAGGGCGAACTGGATCCGCACGGCGGCGCCAGTCAGATAGGCGAATCGCGCGCCCGAGGTTCGGACTCCCCGGTCCATGTCGATCATGCCGAGCGAGTCTCCGAGCTCGACGTGATCCTTCGGCTCAAACCCCGGTCCGAAGGAGGGCAGTTCCCCCCATCGCTTGATCTCGACGTTGTCGTCCTCGGTCTCCCCCTCCGGAACGCCTTCGTCGGGGACGTTGGGCAGGCGGGTCAGAACGACGTTCAGCTCGTCCTCGATCCGAGCCAGTTCCGGTTCGAGCGAGGTCAGCGCCTCGGAGACCGAGCGGAGGCGCTGGATGATGGCCTGACGTTCCTGTGTGGTCGCAGCGCTCGCGACTTCCTTGGACCCTCGGTTCTGCTCGGCCCGGATGTCGTCGACCTGTGCCGTCAGCTTCCGGCGTTCCTCGTCCAGACCGAGGGCGCGATCGAGCTCCTCGATGGCCCCTCGCCTGGCCATGGCCTTTCGATAGGGCTCGGGGTCCTCCCTGATGGCCTTCAGATCCAGCAAGGCGACTAACGGGTTCGGGCGGCGTCTCGGGAAAACGCGCCCTCACCGTCGGCGGACGACTCCACGCCAACCGCCACCTGGCCTCGGCCCGAAGATCGTACCTGGCTTCCCTGTTGGTCCATGATCGATTGTCCGGAGAAGATGGCTCCCTCGGCGATGGCCAGGACCTTGCAGGTGATGTTCCCGTCCACCCGGCCACCCTTGGCCAGCTCGGCCTTGTTCTTCACCATGATGTTGCCCTTGAACCGCCCGGCCACGGTGGCGTTTTGCGAGTCGATGTCGGCCTCGACCTGGCTCTGTGAGGAGAGCACAACGTCGCCGTCGGCATTGATCTTTCCCTTGACCTGGCCGTCGATCCGCAGAGATCCCGCCGAGACGAGCGTCCCCTCGATTCGAGCCCCCTGCCCGATCACCGTGACCTCGGATCCAGGTGTTTCCTTCATCACGACCTCCTTCGGATCGATGGGCTCTGGATGTCTCACCTCTCCCTCACCCCGCCTGAACATCTCTCTCGCCTCCTTTGTCTCCTCCTCGATAACCCTCCTGGACCCCCGCGTCTCCCGTCGACACGGCCTCGCGGATGGCCTGTCTCTCCTCTTCCGAAAGGTTGTGGGCACTCGCTCCGCCGCTGACCCGCTTCGCGTAACACCGTGTGTCCTGGCGTCCGTTGATCGACGTGATGACCACTCCGTCCCCGTGGCCGTCCAGGAGGGCAGCAGAGAAGGATAGCCGCCCGCCCATGTCCTCGAATGCGTCGAACCGGACCAGCCCGACGTGGCGGATGGACTCCTCCGCGATCTCGCCGAGATGCCGTTCTCCCAGAGCGAGCTTGCGTGCTGCGCCTTCCAGGCGTTCGATGGCCTTGGCCTGCTCCTCCAGCAGGACCGCGACCCTGCGGCCGCTGGGCAGGGCCGATCGCACCCGGCTTCGGCCCCCCCTCACAGCAGCGGGAACGAGAACCACGATGACCAGGATCGTCAAGACGAGGGCCAACAAGACCAGGACGGAGAGGGTCGAATTGGAGAACTGCATCGGTCCTTATGGGGGAAGGTGGACGTGCTTGCTGTGTGAGGCGAAGTATACGATGGGCCCCGTCTCGAATTCGGGAAGGAGGTCTCGGTGATTCTTGCCGCTCCTTCGCCGCCCTCTGGTGCGAGATCGCATCGAAGGTCGCTGTAGTGCGTCTCGCTTACTTCGACTGTTTCTCCGGCATCTCGGGCGACATGGCCCTCGGGGCGCTGGTCCACGCGGGTGCCGACCTCGGCGAGATCGCCCAGGCTCTCTCGGCCTTCCCGATCGACGACTTCGACCTGGCCCCAGAGCAAGTCGACGTCCGAGGGATCCCTGCCCTCGCCATTCACGTCCACGCGGGCCCCCAAGGCGTCATCCGAACGTGGTCCAGCATGCGGTCGTTGCTCGATGAGACGGATCTTCCTGCGGAGGCCAGGCGTACCGCCCAACGGATGTTTCACCGACTGGCCCACGCCGCCGCGACGGCGCACGCGAAGGAGCCCGAGCTGGTCACCTTCCACGAATTCGGCGAGGTCGATTGCGTGGTGGCATTCGTGGGCTGCGCCCTGGCCATGGAGATGCTCGGGGTGGACAGGGTCTTCGCGTCGCCGGTGCCCACCGGCATGGGCATGGTGCGGACCGAGCACGGGATCATGCCCATCCCCTCTCCCGTCGTGATGGAGCTTCTTCACGGCGTGCCGACCTACTCCCGCGGAATACCCGTCGAGCTGGCGACTCCAACAGGAGCCGCGATCCTGTCCGCCATATCAGAGGGCTATGGGGACATGCCCATGATGCGGGCAGACCACGTGGGCTATGGCGCCGGACCGCTCCGGCCGGACTTTCCGAACGTGTTGCGCGTCGTGATCGGTGAGGAGCAACGGGCCGGGACGGGAGCCAGGGAGGCGATGACGCTCTCCGACATCCTGGCTCAGGGCGAGGTGATGATTCAGACCACCCTCGATGAGTCGGGGCAGTCCGAGCGCCTCATCGATCAGCTGACGGAGGCCGGCGCCCGAGATGCCTGGATCACCTCTGTGGTCGGACGAGGGGGGCGGCCGAGCCTCATGATTTCCGCCGTGGCTACAGCCGAGCGGCGGGATCAGGTCATCCGGTCTCTGCGAGACGCGGGCGCCGGGGGCGAGATCCGGATCAGTCCCGTCTCTACCGCTCCCCCCAAGGGTTAGGCTCGGAAGCGGAGTCGTCCCCGGAGCTCCCGGCCTGCTGGGTCCGTGCCGTGCCCCCGACCACGGCCGGATGCTTCGTCTGCGGAGTGTGGGCTCTTCCGGTGACCGGGTCCTCCGGCTCGTGGAGCAGGTCGCCGTTGGCCGCGCCGGTGGTGAAGCCCATGAACCTCTCGGCCAGTGTCCACGTCATGTGCTCGAGCCTGGCGGACAGTCTCCGAGACTCCGTCCGCATCTGAGCCATGACCAGGAGTCCGGCGCCGAACACCACCGACGCCACTCCCGCTGCTCCTCCGGAGATCAGGTAGGGAATCTGGCAATCCACGCACGTCTGGCGGGCCGCCCCGGCCCATCCCAACGCAATGGCCGCAAACCCCACCGTGCAGAAGACGAGGCCCAGCATGCGGGCAAGCCGTGCCTTCCACTCGGCCCTGCGAACCGCCTTCGGCGGCGGAGGCGATTTCACTTTGCGCTTCATGCTGCGTTCCTCACTTCCTGCGGGCGATGCCGACCAGGTTCAGGTCCGAGCCCGGCCACCTTCTCGTCTGCGGGCAATCAACTGCGCGAAATGTCTGCGGGCGGTCTTCCCCAACTTCGAGGCGGTTCGAAGCACCACGCCGGCCAGCGCGATGGGGGCCGGGATCAGGGTCGGCTGCTGGGACCGCCACGAGGCGTCGGGGAGCGGCTCCTCCGCGATCTCTGGCTCGGGCTCGAACAGCGAGTAGGCCACGGCCACGAGGACGATCATGCCCAGAGGGAGGAGAAGCCACACGTACTGCGGGAGCTGCGGAACGGTGAGGGCCACGGGCTGCGTCCGGGTCGCGGAACCCTTTTGGCCCTTCGTCGGTGAGCCGGTCCCGTAATAGGTCTGCTTGGAGGTAATCGTGCGGTCCCGCGGCCCGAAGTACACGGTGCCGCCGCCGTAGGAGCTCGGCGGGAAGTACGACGGATCCGTGTAGGGGCCGGGGCCGACGAAGCGACCCGACCCTCCCGAGCCGCCCGAGCCTCCTCCACCGCCGGAGCCTCCACCGCCTCCGCCGCCTCCGCCGGGAGGAGGCGGTGGTATCGGTTCTTTCTCCGAGGAGAACTTCGCATACCCCGAATACCCCGAGTCGGAGACGAGCACGGGGAGGACCAGGACCTGATAGGTCCCGCTCGGGCGGGAAAGGCTCACCGCTTCAGAGGTGCCGAGGATCTGCGTCGAGGACTTCTGCAGCTGCCCGCCCTTGTAGACATAGAGATCGAAGTTGTCGACAGAGTTCTTCCAGCTGATGGAGATGGATGTGCTCCCCGTATGGTCGTTCCAGTAACTGGAAGAGACGGCCACGGTCAGACTGAAGTAGTCGCACTTCTCCTGGTTGCACAGGCCCGGTGCGGGCACTGCGCCGAGCGCGAAGTGCTTCCCGGCCCACCCATCACTCGGATCCGAAGGTCCGATGCTTCCAGATGCAGGAGTGGCACCGTACCCGATGCCGGCCATCGAGAGGATCACCACCGCCGCCGCGGCCGGCACGAGGGCTCGAGGCACCTTCATCTGACTCCCCCTGGCTGGCAATCGATCCCGGGTCGCTCGTTTGCGCTCGCCTTGATAAGTGGATAATTGTAACTAGTCCGTCGGCTACCGTACAAGCGCCCCTCGATCGGTAGACGCAAACCTGGAGGAAGGCCGCATGAGGACGAGAAGGCTGCATCCGAGGAGGACGAAAGGGCTCGGCCCGACACCATGAGGGATCCCATCGGCTCGTTTACCTGCGGAATCGGGCGGGAAACGGATTCGACAGGATGTGCTACAAGCTGCTCAGGAACTCCCAAGCCGACGCGATTGGTCGCGGTACAGAAGCCGTCGCCGTCCGTCCAACTGAACGGCGAGAACAAACGGCCCCGTCGCCTCCATCGAGTACGTCGTCTTCCAGCACAGGAAGGTCACCTTGATCGGGAAGAGCAAGAACGCCCTGCGGACGTGCCCGGTGCACGGCAGGGGGTTCTTCTCCCGAGACTTCGGCGCTCCCCGATACGGAACGAACCAACCAAGGACAGGAGGTGGGAGGATGGACCAGCAGCGCTTCCAGGAGCTCATCCACAAGCGGGACACCGAGCGGCCTGACCGACCAGGAGGCGGACGAGCTCGGGAGGATGCTCGCCGAGCGCGAGGGTCTCCCGTACGGCAATGCGTCCGGGGAGGACCATCCCGAAGAGCAGCAGGAAAAGCCCTATAGCGAGGCCGAGGTGCAGGAACTCAAGCAGCACCCACACGTCCAGGAGGGCCCCGAGGAATCCGAGCAGGCAGGGTGACCGCGCGGATCCGAACCGACTTCACCCCGAAAGAGCCGGGCCGGCCCGTCACCCGTACCAACGAGGAGAACATGAGCCCCTCGACCACCGAGCATCGGCTGCTGTCCAACAGATACCGGATCGAGAATTTCCTCGGTCAGGGCGGAATGGCACGGGTCCATCGGGGGACGGACCTCGTGTTGGAACGAACGGTCGCCGTCAAGATCTTGGCCGAGCACATGCTTCGTGAGCCACACGCGGTGCGGCGGTTCCGGCGGGAGGCCCAGGCCGCGGCCGGGCTGTCCCATCCCGGGATCGTGGCCGTGTACGACACGGGCTCGGACGGCGACACCCATTACATCGTGATGGAGTACGTCACCGGCCGGACGCTTGCCGACATCCTGGACGAGGGCGGGGCGCTCCTGCCCAAGAGGGCCGTCGAGATCGCCTTGGCCGTCGCCTCCGCCCTCGGCGTCGCCCACGCCAAGGGCATCGTCCACCGAGACGTCAAGCCGGGCAACATCATGATCACGCCGACCGGCCAGGTGAAGGTGATGGACTTCGGCATCGCCAGGGCCGTCAGCGCGGACACCTTCACACAGACCGCTTCCGTCCTCGGAACCGCAACCTATTTCGCGCCCGAGCAGGCCCGGGGGGAGCCGGTGGACGCGCGCTCCGATCTCTATGCGTTGGGCGTGGTCACGTACGAGACGCTGACCGGCCGGCCGCCGTTCGCCGCGGACTCTCCGGTGGCCGTGGCCTTTCAGCATGTCCGCGAGCAGCCCACTCCTCCATCCCGGCTGAACCCGGACATCGGCTCGGCCCTCGAGGCCGTGGTGCTCAAGGCGATGGCCAAGGAGCCTGAGGCCCGGTACCAGACGGCGGACGAACTCGGGCAGGACCTGCGGCGAGTTCGGGCCGGAAGAGTCGTCGGGCCCGGCGCGGCGGCCCGTGCGGCCCCCGGCCCGGCTGAGACGACGCAGCCGATCCCGGTCCGGGGGACGTCGGCCCTTCCACCGGTTGCCCCGACCGGTCGCGCCGCGCCACCTGGCCGCCGGCTGGGAACCCGGTGGGCACCCTGGCTGACAGCCCTGGGTGCGCTCCTGGCGATCGCCCTCATCGCAGGCCTGGTCCTGGCCGGACTCTCCCGTAGGCCCACAGGAGGTCTGCAGCCGACCTCTCCGACCGCTACGGCTCCGAGCAACCGACCCTCGACCTCCCCCAGCCCCCAGGAGCAGAGCTCCTTGTCGGTTCAGGGCGCCTCGAACCAGGTTGCGCTGATCCTGACCGAGGGTGTGGCAAATGGTGACCTGTCCCGACACGCAGCCAACGAGATCGGCAAGGACGTCAATCAAGCCGTGAAGAACTACCAGAGCGGCGACGTGGAGGAAGCCCTCCGGGACCTGGACGAACTTCAGCACAAGATCGAAGTGATGGGATCGAAAGGAGAGATCGGAACCGATCGAGCGACTCGAATCCGTCAGGCCATCTCCGACCTCATGGCGGCGATGCAGGCAGCACCGCCGTCGGGCGGAGGAGGTGAGGATTGAGCCCGCCGGAGCTCAAGCCGGATGGTCTCAGTCTCGGTGTTTGATCAGCCGCACCGTCGTGCCCGGATTCGCGGGGGTCCCTCTGCTGATCGACACTTCATCGACCAGCGCGGCGACGAGTGGAAGGCCGTATCCTCGGGGCCCGCTCTTGTGCCCGACTCCCTTGGCCGCGAAGACCCCTTCGTCACGGACCTTGACCTCGGTCATCCCGCTCGGGCCACCCCGCCAGGACACGACGAAGTTTTCACTCTCGGCGTGCTGGACCGCATTCGCACAGATCTCGGATACCGCCAAGATGAGGTCCTCCGCGTCGCGCCGGTAGAGCGCAGCCTCGCCGGCTCGCTCCCGAACGAAGCGTCGGACCTCGTGGAGCGACGCGGCATCTGCCGAGAACGACCGTTTCATAGGCACGCATCCTCGGACTGGTTCAGTCTCTCGTTTTCGTGAGGGCGCCAACAGGGGCCCTCGCTCACGTTTCCCGCACCCTGTCACACGAAAACCAGGGTTACCAAAACAGCGACAATTACCCGCGGCATTCGTGCTGCCGGGCCATTTCTCTTCCCTCTTCATCCCCGTTCCGTCCTAGGTAACTTCTGTGCGAGTGAGAGTAGTGCGGGTGAGAGGATTTGAACCTCCACGGGCTTACGCCCACACGGACCTGAACCGTGCGCGTCTGCCAGATTCCGCCACACCCGCGTGGTGTGATCGTAGCAGCCGCTCCAAGACGGGAGTGACGAGGAGTAAGGCCACCAGCCCTGGATATAATCCGGCGAAAGTACCCATCTACCTGGGCAAACGACGTTGGGCATCCTTTCCGAATTCGAGCGTCGCCTGGAAGGCGCCATCGAGGGCTTGTTCACCAGGGCCTTCCGCACCGGCCTGCAACCGGTGGAGCTCGCCACCCGCATCCTCAGGGAGATGGAAGCGAACAAGACCATCGGCGTTCGGGACGTCTGGGTGCCGAACGGGTACGTCTTCTACGTGTCGCAGCCCGATCGGGACCGTTTCAGCGGCACCGAGAAGCACCTCCGGCGCGAACTGGAGCAGGTCGTCAAGGAAGGAGCGGGCGAGCGCGGATGGGGGCTCGTCGGCCCTCCCGAGGTGCAGTTCCAGACCGATGCCCAGCTCAAACAGGGTGAATTCAGGTGCGAGCCCCTGCTGATCGAGGGCCCCACGAGCGGGGCCGCACCTGTTCGGCCTCCCACGGGCGAGGCCCACGCGGCAGAGCGCAAGGATCGCGGCGCCCAGCTCCTCCTGATCGAGAAGGGCAAAGCCGGCAAGGCGTTCCCCCTCTCCAAGGATCGGGTAATCATCGGGAGGCTGGGGGAATCAGACCTCGTGCTGTCCGATCCCGGCGTGAGCAGGCGCCACGCCGAGGTCCGGCGCGAGGACGGCGAGTACGTCATCGCCGACCTCGGCTCCACGAACGGGACCATGGTGAACGAGGCGACGATCGGCGAACGGGTACTCGAGGAAGGGGACCGAATCACGGTCGGGCGAACCGTCCTGGAGTTCCGGAGGCGCTAGCTCGTGCCTCCGTTCGTACTCACGGTCCTGAAGGTGGTCTTCCTTGCCCTCCTGTATTTCTTCATCTA
>WNGF01014384.1_pt1 | contig 13396 bp, 10 predicted proteins | sample 5400641 | NCBI WGS metagenome assembly WNGF01 (sample SAMN13153371, study PRJNA577476) | soil metagenome | isolation source: 80 cm soil or saprolite under grassland replicate 2 | place: USA:California | collected 2016-06-15
CGGCGAAGTTGCATCCCTCGTGGAAGTCTCCCTCTGAGGTTGCGCCATCGCCGAAGTACACCAGGGTGGTCAGGGCGACCCGGTCGAGCTTGGCGCCCATCGCGTATCCGACGGCGTGCAGGATCTGCGAGCCGACCGGGACGCTTACCATCCCGAAGCGATGAGCGTTCGCGTCGTACGTCCCGCCGTGCCACGTCGCCCGGTAGAAATGTAGGTACTCGACCAGGTCGACACCGCGGACGACGGCCGCCCCGAGCTCCCGGTAGGAAGGGAAGATCCAGTCCGACTCCTCCAGGGCAAAGGCGCTTCCCACCTGAGCCGCCTCCTGGCCGATCAGGGGCGGATAGACCGCGAGCTCGCCCTGGCGCTGAAGAGCCGTGGCCTCGAGATCGGCCTTGCGGGTGAGCGCCATGAGCCGGTACAGCTCCCGGAGCTCCTTCTCCTTCAACCCGATCGAGAGCTCGCGCCGGGGCTCACCGGCCAGGGGAAGGACTCGAAAGGGCCCCTCCCCTTCGTTCATCCCTTCCCCCAGATCTTGGTCCACCCCCGTCCGCCCGGCACCCAGTACAGCCGAACGCGGCCGATCTTTCCGATGCGCTCGCCGGCGAAGGCATCGGCTGCGGCCGACGTGCTGATGTGACGATCCCGGGCCACGTGGAAGATCTCGCGCAAAGTCCGGTAGATGGACTCAACGCGAGTTTTCGCCCGCTCAGGGTTGTAACCCTGGAGCTCGTCGGAGACGTTGATCAGCCCCCCCGCGTTGATGACGTAATCCGGTGCGTACACGATTCCGAGTTCCGCCAGAGCCTCGCCGTGCTCCGGGCGTTCCAACTGGTTGTTGGCCGAGCCGGCCACGACCGTGCACTTCAGCTCGGGGATGGTGTCGTCGCGGATGACTCCACCCAGGGCGCAGGGCGCGAAGATGTCGCATTCCTCGGCGTGGATCTTGTCCGGGTCCGCCGTCTCGACGCCGAAGTCCCGGACGGCCCTAGCGACTGTGTCGACGTCCACGTCGGACACCACCACATTCGCCCCGGCTTCGACCAGGTGCTTGACCAGGTGATAGCCGACCTTGCCCACCCCCTGGACGGCCACCGTGCGTCCTTCGATGGTGTGCTCCTGCCACGCTTCCTCGGCGCATGCCTTCATGCCCAGGAACACGCCGTAGGCCGTGACCGGGGATGGATCGCCCGAACCGCCCAGCTCGGGGGCAACGCCCGTCACGTAGCGGGTCTCCCGCCTGATCACGTCCATGTCGTCACGGTTCGTGCCGATGTCCTCCGCGGTGATGTACCGGCCACCAAGGGTCTCGATGAAGCGGCCGTATGCGCGCAGCAGTTCCTCGGACTTGATGCGCTTGGGGTCGCCAATGATCACGGCCTTGCCGCCGCCCAGGTCGAGGCCGGCCGCGGCTGCCTTGTAGGTCATTCCTCTGGCCAGGCGGAGGACATCGCGAAGCGCTTCCTCTTCGCTTGGGAATGGATAGAAGCGGGTGCCGCCGAGCGACGGGCCGAGCGTTGTGGAGTGGATGGCGACGATGGCGCGAAGGCCGGTGGGAGGGTCGTGGAAGAACACGACCTGCTCGTATTCGCTGTCGAGAGAATCGAAGACTGCCACCTAGCTGAGTGCCACCGCCTTCGACGTCGGCTGTCGTATCACTCGCAAGCCTCCGGATGATCGGCTCGGGCGGCGCGAAAACGCAGTCTAGCAAACGCACCATTGCGTCAGCCGGGCCGCCCCTTCTCTCCGGAGGCAGCCCGGCTGGCAGTCGGGTTGGCCAGCGATTGGGCCTGGCTTCAGTGCTTGACGGGCCAGAGCAACGTGGTGAGCGCTGTCCGCACGACCCGCCGGGCAGCGACGCTGTGGGCTCGTGCCTGGGCGGCCCGCGTGTCCTTCGTCAGGCGGTAGGCCTCAGCCTCGCGCATCCGGTCCTGCATCCGAGCCCTGGCGAGATCCGATCCCATCGATCCGTACATCGCGGCCTCCCTGGTGAGTGCCCTACTTCGCAGGACCGACGGTACGCTCGGCTCCGCCACCGGTCGGTGCCGGTCGACACGGTTGGTGGGTGACGTGCAGCAGCTTGCCTTCGTGATGTCCGTCACAGTGGACACGTTGGCGGGTCGAATCTGTCACCCGAATCGTCCTGCGGACTGGTATCGCTCGCAGAGGCCCTCGTAGAATGCGGACCGTGATCCCCTGCGCCTACCTTCGTGTATTCCGTCCGCTCGACACCTACATGGAAGAAGAGCGCCTCCAGTGGGAGCGCTACATAGTGTCCGGAGGAGCGCCCCCCTCCGTCCGCCCGATCTACCGTGACGAGGCCACAGTCATGCACGGCCACGTGGGGCTCCTGGCCTCCGAGGAAGGGGACCACGCGGATATCCGCCTCGTGGACGGCCGGTACTACGTGTGCCCCTGGCGGACCCGGCTCCGGGTACTTGCAGGGATCCTGTCCCTGCGGGGGTCTCTCAGGGAGTCCGCGCCTCCTGAGATGGTGGACGCCTTCGTGCCCGAGGCGGAGGCGCGGCGAGCTGCCCGTGAGCTGGCCAGGTTGAAGCGGCGGGATCCGTCGGTCGGTCCTTCCATGCTGCAGAGTCCCTGGCACGTTCCCGTCCGCTGGTTCATCCTCGTGGACGAGGAGGAGCGTCGCCTCACGGAGACCCTTCCCGGTGAGTTCCGTCTCTACTACTGGACCCCGATCGGCAAGGCGAAGCGGCGGGCCGAACGAGCGCTGCAGGTCCTCCGGCGTTCGGAGCTCGCGCCCGTGGCCCAGCTCATCCGCGAGTTGGTCCAGTGGTTGTCGGCCTTCCACCCCCAGTCGATGCTCGAGCTCGATTACGCGGGGGTCTCCGCCCTGTTCTCATGGGACGAGCTGGACAACGACCATGGGGGCCAGGAGATCCAGGAGGCAGTGGAGGCGCTGGCGCAGCCTGGAGGGATGGCCCGGGCTGCCGAGCTCTATCAGCTGGTTGCCAGCAGGTGGGCAGACGCCATGAGCCGTGAGTCGATGAACTGACGGCGGGCCAGGACCTGTCAGAAGATCCCCCCACGATCGGCGCGTGGCGAGGGGCAGAATCGAACTGCCGACACCGCGGTTTTCAGCCGCGTGCTCTGCCAACTGAGCTACCTCGCCTGAGTGCCCTTCCCGAGGGCTACCGCTTCGCTACGCGACGCCTTCGAGGCTCCGCGGTCCCGACCGGATTCGAACCGGCGATCTCCGCCTTGACAGGGCGGCGTGTTAAACCAGGCTACACCACGGGACCTTCTGTACTTCGCGTGCCCCCAACGGGATTCGAACCCGTGTCTCCGCCTTGAAAGGGCGAGATCCTAGGCCGCTAGACGATGGGGGCGACCCCATGCGCCCCCGGCCCGGGGGCAGCGCAGGCCAGTATACCGTCCGTCCTTGCCTCCGGCGCGTCGTCAAGACCCTGCTGCACCAGGCACCCATCCTTCCAACCCAAGCCGCCTGCCCGATGCCGCAGTGACTGCGGCAATGCTTGCAGTTCGCTCAGGCGGCCCGGTCGTTGGAGCCCTGTCCATCTGAGGACTCGGTGTCAGGACGTCCCGCCAGGGAGCGGATGAGCGGTGCAGGGAGGGCGCGCGTGACGCCAGGTAGGCTCAAGATCTTCGCGATGATCTGCTCGACGAGATGGCGCGTCGAACGGGCCCCGGCGAGCACGACGGCGTCGTAGGCACCGGTCACGTCCTCCGCTGAGAGGACGCCGGGGATCGCCATCAAGCTCCGGGCCATTGGTTCTCCGTGCGTTTCGGTCTGGATCAGCACGTATACCCGCAACGGATCCTCCTTGCTGCCTCGGGTGCTCGCACCATTTGAACGCCGCAACATCCGCGGGAAGGCATACATTCCGACCTCACGAAGAATGTGATCCTTGAATAGGAAGCCCTGTGACCTTGACGTGGGATCGCGTCGGCCTGGCGCCTGGCGCGGCAGCACCCTCCGCAGAAGCGACAGATCTCTGAAGAGGTCGACCGGCTGGGGAGGTTCCTTGGCGATCCTTCGTCTGTTGCTCATTCCATCACCTGAATAGCTCCTCTCCACCCCCGCCAGGGCTTGACGGCGCTAGGCTAGGCACGCTAGGTTAACGACGATAGCCACTCCGAGAGGGGAAGGAGACCGGGATGCTCGAACGGCTGGGCCGCTTCACCGTCCGGCGGCGGAGGTGGATCCTCATCGGGACGCTCATCGGGGTCGTCGTGGCTGGGGCATTCGGCGGCAGCGTGATCCAGCGACTCTCGAACGGCGGATTCACGGACCCCGGGTCGGAGTCGGAGCAGGGCGAGGCGGTCCTCGACCGCGTCTTCCACGCGGGGAACCCGAATCTGGTCCTGCTGGTCACTGCCCGTGTAGGGACGGTGGACGATCCGGCCGTGGCAACGGCGGGGGCCGCACTGACCAAGGAGGTCTTGGCCGAGCCGGGCATCCAGCAGGCCTTCTCGTACTGGAGCCTCGGTTCGCCCCGTCCGTTGCGCAGCACCGACTCGAGGCAGGCCATCCTTCTGGCCAGGATCGCGGGCAACGCCGACGAGGTACGGGATCGTGTCAAGGAGCTATCGCCGAGGTACACACGATCCACAGGACCAATCACGATCGCCGTCGGTGGACAGGCCGAGGTGTTCAGACAGGTTGGCACTCAGGTCGAGAAGGACCTGAGGAAGGCCGAGACCATCACGTTCCCCATCGTCCTGATCCTCCTCGTCCTGGTGTTCGGGAGCGTGGTCGCGGCCGGGCTTCCCCTCTCCATCGGGGCCCTTGCGGTCGTCGGCACGCTCCTCGTGCTGCGGATCATCTCTTCGCTTACCGACGTCTCCATTTTCTCGTTGAACCTGACGACCGCCCTCGGGATCGGCCTGGGGATCGACTACAGCCTGTTCATCGTGTCGCGGTACAGGGAGGAGATGCGTCACGGGCTTCCGCCCCACGAGGCCGTCGTGCGGACCGTCCAGACGGCCGGCCGGACGGTTCTGTTCAGCGCGCTCACCGTGGCCATCTCGCTGGCCGCGCTTCTGATCTTCCCCCTGTTCTTCCTCCGTTCGTTCGCCTATGCGGGGATCGCCGTGGTTGCCCTGGCCCTGCTCGGGGCCATCGTGTTCCTCCCCGCGCTCCTGGCGGCCCTTGGCACGAGGGTGGACCGGCTGGTCCTCTGGCACCGGACGCCAAAGGAGGTGGGCCAGGGGCTGTGGCACCGGATCGCCACCTTCGTCATGCGACGGCCCGTGCCGATCGCCGTCGCTGTCACCGCCTTCCTGCTCGTGCTCGGGGCCCCGTTCCTCCGGGTGAGCTTTGGGCTCCCGGACGACCGGGTGCTGCCACCGGCGGCCTCCAGCCGCCAGGTCCAGGAGCAGATCCGGACGAACTTCTCCTCGGGAGAGGCCTCGGCCCTGTCCGTCGTGGCCGAGGTTGCCCCAGCTACCGATGCGAACCGGGATTCGGAGATCGATCGGTACGCACGCGCGCTGGCCCGGCTCGGGAGCGTGGCCCGGGTGGATGCCCTGACAGGCTCCTATGTCCACGGCGAACTGGTTGCACCCGCGGGGCCGGTGTCAGCGCGATTCGCCGGCGCGACGGGCACGTGGCTGTCCGTGGTGCCCTTTGTGGAGCCGTTGTCCGGGGCGGGGGAGCGGCTGGTGCATGCCGTCCGCTCGACACCGGCTCCGTTCCAGACGATGGTCGCCGGCCCATCGGCTCAGCTCGTCGATTCAAAGGCCGCGATCTTCGGCCGGGTCCCGCTGGCGGCTGGGTTGATCGCCCTGGTCACCTTCGCCGTCCTGTTCCTGATGACCGGGAGCGTTCTGGTGCCGGTCAAGGCGCTCGTGCTGAACCTGCTCAGCCTGTCTGCCACCTTCGGGGCGATGGTCTTCATCTTCCAGGAGGGACATTTCGCCGGGCTCCTGAACTTCACGGCCACGGGTACCCTGGACAGCGCGATGCCCGTGCTCATGTTCTGCATCGCTTTCGGGCTGTCGATGGACTACGAGGTGTTCCTCCTCTCCCGGATCAAGGAGGAGCACGACGCCACAGGGGACAACGTGGGCTCCGTCGCCGCCGGGCTCGAGCGAACCGGCCGTATCGTCACGGCCGCGGCCGCCATCCTCGCGGTCGTGTTCATCGCTTTCGCCACATCGGAGATCACGTTCATCAAGCTGTTTGGCGTGGGGATGGCTCTTGCCGTCATCATGGATGCGACCTTGATCAGAGGAGCGCTCGTGCCGGCGTTCATGCGGTTGGCAGGCAACGCGAACTGGTGGGCTCCCGGGCCGCTTCGACGGCTCTACCGACGTTTCGGTCTCTCGGATGCAGAGGAGCACACGCCCACCGAGCCTCCGCCCGACTCCAGCGGTCGAAGGCCAGGCGGTGAGCTGGCCGAGCTGGCTGGTTCCAGGAGGCGCCCGTGACGAGGGCGAACACGGCCTCTTCCACCCCCCGCCGGACCCGGGCCCGGCGGGGGGAAGGGGAGAAGCTGCGCGAGCAGATCCTGGAAGCCGGCGAGCGCCTCCTCATCGAGACCGGCAACGAGGAGGCAGTCACCATCCGAGCGGTGGCCGAGGCCGTGGGCGTGACCCCTCCATCGGTCTACCTTCATTTTGCCGACAAGGACGAGCTCCTGTTCGCCATCTGCGAGCGACACTTCGCCCAGCTCGACCGGGTCACCGAGGAGGCTGCGGCGGGCGCCGACGACCTCCTGGAGTCGCTCGCTCTCCGGGGACGGGCCTACATCCGGTTCGGGATCGAGCATCCCGAGCAGTACCGCATCCTGTTCATGCGCAGGCCGTCCCACACGCCGAAGAGCTTCCAGGTGGACCGGCTTCGCGACGCTGCGGCCATCGGGCATCTCGTCGAGCATGTCTCGAAATGCATCCAGAGTGGGTTGATCGACGGTGAGCCTCTCCTGGTTTCACTCGGTCTGTGGGCGGTGGTGCACGGCCTCACGTCGTTGCTGATCTCGAAGCCCGAGTTCCCATGGCCGGACCTCGACGTGATCATCGACCACGTATGCCGGACTGCGATCCGTGGCCTCCAGAGCTCGCCCTGAATCTGCGCTGCCCCCGGTATGTCGTACGGCTCCATCAGGACCTCGGCCCCAAGCCGTGCCCCATGGGTTGCCTGGTCGACGTCGTCGACAGAGAGATAGGAGCTCCACCCGGTACCCTCCTTGGGGAATGCTCACGCATGCCGGTGATGTCCAAACCCCCCAGCTGGCAGATCGTGTAGGTGTCCGAGTCGCCGGCCGGCAGGTCGTCCATCTCCCAGCCGAACAGGCCGCTGTAGAAGGCCTTCGCCCGCGTCCGGCGTCCCCAGGTAGATCCAGCAAAACGTCCCATTCGGATACTCCTTGACCTTTCACATTGATTCCTCCCTGCTCTGACCCTAGGGCTGGGCTGATGGAGGAGGAGGAGGTGGTGGAACCGGAGGTGCTGCCCGCGGCTGCGGCACTGATCCTGCGTAGAGGTGGGCATCCCAGATGCGGTTCAGCATCTCCTGCATGTACAGCGTCCACAGAGAGAGGAAGAACACGGCGATGAGCGCAAGGATCGGCTCGATCCGGCTGGTGATCTCGGCGTGTTCCTGCATCCGCCGGACACGCTCGGCGGTCCGATAGATCGAGATGAACGGGGGCAGGATCAGGACCCAGCCCAAAGAGAGCGCCAGGACCGAGATGCCCGGGCGAATGGTGTCGTCACCCAGGTACCGCCTGGCCTCGTCGTTGATCTTGTAGTACCAGACGAAGGTGTAGATCCCCAGTGTGATGAGCGGGAGGCCAAGCCACACCCCGAAGATGTTGCGTTTCTTGAACTCCTGATTACCAACTCGAACGATCTCGGCCATCGTTAGAAATCCTTCCAAACGGTGATGAATGCCTCGCGCCCATCCAAGCAAGGGATAGATGAGGAAGCAAGCGGTGAGGTGGGCCGTGTAGGGATCGAACCTAGGACACGAGGGTCAAAAGCCCCATTCAGGCCGTATCGACTACTGCAGATTCCGGCCGGGGGCCGCTCGACGGTTCCGGTTACGTGGTGAGCACCCGGCTAGTCCGGGCGTGTCCATGCCGCTCGCGCGCGGCATGAACGATCCCGGAGCGGAATGAACGACCCCGGGAGCGTGTTGATTTGGGAGGGGAAGGGCACTGGATGTGCCTCACTGTGTCGCACCGATGAGGAGGAGGTCGCGCCATGCGAGCATTCGCGGTCGATGCGTTCGGAGAGCGGGGATCGGTGCACGAGCTGCCAACACCCCAGCCGGGGGAAGGAGAGGTCCTGGTTCGCGTGAAGGCGGCCAGCCTGAACGCGTTCGATTGGGTGGTGGTCCAGGGCTACGCGAAGGACTACATGGAGCACCGTTTCCCGTTGACGCCGGGCATCGACGCGTCCGGCGTGATCGAGGCCGTCGGCCCGATCGAGGCGGTGTACCCGCGCGAGGGCCAGGTCGTGCTGGTGACCGGCGCCACCGGCGGGGTCGGCAGCTTCGCCACGCAGCTGCTGGCGAACCGCGGAGCTCGGGTCCTGGCTGTTGCTCGTGAGGAGAACGCCGACTACGCCCGGAGTCTCGGCGCCGACGACACGGTCGACTACACGAAGGGCGATCTCGCGGACCTGGTGCCCGCCCGGTACCCCGACGGGGTGGACGCCGTGGTGGATCACACCGGCGATGCGGATCTGGTGGCCAAGCTGGTCGATCTACTACGCCCCGACGGGGCGGTCGTATCAGTGGCTGGCGCGGTGGAGGTGGCGGCAGTCGGGCAGCGCGGGCTGAGAGGGGCGAACGTCGGTCGGGCGCCGCTGGGCCGACTCGCCGAGCTCAGCCGAATGGTCGAGGCGGGGAAGGTGCGAATCCCGGCAACCAAGACCTATGCGCTCGAGGATGCCGCCGTGGCGCTCGAGGAGCAGGGAACCCGACACGTCCGGGGAAAGCTCGTCCTGCAGATCGACTGAAGGACGAAGTCCATCGAGTGTGAATCAGAACGTTCTGCTCGAGACCCATTAGGGCTGGATCTGAAACAAACCCGGTCTGCTCCCATCGCCGAAGAGCAGCAGCGCGAGGAGGCCCCCATGGCCTCCCGATGCGGTGTTGGCTCCAAATCAAGGCATTGACGTACTTGACGCGTCACCACTACCCTGGACAGGTAACACGGGCCCGCCGGGCAAACGCCGGCGGGTGCCGTGCTTCTAGGGGAATCCAACCGTCTAGTGATTGATCCGGCGGTAGCCGTGTTCATCGACGCGACCATCCTGCGAACGCTGCTGGAGGCGACCATGGGCGAGACGATCGAGGAAACGACGGGGGGACGCAAGGTGACGGCAGGGGAGGCTCAGGTGGCGCGGAGGCCACGGCGCCGCAGGCTCCGCAGACCGCGACGCCGGTGGCTACGCAGGCTGGCGGCCTCCGTTGCAGTTCTCCTGGTCGGGGTTCTGGCAGTCTACGGATGGGCGTGGTCGTCTGTGGGCCGGTCCACGATCGCCCGGGCCTTGTGGTGGGGGGACGCGGACGTGGGAGACCAGTACCGGTTCCCGTCCCGTCTGATCCCTGCGGGCGATGACGCCAGTCCGCTCCCCGCGGGCGGCGAGACCTTTGTCCCCCCGGCGCCTCGAGGCGTGGATGGCGCAGGCGGGTCGTTCGATGATTTCCTGGGGAAGACCGGCACCCGCGCCTTCCTGGTCCTTCAGCACGATCGGCTGGTCTACGAGCGCTATTTCGACGGCTCTGACCGCCAGACCCTGCAGACCTCGTTCTCCGTCGCCAAGTCCTTCGTGTCCACCCTGGTGGGGATCGCGATCGACGAAGGGTTCATCGGGAACATCGAGGATCCGGTAACCGACTACCTCCCCGAGCTGGCGGCGCGGGACCCGCGGTTCGAACGGATCACCTTGCGCGACCTGCTCACGATGTCGTCGGGCATCCGGTACTGGGACACGGATCTCCCGTGGCCCTGGGCCGACGACACCTTCACCTACTACGGGGTGAACCTCCGGGAGATCGCGCTGAACCGGACCCGGATCGAGCGGCCTCCGGGGCAGGAGTGGCACTACAACAACTACCACCCGCTGCTGCTGGGCTTGGTGCTCGAGCGCGCCACCGGCATGTCGGTCTCGGAGTTCATGGCCACCAGGCTCTGGCAGCCCCTGGGGGCCGAGCGCGACGCTACCTGGAGCCTCGACTCCGAGCGCTTCGGATTCGAGAAGATGGAGAGCGGCCTGAACGCCACGGCGGTCGATTACGCCCGCTTCGGTCTGCTGTTCCTCCATCGCGGCGAATGGAATGGCAAGCACATCGTCTCCGAGGACTGGGTGCGCGCTGCCACGGCCGCCGACACCACCACAGACCCGGCCGACTTCTACCAATACTTCTGGTGGGTCGATGTGGAGCGTCCCGGGCGCTTCTACGCTTTGGGGAACCTCGGGCAGTACATCTACGTGGCCCCGGATGCGGACACGGTCGTGGTTCGGCTCGGCCGCAGCCGGGGAGTCGACACCCCCACCTGGCGGGCCGTCTTCCGCGACATCGCCGACCAACTGACGCGCCGACCCTGACTCCACCCGCCACTCCTCATGCGCGAAGCCGGACCAGCTCGCTCCCACCATGAGAGCCCTTGACGGCGCGGATTGCCCGGTCTAGAGAATGCCCATGGTGGTTACACCGGACAGCGAACACGAGGAACTATGGCGTGGACGGCGACAGTGACCACCGAATGCCGAAACCGCGGCTGACTGGTGGCTCACGGAATGAGAACGGATGCTCATCCGAGTCCAGTGTTGGTGAGGGCGTCGTCCTCGACATCGCTCGTCAGATGGGGAGGGCAGATCGCGCCACTGCCGGACCAGTCAGTGTCGCGACGTAGCACGGCCACGAGGACCACGCCTTGCTGGCGAACATCATCCAGAACGTCGAATGTTCGCTGGACAAAGCGGGCTTCGCAGCAAGCTGCCCCGTCCTCCCGCGGTGTGTTTCCTCGACATCAGAGCCACCTGCACCAGCGCTCCAACCGACGAACCCGCCGGATTCTCCCTACGGTCACACCTCCCGTTGAGATCGCCGCTCGGAGGCTTCGGTCCTATCGGATGCACGGGCTAGCCCGGGTGGAGTCACCCGTTCGGCCGATTGTCCTGCCTGGGGGTGAAGGGATACAAGCCCCCTGGTATGCCGGGGGGCGACGGGCATACGGCTCGCTCGATCAGTCTCCGTGCAGGTCCAGGGCGGGTTCCGCCCCACGGGGACGGAAATAGGAAGGGGATCTCATGGCCATCGGGCTGCAGGGCTCGTGGACGGTCTCGGTTGCCAGCAAGGACGCGGCGTGGCCGCAGCGTTTCCGGATCGAGGGTTCGAGCAACGGCGTGGACGGCAGCTACACGGGAGCCACCTCGACCCCGCCCGTCTTCGTCACCGGATCGCAGTGGGGCATCACGGTGGAACACAACCCTACCGGCCCCGTTAGTTGGACGCCGAACCGCAGCCGTCTCGCCAATTACCGGGTGTCCGGGGGGCAGTTCCTGTTCGACATCCAGACCGACGACGGGGGCGCGGGCGACCAGGACTTCAACGACCTCGTCCTCACCTGCGCGATGCCGCTCTCCTCCTCGGACTGGGTCGTCTACGGGCAGGTTCAGACGTACTCGGGCTTCTGCATCTTCAATCCATGCTTCCCATTCCCTTATCTGGTCATCGACACGCTGCCCGCATTCAAGCGCGTCGTCGCGTTCGAGCCGGCGCGGAAGATCGTCGAGAAGTTCTACCCGGACCTCGTCGCCAGCGTGTTGAAGCGCCCCCCCAACCCTCCGGACCCTCCCTGGTTCAGTCCTGTGCTCCTCCCCACCGGGCTTCAGGACGAGCCCGGGCTCCTGGTCCGCGGACGAACGGAGTTGAACATCCCCACCACGCGGAGCAAGGGGAAGGCGGGCGCGATCACCGTGACGGAGGAGGCCGCACTCGACCTGTTCGCTTCGAGGTCGAACACTGTGGGGTTGGTGGACGACGATCTCCTGGTTCTCGGAAGGCTGAAGGACTACTTCTTCCCGGTCTGCGAGGTGAATCCCGTCGCCGAGACCCTCCTGCGCTTCCTCGAGTACGACCGGACGGCCGCCGAGCTGGCCGGCGGCGGCTACACGGGCACGGGCGTTCGGGAGACTCTCGGTGAGAACGCCACGGACGAGTTCGGGAACTACGTGTTCCGGTTCTCGCGCACGCTCGGCGAGCTGATCGCGGAGGCCGCCGACATCGGGATCGGGGAGAGCGCGACCACGGCCGCCCTCCCGGACGTCATCGTCCAGATCATGGAGAGCCTGCCGGCGGGCGTGGCCTTCGAGACTGCCCCCTACTACAACATCCCAAACGTCAAGCGGATCGATCTCTGCATACCCGAGTCCGAGCTTGTCGGAACGGAGCAGCCTTGTCAGTCTGGTCGCGCGATCCAGACGCTGGGGAACATCGCCATCGTCCCGAATCCCGACTCCCAGCTGCATCCCGACGGAACGGTGTCGAACTCGGCCACCGCGGTCGCTGGGCCCTTCGTCCAGCACTCCGCGTGGGTGGGCGACATCTACGTGTACGGGTGCTTCGAGGATGCCTCACCCACGGTCAGCACGTACACGTGGGAATACCGGCTGGATACCGAGTCCGACTGGCACTTTGTCAACGAGCCCTACAGCTATCTGAAGCAGCAGTCCGACTCCACGTGGCAGTCGACACCGGTGGGACCCTTCGACACGCTTCTCCGGGTGAACGGTCCGGCCGATCCGAAGGTCACCGTGCCCGCGTACATGAACATCGAAGCGGACCCGGCCTGGATGATCACCCAACGGCACCGGAAGATCATCTTTCACACCCCGACCTACCAGCCGGGCTTCGGCGCGGTGAATTTTCGGATCCAGGGATACGACGCGACCGGCGAGAAGGTGCCGGGCGCCACCGACACGGTCAAGCTGCTCATCGATCAAAACCTCTCGACGGGGGACGTCGACTACGTCCAGCTCGTCGGCGGATCCGACCCGGGCGAGTGCGCGCTCCTGGATCTGCCGAGCGCGGGCGCGCCGCTGGTGATCCGGTACCGGGTCCGCGACGCCGAGGGGTTCCTTCAGAGCTTCGGGCTGGCCGTCTACCGAGGATCCAACACCCTGGTGCCCATCACCGGCTCGCCGATCTCCGGGGCATACCAGAACGTCTCGCCGTTCCGCTACCAGGGCACACCGGACGAGTCCGGCGCCGACCTGGATGGATACGTGGACGTCACGGTCACCCCGACGGGCGGCGACTGGCTGGGAGGGAACGTGTTCTGCGCGTTCGACTTCGAGCTGTCGTCCGTGGACCGGCTCACTGACGGACAGAGCGTCACCGGGAGCCGGATCCTGTGGCGGGAGCTGGTCGGATTGTCGCTCACCCCCCCGCCGC
>WNGF01007568.1_pt1 | contig 13392 bp, 10 predicted proteins | sample 5400641 | NCBI WGS metagenome assembly WNGF01 (sample SAMN13153371, study PRJNA577476) | soil metagenome | isolation source: 80 cm soil or saprolite under grassland replicate 2 | place: USA:California | collected 2016-06-15
CGCGAGCTGGAACGCCCGCAGCAGGCTCTCGCGATCGTCGCCGACGGTCGTCTCCCACCGGACCGAGAGCCCGGCGTCCTCGAGCTTCTGGCTGATGTAGCTGAAGTTGGTGTTGACGATCTTTCCCGTCAACACCTCGTCGCCCGTGCAAATCACCTCGATGTGCATTTGCTCCCCCATGAAGCTGGATCATACTATTGGACTCGCCCACCATGGACCGCGAAGCGGACGTCGTCATCGTCGGGGCCGGCATCGTCGGCTGCGCCTGCGGGTACTACCTCGCGCGACGAGGTCTGCGCGTCGCGGTGGTGGAGCGCGCGGCCGTGGCCGGCGAGCAGTCCCGGAAGAACTGGGGCTTCGTGCGGCAGCAGGGACGCGATCCCCTCGAGCTGCCGCTCGTGATGGAGGCCAATCGTATCTGGCGAGGGCTCGAGGAGGAGCTGGGCGCGGACATCGAGTGGGTGCGGGGAGGCAACCTCGCGCTCGCCGCCGACGGGGCGCGGATGGCGCGTTTCGAGGAATGGCTGCCGGTGGCCAGGGAGTTCGGGCTCGATACGCGCCTCCTGCGCGCGCGTGATCTCGCGTCGACCGTGCTCCACCTGGGGTGCGCCGTCCAGGGCGTGGCCACGCGCGCGGGCGCCGTCACCGGCGTGATCACCGAGCGCGGCGAGATCCAGACACCGTGGGTGGTCTGCGCGGCGGGCGCCTGGTCCTCGCGGCTCGGGCGCACGCTCGGCATCGACCTGCCCCAGCGCTGGGTGCGCGGCACCGTGGCGAGGACGACGCCGGCGCCGGCCGTGACGTCGTGCGCGGTCTGGGCTCCGGGCGTCGCGTTCCGGCAACGCCGGGACGGCAGCTTCAACATCGCGGCGGGCGGCGCGCTCGATCACGACGTGACGCTGGACTCGCTCCGTCAGGTGCGCTTCTTCCTGCCGAATTACTGGAGGAACAAGGCGCTGTTCCGCTTCCACGTCGGGCGGCCGCTGCTCCGGAGTCTCGCCGCCGCGCTGCCGGGCACGACGGCGCGTCGCCACCCGCTCGTGTGGGACCGTGGCATCGACCCCGCGCCGAATCCTCAGAAGGTGCGGCGCAGCCTCGCCGAGCTCCAGCGCGTGCTGCCCGGCCTGCCCCCGCTCGGGATCGCGAGGAGCTGGGCGGGGTACATCGATGCGACGCCGGATCTCGTGCCCGTCCTCGGCGTCGCGCCCGGCCTGCACGGCTTCGTGCTGGCGACCGGCTTCAGCGGTCATGGCTTCGCGATGGGCCCGATCGCCGGACGGCTCGTCTCCGAGCTCATCGTCGACGGCAAGACGTCGCTCGACATCTCCGGCTTTCGCTTCTCGCGCTTCGCCGAGGGCGCCATCGGCAAGCCCCGCAGCGTCCTGTGAAGCGCACACCCGCGAAGCGTCGAGGAGCGCCACGGGTTCCCCGGGGCGCTCCGAGGGTTGGGGGTTTGGGGGCCATTTCGGGGCCCCCATCTCTATCGATCGCGCTGGATGTCGGGGGCACGTTCACGGATGTGACCTTGCGCGATGCGGCGACGGGGCGGCTGTGGATCACGAAGACGCCGACGACGCCGCACGATCCCTCGGAGGGCTTTCTGGCCGGGGTCGACAAGGCGCTGGCGCTCGCCGGCGCGCGCCCCGGGGCGCTCCGCCACGTGCTGCACGGGACGACCACGGCCACCAACGCGATCCTCGAGGACAAGGGGGCGGCCACCGGCCTGCTGACCACGGCCGGGTTCCGGTACGTGCTCGAGATCGGTCGCCACGACATCCCGCGCCGGGCCAACATGTGGGCGTGGACGAAGCCGGCGCGTCCCGTCCCCCCCGAGCTGATCTTCGAGATCGCCGGCCGCATCGGCGCCGACGGCGACGAGATCGAGCCGCTCGACGAGGCCGCCGTCCGCGAGGCCGCCCGCCGGCTACGCGCGGCCAGCGTGGCGTCGGTCGCGATCTGCTTCCTGCATAGCTATGCCGACGGCGCCCACGAGCGTCGTGCGCGCGACCTCCTGCGCGAGGAGCATCCGGAGTGCGCGGTCTCGCTGTCGAGCGACGTGCTGCCGGTGTTCCGGGAGTTCGAGCGCTCGATGGTGACGGTGCTGAACGCCTACGTCCAGCCGCTGGTCGGACGCTACGTGGCGCGGCTCGCCGACCGCCTCCGCGCGCGGGGCGTCGGCGCCCCGCTCTCCATCATGAAGTCCAACGGCGGCGTCGTGGGCGCCGAGGTCGTCCGCACGCAGGCGATCCACACCGCGCTGTCCGGACCGGCGGCCGGGGTCATCGGCGCGCGGCTGATCGGCGAGGCGGCGGGCCTCGCCGACGTGATCTCCGTCGACGTCGGGGGCACGAGCGCGGACGTGTGCCTGATCCAGGGCGGCGAGGCCGCGGTCACGACCGAAGGACGCGTGGGCGTCTGGCCCGTGCCCGTGCCCATGATCGACATCCACACGATCGGCGCGGGCGGAGGCTCGATCGCGCGCGTGAGCGGCGACGGCACCCTGACCGTCGGGCCCGAGAGCGCGGGCGCGGTCCCCGGTCCCGCCTGCTATGGCGCCGGCGCCGAGGAGCCGACGGTCACGGACGCGCATCTCGTCCTCGGCCGCATTCCCGCGCACCTGCTCGGCGGCGAGATCGTCCTCGACGTCGAGCGCGCGCGGCGGGCCGTCGAGGAGCGCGTGGCCCGACCGCTGGGGCTGTCGCTGGAAGCGGCGGCGTGCGGGATCCTCGACATCGTCAACAACAACATGGTGGGGGCGATTCGCCTCGTCTCCGTGGAGCGCGGCCACGATCCGCGCGACTTCGCGCTCGTCGCCTTCGGCGGCGCCGGTCCGCTCCATGGGGCCGACCTCGCGGCACTGCTCTCGATGCGCACCGTCGTCGTGCCGCGCCATCCGGGCGTGCTCTCGACGTTCGGCCTGCTCGGGACCGAGGTCCGCAACGACTACGCGCGTACCAGCCTGCAGAAGCCGCCGGACTACGACCTGGCGTCCGTGTCCGGGATCTATGCCGCGCTCGCGGGGCAGGCCGATCGGTGGCTCGCCGACGAGGGCGTGGCGCCGGCGCAGCGCCGTCTCCTCCGTCTCGCCGACCTGCGCTATCGCCACCAGGGATTCGAGATCACGGTGCCGTGGCCCGAGGGCGAGCTCGCCCTCGCCGCCCTGCTCGCGCGGTTCCACGACCGTCACGAGCGGCTGTACACGTACGCCCTCCGCGATGCCCCCGTCGAGATCGTCACGCTCCGGGTGGCGGCGTCGGGACGCGTGCGGCGCTTCGCGCTGCCGGAGCTCGCTCCCGTGCGGAGCCGACGCGCGACCGGGCGCCGCCGCGTCTACTTCGCGGGCCGGGGATGGGGCGACTGCCTGTGCGTCGGGCGCGACCTGCTCGGCGCGGGCGCGGTCGTCGACGGTCCCGCGATCGTCGAGCAGCTCGACTCGACCACGGTGCTGTTGCCGGGTCAGCGCGGCCGGGTCGACCGCTTCGGCAATCTCGTGATCCGGGCGCGGGGAGCGAGATGAGGCGGCCCCCTGCGCGCGCGAGGCGGCGGCGGCCGCCGCTCAGCGATCCGGTGACGCGCGAGATCATCAAGGGCGCACTCCGCGCGGCCCAGGCCCAGATGGAGGCCGTGATCGAGCGCACCGCCATGTCGCCGTTCATCCGGGAGAAGAACGATTACTTCGCGGGGATCCTCGACGGGCGCGGCCGCGTCGTGTGCGGGACCATGCTGCCGCTCTTCGGCAACCTCATGGAGATCATCTTCCGGCAGTACCCGGCCGAGACGATGCGGCCCGGCGACCTCTACTGGTACAACGACTGCCACGGCTCCCGCGGCGGCGTGTCGCACTCGCCCGACATGGTCTTCGCCGCGCCCGTCTTCCATCGCGGCCGGCTCGTCGCCTTCTCCCAGACGTGGGGACACTTCTGGGACATCGGCGGCCTGCGCGCGGGGAGCATCTCGCCCGACGCCACCGAGATCTTCCACGAAGGCATCATCGTCCCCGCCGTGCGCATCTACCGGGAAGGCGTCCTGAACGACGAGGTCTTCCGGATCTTCCTGCGCAACTCGCGCTTCCCCGACATCCTGCAGGGTGACATCCGCGCCGTCCTCGCCGGCTGCCGGCTGGGCGAGCGCCGGGTACTGGAGCTGTTCGACCGCTTCGGCGTCGACACCGTGCTCGACGCGTGGGCGTTCTTCGAGCGGCAGTGCCGGGACACCATCCGCAAGGCGCTGGAGTCGCGCATCCCCGACGGCAGCTACGAGACCGAGGACGCCGTGGACGGCGACGGCATGAGCGGCCGCGCCTTCCACGTGCGCACGCGGCTCGTCAAGGACGGCGGCCGGATCGTCATCGATACCCGCGAGAGCGACGACCAGGCGCGCGGGCCGATCAACTTCATCATGCACGAGAGCGTGCCCAAGCTGATCCTCGGCATCTACCTGCTCTCCGGTCATCCGACGGTGCTCCTCAACGACGGCGCCCAGGACGCGATCGACGAGGTCCTGGTGCGGCCCGGCAGCATCCTGCAGCCGCACTGGCCGGCCGCGCTCGGCAACCGGGCGCACACGCTGGCCCGCGTCCAGTCCAACGTCCTCGGGCTGCTCGCCCTGGCCACGGGCGGCGACGTGCCCGCGGCGAACTCGGTCTACAACATCTACTTCCTGCGCGGCTTCGACGGGACGCGCAACGAGCTCTTCCTGTGCAGCGACGGGATCGCCGTGGGCTACGGCGCCCGCCCCTTCGCCGACGGCCTCGACGCCATCTACTACGTGGCGCAGAAGAACTACCCCGCGGAGTTCATGGAGATGGTCTTCCCCATGCGGCTGCGCTGCTACGCGCTGCACCAGGACTCGGGCGGGCCGGGGCGGTTCCGGGGCGGGTGCGGCGTCATCCGCGAGATCGAGCTGCTGGCCGACGAGGCCGTGATCGCGATCCGCCAGGACAACATCCTGTTCCCACCGGCCGGCGTGAACGGCGGACACGCCGGCCGACCGGGACGCTGCGTCGTGAACCCCGGGCGGCCGGACGAGCGCGTGCTGGCGCCCATGTCGGACGGCAACGTGATCCGCAAGGGCGACGTGGTCCGCCTGTTCACGAGCGGAGGCGGCGGCTGGGGCGATCCCCTCGCTCGGCCCGCCGAGCGCGTGCGGCGCGACGTGGCCGGCGGCTTCGTGTCGCGCGAGTCCGCGCGCGAGGACTACGGCGTGATCCTCGACGCGCGCGGCGCCGTCGACGCGACGGCCACGGAGGCGCTCCGCGGGCTCGAGCGCGCGCCCGTCCGGATGTTCCACCGCAACGGCTACTTCGGCCCCCTGGTGCGCCGACCCGACGCATGACGCGCTTCTGCGCGCTGGCCCTGGGCCTCCTGCTCGCCGGTTGTCTCACCCTCGCGGATGTCCCCCGGTACAAGTCCGAGGGCCGGCCCGAGACCTATCCGGTGACCGTCGACGAGGCATGGACCATCGCGCGGGCTGTCTTCCGCTGGGGAGGCGCCGAGGTGATCGAGGACCACCGTGCCGAGGGTTACATGCTGACCACGGTCGGCGCGAACCTCTCACGCCGCGGCACGCTCATGGGGGCATGGGTCGAGCCGGTCGACGCCACGCACACCCGGGTCACCGTCGTCATGAAGCGTCCGATGCAGACGAGCGTCTTCATCACGATGACCGAGGCGAAGTTCCATCAGCGCTTTGCCGAAAGCGTCGACAGGATCAGGGCCGACCGACCGCTCCAGAAGCCCGGGCCGTGACACGTGCTTGCCCGCCCGTGAAAGCGTGCAGTATCATGCCCGGCATCCCGCCGGGCCTGTGCCTCGGAGACGAGGCCTGGCGCTGAATTCAGCATTCGTGGAGGCGGCGTCATGAGTCAGCGACGGTCGTGGCTGGTCGTGGTCCTGATGGTGTCCGTGATCGCGCTGTCGGCGGCGCCGGCGGTGGCGCAGACGCGGTTCGTCTTCGCCAACGAGAGCCCGTACGATACGATGGACCCGCACGCCGCCTTCGACGTGGGGCGCGTGGCCGTCCGGCTGAACCTCTACGACGGTCTCTACCGGTGGCTCGACAACCCGCCGAAGCTCGAGCCGTGGCTGGCCGAGAGCCACACGGTGTCGCCGGACGGGCTCGTCTACACCTTCAAGCTGCGGCGCGGCGCCAAGTTCCACGACGGGACGGAGATCACCGGCGAGGACGTGCGCTACAGCATGGAGCGCATCCTGGCCATGAAGAAGGGCGCCGCGGCGCTGCTCTCGACGATGGTCGCGCCGAACACCACGAAGGCGCTCGACAAGTCCACCGTCCAGTTCACGCTCACCAAGCCCGCGTCCATCTTCCTGGCCGTGGTCCCCGAGGTCCACGTCGTCAACGCGGCGCTGCTCAAGAAGCACGAGAAGGACAACGACTGGGGCGCCGCCTGGCTGACCAGCAACGACGCGGGGTCCGGCTCCTACCTGCTGTCGCGGTACGATCCCGCCGTCGGCTTCATCGCCAAGCGCTTCGCCGGCCACTTCATGCCATGGGGCCCGAAGTTCATCGACGAGATCGAGTTCCGCCTGGTCAAGGAAGACAACACGCGCGTGCTCGGCATGATCAAGGGCGACTACCAGGGCACGGGCGGCTACCTGCCGAACGATCAGGTCAAGCGGCTGCGCGAGGCGCCGAACGTGAAGATCATCGAGCAGGAGTCGATGCGCATCATGATGTTCCAGGTCAACAACCAGCGCGCGCCGCTCACCGACGTCAACGTGCGCCGCGCGATCAGCTACGCCTTCGACTACGACGGCTTCAACAAGGAGATCCTCGGGGGCACCGTCGAGCGCAATCCCGTGCCGATTCCCAACAACCTGTGGGGCGTGCCGAAGGACGTGAAGGGCTACACCTACGACATCGACCGAGCCAAGGCCGAGCTGGCCAAGGCCAAGACGAAGGTCGACCGGCCGCTGACTGTCGGCTACCTGCAGGGCTTCAGCCAGACCGAGCAGGCCGCCACCGTCATGGCCAACGGCCTGCGCAAGGCCGGGATCGAGACCAAGCTCGTGAGCGAGCTGTGGCCGGCCATGGTCGAGCGGATGAAGAAGCCCGAGACCTCGCCCGATCTCGTCGTCTACTGGATCAGCACCTACTACGCGGATCCCAACAACTGGATCGGCGAGATGTTCCACTCCGGCCAGTGGGGCACGTTCAAGGCCTCGAGCTTCTACAAGAACCCGAAGGTGGACGACCTGCTCGACACCGCGCTCAAGTCCACGGACAAGAAGGTGCGCGAGAAGGCCTACCAGGACGCGGCGCGCATCGTGGTCGAGGACGCCGCCGGGGTGTGGATCTACAACACCAAGTACTTCGGTCCCTGGGCCAAGACCCTGGAGGGCATCCGCTTCAGCCCCATCGGCAACGGCCAGGAGATGCGCTGGGTCTATTACGCGAAGTAGCCACGGGAGGCGGTGAGGCCGCGTGAGGCTGCTCGCTCTCGCGCTTCACCGCCTGCTGTGGTTCGTCCCGACGCTGCTCGGGCTGCTCGTCGTCACGTTCGTGATCTCGCGGGTGATCCCGGCGGACCCGGTGGCGCTGGTGGCGGGGGAGACCGCGACGCCGGCACAGGTGGACGCGCTCCGCCATCAGCTCGGCTACGACCGGCCGTTGCCCGTGCAGTTCGTCGGCTACGTCGGCCATCTCCTGCGCGGCGATCTCGGCACGAGCCTCTACACCACGCGCCCGATCGCCGACGACCTCGCGGCCCGGCTGCCCGCCACCATCGAGCTGACCCTGGTGGCCATGGTCGTGTCCGTCGTCGTGGGGATCCCCCTCGGCGTTCTCTGCGCGGTCTGGCGGAACTCGCTGCTCGACCACGCGCTGCGCGTGGTGACGGTCTCGGGCCTGGCCATCGCCAGCTTCTGGCTCGGCATCATGCTGCAGCTGCTCTTCGCCATGCGCCTCGGCTGGACGCCGCTCAACGGCCGGCTCACCGGCTTTCCGCCCCACGGCATCACCGGGCTCTTGCTCGTCGACAGCGTGCTGACGTGGGACGGGGCGGCGTTCGGCAACGCGCTCGCGCACCTGGCCTTGCCGGCGGCCACGCTGGCCGTTCCGGCGCTGGCCACGCTCGTCCGCTTCACGCGGGCCGGCGTGCTCGACGTGATGCAGTCGAACTTCGTCCTGTACGAGCGGGCGATGGGACTCCCGCGCTCGGTGATCGTCTGGAAGTACGTCCTGCGCAACGCCCTGACCTCGACGGTGACCCAGCTGGGCCTGCTCTTCGGCATCCTGCTCGCCGGGGCCGTGGTCACCGAGGCCGTCTTCGACTGGCCGGGGATCGGCACCTACGCGGTGAACTCGATCATCCGGTCCGACTACAACGCCGTCATGGGCTTCACGGTCTGGGCCGGAGCCATCTTCATCCTGGTGAACCTCCTCGTCGACGTCGCCCACACCCTCATCGATCCGCGCGAGCGAACGGTATGAGCGGCGCCTGGTTCGTGCTGGCACGCGTGGCCCGTGACCGGTCGGCGCTCCTCGGGCTCGTGCTGATCCTCGGCCTCGTCGTCGTGGCCGTCGGCGCGCCGCTGTTCGCCACGCATCCCGAGGACGTGTTCGAGCTGCATCCGGCGAAGCGGCTGCGGGCGCCGAGCGCCGAGGCGTGGCTCGGAACGGATCGCATGGGCAGCGACATCTACAGCCGGCTGCTCTTCGGGGCGCGGATCACCATCGTGATCGGGGTCATCGCGGTCGGGGCTTCGCTGATCATCGGCGTCCCCGTGGGCCTGGTCGCGGGCTACTACCAGAACTGGTTCAGCGATCTGCTCATGCGAGTGTCGGACGTCTTCCTCGCCGTGCCGCAGGTGGTGCTGGCCATCGCCATCGCCCAGACCCTCGGCCCCTCGCTGCCCAACGTGATCCTGGCCCTGTCCGTCACGTACTGGCCGTGGTTCGCGCGCATCGTGTATGCCGAGACGCGGTCGCTCCAGAAGGAAGTGTTCATCGAATCCACGGCCGCCCTCGGCGCCTCGCCCTGGCGCCTGACCGCGCTGCACGTGCTGCCCAACATCGTGTCGCCGATCATCGTGCGCGCGTCGATCGGGATGGGGTTCACGATCCTCACGGCCGCCGCGCTGGGCTTCCTGGGGCTGGGCCCGCCCCCGCCGACGCCGGAGTGGGGACGCACCATCGCGGAGGCGCGCGAGTTCCTGCCCGACGCCTGGTGGTACGCGCTGGCCCCGGGCCTCGCCATCTTCCTCACCGTCATGGGGTTCAACCTGCTCGGTGATGGCCTGCGTGACGTGCTCGACCCGCGGCTGCGTCGCGGCCGGAGCGCCCCCGATGGCTGAGGGCCGCGGCGGGGGACCAGCCCCCGCTCTACAGCTGCTCTCGGTCCGCGGGCTCGAGGTGAGCTTCGCGACCGATCGCGGCCCCGCGCGCGTGCTCGACGGAATCAGCCTCGACATCGCTCCCGGCGAGGTGGTCGGCCTCGTGGGGGAGAGCGGCTGCGGCAAGACCACGCTGGCGCGGGCGATTCTCGGCGTGCTCCCCGCCGGCGCGGCGCGCGTGCACGCCGGCGAGATCGTGTTCCAGGGCCGCGATCTGCTGGGAGAGCCCCCTGACGTCCTCAACGACCGGGTGCGTGGACGGGCCATCACCTTCATTCCGCAGGACCCGTTCAGCTCGTTCAACCCCGTGTTCTCCGTGGGCACCCAGCTCATGGACCTGATGAAGTGGAAGTCGCCCCGCCGTGAAGGCGGCGACGGCGGGACGCGCTGGCCCGCGCTGTTGCAGGGCTATCCCCGCGCGCGCTACCGGGCCGACCGCGAGTCAGTGCTCGACGTCCTGCGCGCGGCGCAGATCCCGGAGCCCGCGCGCGCGCTCGGACGGCTGCCGCACGAGTTTTCCGGCGGCCAGCGCCAGCGCCTCATGATCGCCATGGCGCTCCTGCCGAGACCGGACCTGATCATCGCCGACGAGCCCACCACGGCGCTCGACGTGACCATCCAGGCGCAGATCCTGAGGCTGCTGCGCCAGCTCGTGAAGGAGCGCGGCGTGTCCGTGCTCTTCACGACGCACGACCTCGGCACCGCGCACGAGATCTGCGATCGCATCGTCGTCATGTACGCGGGCCAGGAGATGGAGTCGGCACCGACCGAGGCGTTCTTCCGGCGGCCGGCGCATCCCTACACGCGCCGTCTGCTCGAGAGCCTGCCCAGCGCCGACGGCGTCATCCGCGACATCCCCGGCGAGGTGCCGAGCCTCATCGATCCTCCTTCGGGCTGCCGCTTCCATCCCCGCTGCGACTACGTCACCGCGGCGTGCCGCGCCTTCCTGCCGGAAGCGTGCGCCGTGGGGTCCGCTCACGACGTGCGCTGTCACCATCCGATGGCCGCCGCCGCCGGGAGCGTCACCTGAACGGCGGGGAGGCGCCGCTGCTGGAGGTCGCCGGTCTCGTCCGCCACTTTGCCGTGCGCAACGCGTTCGGGCGCCGCATCGGCTGGCTGCGCGCGGTGGACGGCGTGTCGCTCGCGGTGCGGGCGGGGGAGACGCTCGGGCTCGTCGGCGAGAGCGGCTGCGGCAAATCGACCCTCGGCAAGACGGTGATGGGCATCTATGCGCCGACGGCCGGCGAGATCCGCTTCCTGGGCCGTGAGATCGGCCGGCTGCCCAAGCGCGAGCGCCGGAAGGTCGCCAAGGATCTCCAGTACGTCTATCAGGATCCCGGCGCGTCGCTCGATCCGCGCTGGAAGATCGTCCACTCGCTGCACGAGCCCCTCAAGATCCACACGGCGCTGTCGCGCGCCGAGCGCGTGGCCGAGGTGCAGGGGATTCTCCGCGCCGTCGGGCTGCCCGACGCCCACCTCGATCTCTATCCGCACGAGCTCAGCGGCGGCCAGCAGCGGCGCGTGGGGCTGGCGCGGATCCTCACGCTGCGCCCGCAGATGGTCATTCTCGACGAGCCGACGTCGGGCCTCGATGTCTCCGTCCAGGCGAGCGTGCTGAAGCTGTTCCGGAGTCTCCAGGAGACCTTCGCGCTGACCTATCTCTTCATCTCCCACGATCTCGCGGTGGTCCGCGCGATGTGCCAGCGCGTGGCCGTCATGTACCTCGGCAAGATCGTCGAGTCGGGCGACACGCGCGCGATCTTCAAGGAGCCGCGGCACCCGTACACCCAGTCGCTGCTGGCCGCCGTGCCCCGCATCGGGGGGCGCCGGGTGACGCTCGAGTTCTCGCTCCCCGGCGAGCCGCCGAATCCGCGCGATGTGCCGAGCGGATGTCGCTTCCGCACGCGCTGCCCGCTGGTGAAGGAGGTGTGTGCGAGCGAGGAGCCGCCGCTGCGCGAGGTGGCCGGGCATCTCGTCGCCTGCCATTTCGCCTGAGCCGCGATGCCGAAATGGCCCATCGAAGCGACAATTCCGGGAAGGGCAGTCGACAGTTGCGTCGTCGAAGTGCGCGTCGCGTCGGGGTTTAGGCCGAACGTCGACTGTGGCATCCGGTTTGCGAGCCTCCGCGAGCGCTCGATGAGATCGGAAAGCGACCGGGTTCGGGTCCACGAGGCACGCAGCACCGCCGCGCCCTCACTGCATCTGCCTCTGCGCCGGCTCGCGCTCTGCCTCGACTGCGAGGCGTGCTTCGAGATCGGGGCGCCCGCGTGCTTCGCGTGCGGCGGAGATACCTGGGCTCCGCTCGCCAAGTTCCTGGATCAGGGGCCGCTGCGTGTCCTTCCCCAGTTCCACTCGTTGCCCCGGAGCTGGAAAGAAAGCCCGAAGCCAGTCGTCAAGCAGATCCTCGTCATCGCGCATGACGAGCAACGGCTCTACGAGTACGCCCGGCGTGCATTTGCCGGCAATCCCACCGTGGAGGTGGTCCTGGATCGCCGCCGTGCGGACCGACGGCGCGCCGATCGAACGCGCATGCCCGAGCGTCGCCGCGGCGATCGCCGGTTGACCATGGAGGTCGACGAGCACCTCCGCACCCGCGGTTGGGCCGTCGTGCGGCTCGACGTGTTCAGAAGTCTCGGCCGGTCGACCCTCGGCGATCCCCGCTGAGGATCGCCCTCGACGTCCTCGCCTCCGCGACGCCCGCCGCCGTCCGGTCGAAGTCGACGGCGGCGCTGTTGCCGCCGCTCGCGAGGATTCCGACCCGCTCCCCTGGCTCGGGCTCGTACCGACGATCGAGCAGCGCGGCCAGCGGACATCGCTGACGAGCAGCACGCGATCGACATACGCCTGGGCGATGGGAAACATCAGCGTCCCGACACGACGCGGCGCGAGCGAATCGGCGGCGATGCCGCCGCTCTCGACATCGACGGGATGACCGGCGCGAAGCGCCTCGGTGAGGGTCGGTGCCGCCACCGGCTCTACGCCGATGACACGGACCGTTCCCGCGTACCACGCGGCGATGCCGCCGATGAGGCCGCCTCCGCCCACCGCGACAATCGCCGTATCGAGGGCGGGACTCTGGCTCGCCAGCTCCAGACCGACGGTGCCCTGGCCGAGCAGCGTCTCCGCCTGATCGAAGGCGTGCACCGGACATGGACTTAGTCGATTGGCAAAGTGGCGAAGTGATGAAATCGGCGGCCACGCTCATTCCCATTGGACGTCGTGAAGGCCCTTGCCAACGAGCGCCGCCTGCAGATCCTGGCCTGGCTCAAGCATCCGCGAAGCCATTTTCCGCGCCAGCCAGCCCACGGCGAGCGAGCACCTCAAGATCCTGACCCGCCCCGGCCTCGTGCAGTCCAGGCGGATCAAGCAGTGGACTTTCTATCGGCGTGACGAGCGGCATATCGCCGAGGTGAAGCGCGCGTTTCGCTCCGCCTGGTGACGCGGCGCCACGAGGCGCGCGGTGTCGACGATCCGTAGTGTCTCAGTTCGAACCCTGACTGCCCGTTCGCCGGGCGGGAGAGGGCCTTCGGAAACCCGATCGGACCGGCTAGCAGTCCGCCTGAATGTCGGTAAGCGGTACGCCTGTCACGACGTACTACGACGGGTTTCCCAAGGCCCACCCGTCTCTCCCGCCCTCCCCGCGGCGCTCGGGCCGCGGAGTCGTGCAGCGAAGGACGCTCGTGGAATTGACCGACGCTCACGGCCGCACTCAAGCCGGTCGTAGGAAGGTTGGGGGCACGCCATCTCTTCAGGTCGCGCACGAGAACCTCGTCACTCGAGTCGTCGATCCGACCTTGAGCACCGCGGCGAGGGCGGGCGGGGGGGGTTCCCAAGGCCCCACCCGCCCCACCCGCCCGGTGGATCGGCGACGATTGGGTCGCCACAGTTTCGAACTGAGACACGACGGATCGTCGACACCGCGCGCCTCGTGGCGCCGCGTCACCAGGCGGAGCGAAACGCGCGCTTCACCTCGGCGATATGCCGCTCGTCACGCCGATAGAAAGTCCACTGCTTGATCCGCCTGGACTGCACGAGGCCG
>WNGF01007814.1_pt1 | contig 13390 bp, 10 predicted proteins | sample 5400641 | NCBI WGS metagenome assembly WNGF01 (sample SAMN13153371, study PRJNA577476) | soil metagenome | isolation source: 80 cm soil or saprolite under grassland replicate 2 | place: USA:California | collected 2016-06-15
CCGAGCGATACGATCCGCAGCAGGTCGAGCCCAAGTGGGCCGCGGCGTGGGAGGAGCAGGCGCTCTACCGGGCCGACGAGAACGACACGACCCGGCCGCGGTTCTACGCCCTCGACATGTTCCCGTACCCGTCGGGCGACCTGCACATGGGCCACCTGGAGGCCTTCTCGGGCGGCGACGTGATCGCTCGGTTCAAGCGCACGCAGGGCCACAACGTGTTGCACCCGATCGGCTGGGACGCCTTCGGCCTGCCCGCCGAGAACGCCGCCATCAAGCGCGGCATCCACCCCAAGACCTGGACCTACCGCAACATCGAGGCGCAGCGCGCGACCTTCCGGCGGCTCGGGACCTCGTTCGACTGGTCGCGCACGTTCAACACCTGCGACCCCGACTACTACCGCTGGACGCAGTGGCTGTTCCTGCGGCTGCACGAGCGTGGCCTGGCCTACCGCAAGGACTCGCCGGTCAACTGGTGCCCCAACGACCAGACCGTGCTGGCCAACGAGCAGGTCATCAACGGCCACTGCGAGCGCTGCGACGCCGTGGTGGTCAAGCGCCAGCTCGCCCAGTGGTTCTTCAAGATCACCGACTATGCCCAGCGGCTGCTGGACGACATGGCGGGGTTGGAGCACCGCTGGAGCGACAAGGTCCTGACCATGCAGCGCAATTGGATCGGCCGCTCCGAGGGCGCGCACGTCGACTTCGAGGTCGACGGGACCGGCGAGCGGGTCCGGGTCTTCACCACGCGCCCGGACACGCTGTTCGGGGCGACCTTCTTCGTTCTCGCGCCCGAGCACGAGCTGGCCGAGCGGCTGGTCGCCGGCACCGAGCACGAGGCGGCCTTCCGCGAGTTCCGCGAGCGAGCGGCGCGCCAGAGCGAGATCGAGCGGCTGTCCACCGAACGCGACAGGGAGGGCGTGTTTCTCGGGGCCTACGCGATCAACCCGGTGAACGGCGAGCGCATGCCCATCTGGGCGGCCGACTACGTGCTGACCGAGTACGGCACCGGCGCGATCATGGCGGTACCAGCCCACGACCAGCGGGACTTCGAGTTCGCCCGCAAGTACGGCCTGCCCGTCCAGGTGGTCATCGAGCCGGACGAGGACGGGGGTCCACTGCACGGCGACACCATGACCGAGGCCTTGACCGGCGGCGGCCACCTGGTCAACTCCGGCCCCTACGACGGCCTGCCGTGGGAGGAGGCCAAGCGGCGCATCACCGAGGACCTGGCCGAGCGCGGCCTCGGCGAGGCCGCCGTCAACTTCCGGCTGCGCGACTGGCTGGTCTCCAGGCAGCGCTTCTGGGGCTGTCCGATCCCGATCGTCCACTGCCCGGCCTGCGGCGAGGTCCGCGTCCCCGACGACCAGCTGCCCGTCCCGCTGCCCGACGACGTCACCGACTTCATGCCGAAGGGCCGCTCGCCGCTGGCGGCGGTCGAGTGGTGGGTGAACGTGGACTGCCCGGCCTGCGGCGGTCCGGCAAAGCGCGAGACCGACACCATGGACACGTTCGTCGACTCGTCCTGGTACTTCCTGCGCTACACCGGCCTTGACCCCAACCGCCCCTTCGACCCCGAGCGGGTCGCCAAGTGGATGCCGGTCGACCAGTACACCGGCGGGATCGAGCACGCGATCCTGCACCTGCTCTACGCGCGCTTCTTCACCAAGGTCCTGTACGACATGGGTTTGGTCGGCTTCACCGAGCCGTTCCAGGCGATGCTCAACCAGGGCATGGTGGTGATGCAGGGCGCCGCCATGAGCAAGTCTCGGGGCAACCTGGTCGAGCCGTCCCAGATCATCGACGAGCACGGCGCCGACGCGGCCCGGCTGACCATGCTGTTCGCCGGGCCTTTCGAGGACGACGTGGACTGGGCCGACGTCTCCCCCGAGGGCATGGGCCGCTGGATCCAGCGGATCTGGCGGGCCGTCCACAGCGCCGTAGGGGACCAGCCCGGCAATCCCGACCCGGACCTGGAGCGCCTGGCGCACCGCACCACGCAGGCGGTCACCGACGACATGGAGCGGTTCCGGTTCAACACCGCGATCGCCAAGCTGATGGTGCTCTCCAACGGCCTGGCCGAGGCGTTGCGCGCGGGCCGTGGCACCGCCGCCGAGCGACGGTCGGCGGCCGAGCGGCTGGTGCAGATGCTGGCGCCGCTGGCGCCATTCCTGACCGAGGAGCTGTGGCGGCGCACGCTCGACCACCCGGACTCGGTGCACGTGGCCGCCTGGCCGGGCTTCGACCCCGAGCTGGTGCGGATGGAGCGGGTGACCTGCGTGATCCAGGTGGACGGCAAGCTGCGTGACCGCTTCGAGGTGCCCGCGGACGCGGGCGAGGACCAGCTCCGCGACCTCGCGCTGGACTCGCCCAAGGTGCTGGCGGCCATGGGGGAGCGGCCCATCGCCCGGATCGTGGTCGTCCCGCCCAAGCTGGTGAACGTCGTCACCAAGCGGTAGCCGCCCGGCCGGACCCCGGCCTGGCCGCGCGGCCCCGGCGGCCTGGGTTGCCATCCCGCTTTCCCTGGTCAAGGGGGTGGGGACAACGGTGCGCAGCGATCCTCGGAGCGGGCTACGGTCAGTGCGCAATCCGCCGCCCGGGCCAGGCCGGCCTGATCTCGACGCGCCCGGTCCCAGCACCCGAGGAGCATCATGTCGTCCCCTCCAGTTCCCTTCGTCGTGGAACCCGCCGGCTGGCGTGCCCGCCTCGACCGCCTGCTCGACGGCGTCGCGCGCCAGCGCGTCGCCGTCGCCTTCGTCGCGGTCCTTGCGCTGGCCGCGGCGGGAGCCCTCTGGCTGAACGCCCAGCCTCGCGCCGCTGACCCTCCGCCCGCGCCGGCATCCGGCCCCGGCGGAGCGGAGCTGGGCCTGCCCCGCGCTGACGCCGCCGGCGGCGGCCTCTCCGCTCCCGGACAGCCCGGCAGCGTGGGCCAGGCGACCGGCCCGACCATCGCCGTCGACGTCGTCGGCCGGGTCCTGCATCCAGGGCTGGTTCGCCTCCCCCAAGGCAGCCGGGTCCTCGACGCGATCGAGGCGGCCGGCGGCACCGCGGCGGGCGCGGACCTGGAGGCGGTCAACCTCGCGCGCAAGGTCGTGGACGGCGAGCAGATCAGGATTCCCCGGCACGGCGAGGTGCCCGCTGCGCCGGCAGGCGGGCCGTCGTCCGGAGCCGCCTCGGGCGAGCCCGGCGGGACCGATTCCAGCGGCACCGGTCAGGCGGGCATCCCGCTCGACCTGAACACCGCCACGGCCGAACAGCTCGATACGCTTCCGGGCGTCGGCGAGGTCACCGCCGGCCAGATCATCGCGTATCGCACGGCGCACCCCTTCAGGTCGGTCGACGACCTCCGCCAGGTACCCGGAATCGGCGACCGCCGCTTCGAGCTGCTGAAGGATCTGGTGACGGTCGCCGGTGGCAGCTGAGCGGATCCTCACCTCCGCGCCCGGGCCGGTCGCCGCCACCCCGGGGGCGGCGGGTGACGGCACCGTGAGGAAGCTCCGCGACCCCGACCCGGACGGTGTGGCAATGGTGCTCGCCGTCACCGCCGGGGTCCTGGCCGGCGAGGCCGTGGGCCCACCGCCACCTTTGGCGTTGGCCGCCACCGTCGCCCTGGCCCTGGTAATCGTCGCCGCCCTCCTCCACGGCCCCCGCCCGACGGTGGACTCCCTGCGGCCGCCGCGTCCCCGGGCGCTGGTGCGAGGGCTGCTCGGGCTGGCGGTGCTCGCCCTCGCCGGCGCGGGCGTGGCGGGCTCGCGCGCGGCGGCCGTGCACGGGGGCGTCCTGGTCGGCCTCGTTGGGCGGGGCGGCACGGTCACGGTCGACGCCACCGTGGCGGAGGAGCCGGACCCGGTCCGCTACGGCGGGCGGTGGGTGGTGCTGTCCGTCCGCCGCGTCGAAGTCGCCGGGCGGGTGTGGCGGACCCGAGAGCGTGTGGGCGTAATCCTCCCAGGCACGGCGGGAGCCGTCGCCGTCGGCGACCGGCTGCGGCTCGGTGCCGGAGTCGAGCGCTCCAACCGCTCGGACCCGCTCGGCGGCGAGCCCGCCACGGTGCTCCGGCGCCCGTGGATCATGTCCCGATCGCCTTCGCGGTCCTGGCTGCTCCGCGCCAGCGAGACGGTACGCGCCGCGGTCCGCCGGCGTGCGCTCGACACGCTGCCGCCGGATCGGGCGGGCCTGCTGGTCGGCATCGCGCTCGGCGACACCTCGCTGGAACCGGCGGACCTGGAGCGGGCGTTCACCACCGCGGGACTGACGCACCTGACGGCGGTCAGCGGGCAGAACCTGGCGGTCGTGCTGGCGGCGGGGCTCGGTATCGCCGTGGCGCTCGGCGCGGGCCGTCCACTGCTGGCCGCGCTGGGGATCGTGGTCATCGCGCTGTTCGCGCTGCTGACGCGCTGGGAGCCGAGCGTGCTCCGCGCCGGCGCCATGGCGGTCCTGGCGCTGCTTGGCGTCGCCACCGGGCGCGGGCCCGGTGGCCGCCGCGCGCTCTGCCTCGCCGTGATGCTGCTCCTGCTGGCCAATCCGGCCCTGGTGTCCAGCCGCGGGTTCCGGTTGTCGGTGGCGGCGACCGCCGGGGTGCTCTGGCTCGGCCCGACCGCCACGCTCCTGCTGCCCGCCAGGCTTCCCCACGTGGTCCGCTCGGCGATCGGCATCAGCCTGGGGGCGCAGTCCGGCGCCACACCCGTCCTGGCGATGGCCTTCGGACATGTCTCCATGGCCGGCCTGGCGGCCAACCTTGTCGCGGTCCCGCTCGCCACCGCGCCGATGCTGCTCGGCGTGGTCGCCGCTGCCGCCTCGGTGATCGCGCCGCTGGCCGCCGTCGCCACCCTCGCCTGCCGCCTCGCAGACCCCTTCCTCGCCGCCCTGGTCGCCATCGCCGAGCACGCCGACAGCCTGCCGGCGGCCTCGCTGTCGCTGTCCGGACCCACACGCCTGCTCCCGGCCGCCGCCGTGCTCGCCTGCACCGTCCTCGCCCGCCGCCGCGCGGCGGCGCTGATCCGGGAACGCGAGGCAGAAGGGCACCGCCGCCGGCGCTTCCGTACGACACAGCCGCGAGCAAACGCGGACGTGGGCTCGTAGCCGCGGGGTGCCGGGACCGGAGGCAGACGGAAAGCGCGGAAATCCGTGTGTGGGGGAGGGTGGACCGGTAGCATCCCGTGCATGAGCGCTCGAACCGGGTTTGCGCCGACCACGCTGGTGCTCGGCGAAGAGGAGCTGCTCGCCGAGCGGGCGGTGTCCGAAGCGGTCGACGCGGCCCGGGAGGAGCTGGGACCCGAGACCACGGTCGAGGAGGTGCAGGGCGGCTCGCTGCCGGACGGGTTCGCCATGGGCCTGGCCACCGCGTCGCTGTTCGGCGGCGGCAGGGTGGTGGTCGTGCATGCCGCGGACGCGCTCGACGCCGCCGGGCGGCAGGCCGTCCTGGCGATGGCACGCGATCCGAGCCCCACGACGGTGATGGTGCTGCGGGCCGAGGGCGTCGGCCGGCAGGGCAAGTTCTTCAAGGACCTTCAGGAGCACGCCAGCGTGGTGACCGTGGCCCGGCTCAAGCCGTCGGAGCGGTCGAGCTGGCTGCGAGCGGAGGTTCGGCGGCTCGGTCGCAAGGCGGACGACGGGCTCGTGGCGGCGCTGGTGGACACGGTTGGCCAGGACCTCCGTGAGCTGGCAGGGGCCGTCGGCAAGCTGCACGTGGCTGTGGCGCCGCCGGCACCGCTCCAAGCCAGGCACGTCACCGAGTTCCTGACCAAGACTGCCGACCGGCGCGGCTACGAGCTCACCGACGCGATCCTGGCGGGGGAGCCGGCGACCGCGCTGAGCTACCTGGAGGCGCTGTTCGCGCAGGGCGAGGAGCCGATCGCCCTGCTGGGCATGCTGGCGCGCCAGCTCCGCAACGTCCTGTTCGTGAGCGAGCGGTCCGGCGCCGCGGCAGGGGAGGTCGCGCAGGCGCTGGGCCTGCGGGACTGGCAGGTCCGCAAGCTCACCGCCCAGGCTCGCCGGTTCCATCCCTCGGTCCTGCGCCGCGCGCTGGACCTGATCGCCGAGACGGACGCGCAGATCCGCAACGGCAGCCCGTCGCCATCCGTGGCCCTCGAATTGGTGGTGGCGCGCATCGCCATCGCCGGCGCCGGCGGCCGCTGACCCCGGGCCCGCGGCCTGGCCCCTCACTCAGGAGAGCCGGAAAGAGGAGGCCGCTGGCCGTCCTCCTCGGTGAAGTGAAGCTGGTGACGCTCCGCGGCGCTCGCTTTACGCGGCGCTCTCGCGGTTCAGCGACCGCGCCAGGCGCGACTTGTGGTTGGCGGCGTTGTTCGAGTGGATGACACCCTTGCTGGCCGCCTTGTCGTAGGCGCGCGCGGCCCGCTTGTAGGCGACCTCGGCCGCGTCGGCGTCGCCACTGGCCATCGCCTCGAGCACACGGCGCCGGTAGGTCTTCAGCGCCGAGCGGACCGACTTGTTGCGCAGCCGGGCCTCTTCGTTCTGGCGGTTGCGCTTGATCTGGGACTTGATGTTGGCCATGGGGCTCTTTCGATCCGATCCTTCGAAGACTCGTTCGCAGTCAACGGAGGCTAGCACAGCAGCTCACGGGCGCTCAACGAAGGAAGCGGTGCGCCGGGGCGGCCACCTGGGCTGATGGTATGCTCGCTTGGTCGCCCGGCGGAAGCATCCGAGCACGCGAGCCCGCCGGAGCCCAGCCTCCTCGAGATGCCTACAGGATCACATGCCGACTGACCTCGCGCGCCTGCGGAACTTCTGCATCATCGCTCACATCGACCACGGCAAGTCGACGCTCGCCGACCGGCTGCTCGACCTGACGCATGCGGTCAGCGAGCGCAACATGCGCGCCCAGTACCTCGACAAGATGGATCTGGAGCGGGAGCGGGGCATCACCATCAAGGCGCAGGCGGTGCGGCTTGCCCACACCGCCGAGGGGGTCGAATACGCGCTCAACCTCATCGACACCCCTGGGCACGTGGACTTCACCTACGAGGTGTCACGGGCCATGGCCGCCTGCGAGGGGGCGGTGCTGCTGGTGGACGCCGCCCAGGGAATCGAGGCGCAGACGCTGGCCAACCTCTATCTGGCGCTGGAGGCCGACCTCACGATCATCCCGGTGATCAACAAGATCGACCTGCCGGCGGCGCAGCCCGAGCGGGTGGCGCGCGAGATCGAGCAGGTCGTGGGCATCCCGGCCGAGGAGATGCTGCGGGTGTCGGCCAAGACCGGCGAGGGCGTGCCGGCGCTGCTCGAAGCGATCGTCCGCCGGGTGCCGCCGCCGAAGGGCGATCCCAGCGGACCGACCCGGGCGCTGATCTTCGACTCCCTCTACGACTCGTACCGGGGCGTGATCGCCTACGTGCGCATGGTCGACGGCGCCGTTCGCAAGGGCGACCGGGTGCGGATGCTCGCCGCGGCCGGCGTGTCCGAGGCCGAGGAGGTCGGCGTGTTCGCGCCAGAGGCCGTGGCCACCCAGGAGCTGACCAGCGGCGAGGTCGGCTACCTGATCCCGGGCCTGAAGAACGTGGCCCAGGCCAAGGTCGGCGATACCGTGACCATCGCCGGCCAGTCCGGTGTCGAGCCCCTGCCCGGCTACCGCGAGCCGCGGCCGATGGTCTACGCGGGCCTGTACCCCATCGAGGGCGACGACTTCCCGGACCTCCGCGACGCGCTGGACCGGCTGCGGCTCAACGACGCGGCGCTGGTCTACGAGCCAGAGTCGTCGGCGGCGCTCGGCTTCGGGTTCCGCTGCGGCTTCCTCGGTCTGCTGCATATGGAGATCGTGCGCGAGCGGCTGGAGCGGGAGTTCGACCTGGAGCTGATCACCACCGCGCCGAACGTCGCCTACCGGGTCACCGTCTCGACCGGTGAGACGATCACCGTCTCCAACCCGAGCGACCTGCCGGAGCCGGGAGCGATCGAGCGGATCGAGGAGCCGTACGTCGATGCGATGATCCTCTGCCCGTCCGATTACATCGGCGCGGTGATGGAGCTGTGCCAGAGCCGCCGCGGGACCCTCCAGACCATGGAGTACCTGTCGGAGGAGCGGGTCGAGCTGCGCTACCGGCTCCCGCTCGGCGAGATCATCTTCGACTTCTTCGACCAGCTGAAGTCGCGCACGCGCGGCTACGCCTCGCTCGACTACGAGCCGAGCGGCTACCGCGCCGCCGACCTGGTCAAGGTCGACGTGCTGCTGCAGGGTGAGCCGATCGACGCCTTCTCGGCCATCGTCCACAAGGACAAGGCGTACAGCTACGGGCGGGCGATGGCGACGAGGCTGAAGAAGCTGATCCCGAGGCAGCTCTACGAGGTGGCGATCCAGGCGACGATCGGCTCGCGAGTGATCGCCAGGGAGACGATCACCGCCCGGCGCAAGGACGTGCTGGCCAAGTGCTACGGCGGCGACGTGACCCGGAAGCGCAAGCTGCTGGAGCGCCAGAAGGAAGGCAAGAAGCGCATGAAGCAGATCGGGCGCGTGGAGGTGCCCCAGGAGGCGTTCGTTGCCGCGCTGCGCACCGACGAGGGGGATTCGGTCCGGTGAGCCGCCCAAGGGGTCCGCGGAACGGCGGGGAGGTGCTCCGCTGAGTCCCACCCTGGCCCCGGTGGCGGCCGGCCCGCTGGTGGACCGGTCGTTGTTCGGCGTCTACCTGCACGTGCCGTTCTGCCAGACGCGCTGCCACTACTGCGACTTCGTGACCTACACGGGGATGGAGGCGCTGCGGCGGCCGTACGCCGCCGCGCTGGCGGCAGAGGCGGAGCTGGCTGTGGCCGCGCTCGGCGTCGCCGAGCGCCCCACGGTGACCAGCGTCTTCGTGGGCGGCGGCACGCCGACGCTGCTGCCGCCCGCCGACCTGGCGGCCGTGCTCGAGCGCCTGCGCGGCCTGCTGCGGCATGCGTCCCGGGTCGAGGTCACCGTGGAGGCCAACCCGGAGACGGTCGACCGGGCGCTGGCCGACGGCCTGGTCGCGGCCGGCGTGACACGCGTGTCGCTCGGCGCGCAGAGCTTCGACGACCCGGTGCTGGCCGCGCTCGGCCGGCGCCATGACGCCGAGCGCGTCCGGCTTGCGGTGGCCACGCTGCGCGCGGCCGCCTCCGCCGCGGGACGCCGGCTCGACCTCAACCTCGACCTGATCTTCGGCTGCCCTGGGGAGGACGCCGGCTCCTGGGAGCGGTCGCTGGAGGCGGCCGTGGCGATCGGGCCGGAGCACCTGTCGGCCTACGCGCTCACCATCGAGGGGGCTACCAGGTTCGGCCGTCTGGTCGCGGCCGGCCGCATGGCCGAGCCGGACGAGGACGTGCTCGCCGACCGCTACGAGCGGGCGTGCGCCGTGCTCGCCACCGCCGGCTACGGCCACTACGAGGTCTCGAACTGGGCGCGCGGCCGCCGCGGCCCGGACGGGTTCCCGGCGCATGCCAGCCTCCACAACCGCACGTACTGGCGGCGGGGGCCCTACCTGGGTCTCGGCGCCGGCGCGCACGAGTTCGTACCCGGGCCCGACGGGTTCGGGCCGAGACGCTGGAACCTGCACGGCGTGCCCGACTACCTGGCCGCCGTGCGGGCCGGGCGCCGGCCGACGCTCGATCAGGAGGCGCTGGACGGGGCCCAGGCCCGCTTCGAGGCGCTGGCCCTGCGGCTGCGCACCGTCGACGGGTTGGACGCCGAGGAGGCGGCCGCCCTCGGAGTCGACGCGGCCGGCGCAGCCGCCACCGAGCTGCGGTCGGCGGGCCTGCTGGCCCCCGGCCCGCGCCTGCGCCTGACCGAGCGCGGCATGCTCATGCACGGCGAGGTCACCAGTCGCCTGGCTCCGTGACCCGCCGCGGTCCTTGACTTGGGCGTGGGCACGGCGCTCCCATGATCCCGAAAGGAGCGCCGTGCGACTGGAAGCGATACGAGCCGCCATCGCCGAGGCCGGGCGGGAGCTGGAGCGGGCGGGGTTGGTCCAGGGGACCTCGGGGAACCTGAGCGTCCGCGACCTCGCCAGCGGGACCGTCGCCATCACGCCGAGCGCCGTGCCCTACCCGCGCATCCACCCCGCCGACGTGCTGCTCGTCGGCCCCTCAGGGGTCGAGGAGGGATTGCACCGGCCCTCCAGCGAGCTGGCCATGCACCTGGCGATCTACCGGGCGCGGTCCGACGTCGGCGCGGTCGTCCACACGCACTCGCCCTGGGCGACGACCTGGGCGGTGCTCGGCCGCGAGATCCCCGCCGTCCACTACGTGATCGCCCCCGTCGGCAACTGTGTCCATGTGGCGCCCTATGCCACCTACGGCACCGAGGAGCTGGCCGACGGCGCGGTGCGCGCGCTCGGCGCCGACAACGGCGTCCTGCTCGCCGGCCACGGCGTGCTCACCGTCGGCACCGACCTCGGCGCGGCCGTCGAGCACGCGATGCGGGTCGAGTTCCTGGGCGAGGTCTACTGGAAGGCGGTGCAGGTCGGCGAGCCGACGATCCTGCCGCCCTACGAGCTGGACCGGGTACGCGCCCAGACGCTCGCGAAACGGTCATCGACGCGGGTCGCGGACGCGGCGCCGTGACCTCGACATGCTTAGCACTCGCATGGGCAGACTGCTACCCTCGATCGGAGGACGGGGTCGGTCGATCGTCGGGGAGGGACTGCCATGAGCCTCGATGACCGCAAGGCGCGGCTACTGCGTGCGGTGGTGCACGAGTTCATCCAGACGGCCGAGCCGGTCGGCTCCAAGGCGCTCGCCGACCGGTACTCGCTGGGCATCTCCTCGGCGACCATCCGCAACGAGCTGGCCACGCTCGAGGAGCAGGGATTCCTCTCGCACCCCCACACCAGCGCCGGCCGGGTCCCCACCGATCAGGGCTACCGTTACTACGTCGACTCGCTCTCGGGCGTCGGTGACCTGGCGCGAGCCCAGCAGGACGCCGTCATGCGCTACCTGGAGGGCGCCGCCGGCCTCGAGGAGACGCTCCAGCGCACCTCGCTGCTGCTGGCCAGCCTCACCCACTACACCGCCATGGTGGCGCCGCCGTCCCTGGACCGGTCCCGCGTCCGCCACGTCGAGCTGGTCCGGCTCGGCTCCCACGTGGTCATGCTGGTGCTGATCGCCGACACCGGCCGGGTCGAGCAGCGGCTGGTCGAGACCAGCGAGGAGGTCGGCGTCGAGGATCTGGAGGACCTGCGCCGCCGGATCAACGAGAAGGTGGTCGGCGAGCGCCTCAACCGCGCCGAGCTGGTGCTGTCCAGCATGGGGGACTCCATCCCCGCCGAGGCGCGCTGGCTGTTCATGGTGCTGGCGGACGTGATCGGGCAGATGGTGAGCGACCGCAGGAGCGATCGCGTCTGGCTCGGCGGCCAGGCCCATCTCTCCGTGCCCGGCGCCTTCGAGGAGCTGGAGACCATCCACCGCGTCTACCAGTTCCTGGAGCAGCAGGTACTGGTGCTGCGGCTGCTCCAAGCGTCGTTCCGGCAGGGCGGGGCCATCTCCGGGGCCATCTCGGTGGTGATCGGCTCCGAGAACACGATCGAGGGGATGCAGGCCTGCTCCCTGGTCACCTCCACGTATCCCGCAGGCGATACCATCGGCACCATCGGGGTGCTCGGCCCTACTCGAATGGACTACCTTCGCGCCATGGCGGCGGTGCAGGCTGTGGCAAGCTACCTCGGCGACGTGCTGGACGACGTCGAACGGTGATTGAACATCGGGTTACGCGAGTCGCTGCCAGGTGAGGGTCGGAGGAAGAAGAGTAGGGGAGACGCTTGACCGACTACTACGAGTTGCTCGGGGTCAGCCGCGAGGCGACCCAGGAGGAGATCAAGCGTGCCTACCGCCGGCAGGCTCGCAGGTACCATCCTGACGCCAATCCGAACGACGCCGGGGCCGAGGATCGCTTCAAGGAGCTGAACAAGGCCTACAGCGTGCTCTCGGACCCGGACAAGCGGCAGCGCTACGACGCCTTCGGGCCCGACGGAGTCGAGGGCGTGGCCGCCGCCGCCGGCGACCCCTTCATGGCCACCTTCGAGGACCTGGTCGGCCAGTTCTTCGGCGTCAGCCCGTTCGGCGGCGGTCGCCGGCCCCGCTCCCGCTCCCGGCGGGGAGCCGACGCTGGGGTGCGCGTCGAGCTGGACTTCGTCGAGGCGATCTTCGGCGCCAAGAAGGACGTCTCGCTGCGCCTGGCGGCGCAGTGCGATCAGTGCGGCGGCTCCGGGGCGGCGCCCGGCACCGAGCCGATCGTCTGCGAGCGCTGTGCCGGCACCGGCCAGCAGCGCACCGTGCGCCAATCGATCCTCGGCCAGATGGTCACCGCCTCGACCTGCCAGCTCTGCCAGGGGACCGGCCGGGAGATCCGCTCGCCGTGCGGCAAGTGCCACGGCCAGGGCGTGATCGCCAAGGAGTCCTCGATGACCGTCGACATCGCCCCGGGGGTCGAGGACGGCATGCGCGAGCGCCTGCCGGGCCGCGGTCACGCGGGCCAGTACGGCGGCCCACCCGGCGACCTGTGGGTCGAGCTGGCGGTCGCGCCCCATCCGGTCTTCAGCCGTCGCGGCGACGACCTGCTCTGCGGGATCGCGGTGCCGATGACGGTCGCCGTACTCGGCGGCAGCGTGCAGCTGGATACGCTCGACGGCGAGGAGCTCACCATCGAGGTCGACCCTGGCACCCAGCACGGCACGATCAGGCGCTTCCGCAAGAAGGGCGTGCCCGGCGCCGACGGCTGGGGCGGCCGGCGCGGGGACCTGCTGGTCGAGCTGCTGGTCGAGGTGCCGGTCAACCTCTCCGAGGAGGAGCGCCGCCTCGTCCGCCAGCTCGCCGACCTCCCTGCCGCTGGTGCGGCAGGTGCGCGCTGGGGACGCCCTCGGGCTCGGCAAGGGCTCCCGGTCGGAACGGTCGAGGGAGCTGGCCCCCCGCACCGAGGAGGCGGACCGGGTGGTCCGCTCCATCTGCCCGTACTGCGCGGTCGGCTGCGGCCAGAAGGTCTACGTGAAGGACGAGCGGATCACCCAGATCGAGGGCGACCCCGACAGCCCGATCTCCCGAGGGCGCCTGTGCCCCAAGGGCGCCGCCTCCAAGAGCCTGGTCACCAGCCTCCTCCGCGAGACGAAGGTCAAGTACCGGCGGCCCTACGCCACGCAATGGGAGGAGCTCCCGCTCGACGTGGCCATTGACATGATCGCCGACCGGGTCATCGGGACCCGCCAGGAGACCTGGCAGGAGCGCGACGAGCAGGGTCGCAGGGTCAACCGCACGCTCGGCATGGCCAGCCTCGGCGGCGCGACCCTGGACAACGAGGAGAACTACCTCATCAAGAAGCTGTTCACCGCGCTCGGGGCCATCCAGATCGAGAACCAGGCGCGCATATGACACTCCTCGACCGTCCCCAGTCTGGGGACCTCGTTCGGCCGCGGCGGGGCCACCACCTTCCAGCAGGACCTCC
>WNGF01044294.1_pt1 | contig 13388 bp, 10 predicted proteins | sample 5400641 | NCBI WGS metagenome assembly WNGF01 (sample SAMN13153371, study PRJNA577476) | soil metagenome | isolation source: 80 cm soil or saprolite under grassland replicate 2 | place: USA:California | collected 2016-06-15
ACTGCGACGGTGACGGTAGCGAGCCCGCCAACCGCCTCCCTTAGTCCCAATCCTAGCAGCATCACTGCGGGACAATCCTCGACCCTCAGCTGGAGCTCAGCCAATGCGACCTCCTGCTCGGGCGCGGGCTTCTCGACCGCCAATGCAATCTCAGGATCGGTTGCCGTTGCTCCCGCCAATACCACCGCCTATTCGGTCACCTGCACCGGGCCGGGCGGCTCGGCCTCGGCAAGTGCGACGGTAACGGTAGCGAATCCTCCAACCGCCTCCCTCAGTCCCAATCCTAACAGCATCACTGCGGGACAGTCCTCGACCCTCAACTGGAGCTCAGCCAATGCGACCTCGTGCTCGGGCACCGGGTTCTCGACCGCCAATGCAACCTCAGGATCGGTTGCGGTTGCTCCCGCCAATACCACCACCTACTCGGTCACCTGCACCGGGCCGGGCGGCTCGGCCTCGGCAAGTACAACCGTCACGGTTTCGACGTCTATCAATAGCTTCCAAATTGGCGACCCCGTTCAGACGGTCGCCGGCTTCAATGTACGCGGCAGGCCTAATCTCAACGCCAAGACACTCTGTACGCAGCCCGCTGGATCGTCCGGCATGATTGCTCAAGGCCCGGGTAATGGCAACGGCTACACGTGGTGGTATGTAACCTACAACACGGGCTGCAACGGCTGGACGCTGCAGAATTACCTCACACTGGTGAGGTCCTGACGATCTGCTCCGCGCGGCCGAGTTATCCGGAGCGGCAGCGCGGCTCGACAGAACTACGGGGAGCATCACCGCTTCCAGCGCTTGTTTGGCTCGCCTGACGCCTTCCAGGATTTCCTCGGCGGACCCGCAATTCGATCACCCGGAAGCTACCGGCTTTCGACACTTGTATGCAGAACGAGAGCCCTCGGAAAATGATACCCAAGGATCGTGAGCCAACTTTACCGGTTGTTCGACATAGCCAACGAAAATCCTCCCGCCAGATGGCCACCGAGCGGGTCGGCCAGGGCGACCCGAGCGCGCGGATGCGTTCGAGCAGTAGGGGACCGTGATAGCGCGTCGTCCATACGGCTCGGACGATCGCAAACATGCCGTTGACGAGAGCCGCGAACAGCAGGGTCAGGCTGGCCGCGGTGACGGCCGGCGAGATAAAGCCGATAGGCGTATACCGAGCCAAGCAGATCCCCAGGCCCAGTCCGGCCAGGATTGCAAGCGTCAAGATCAACGGGATGTTGGGACCGGAAGGCTTCGTGACCCTGTGCGCTGCAGTCAGCGAGTGCCCCGCGGCGAGATTGATCAGATCCTCCGTCGTTGACGCATCATTGAGTGCGTTTATCTGGGTTTTTAGCTGATCCAGCCTGGTCGAGGCGCGTAGGTAGGTTGGGTGGCGCGGACCATAAACGAAAGCGGCGTCCGCCAGATCGTGCTCGGCAGCGGCTCGTGCCACGGCCAGCTCTTTGAACCGCTGATTTCGCAGATACTCTGCCGCCACCGCGTTGGCGAGTTGAGCGGCGGTTTCTGGATCGCCTGCGGTGACCGCTACCGATATCAAATAGGAACGCGGTTCGGCAATTACCCGCACCCGCCGCATCAGCGCATCGACGGCAAGCTCGTGAGGCGTCAGCGCCGTCTGCTGTAGCCCGAGCCCCGCCCGCACGGCCTGTAGCCAGCGTGACAGGAGCGGCTGGCGTTCGAAACCGGGTTCTTTGTCGAGCCCGAGCCGAGCCACCACTGCATCGGCAGTCGTCCGCGAGCGAATAATCCGCGCGGCGCTATCGACAACTTCGGTAGCGTCAACCGAGACAGTCGATTGGCTTTTCGCGCCAGCATCTGGATTGAGATTGACCTGGATCAGCGCCTCGCTCGTATAGCGGGGCCCCATCTCCATCAAAGCGATCAAGCCCATCACGAGACCCGCGACGACGGTCGCCGTTATCAGCCCCTTCCGATGCCATAGGGTGCGCAGCGTGTCCTGCGCAACCGTCCGATAATGGGCGCGCGCATCGATACTGTCCTGATCCGTCACAAGCTCAAAAGGCGGCGTCGTGCTGGCCATTCCTTGCCCCTTGATGCGCGTGCTTGCTGCGGCAAAAGCCGCACAATAAGCACCCAATTTCGCCCCTCAACTGAGCGCGATCAAGGGCAGGAGACGGCGCCAAGCGGGGTAATCCGGCGGAGTTAGGCGGCGAGGCCCGAGAGAATCTGATTGATTGATCGGTTTAGTCGCCCCGGCCTATAAATCTTGCGTTAACCTGCGGGGTCTTTTAGGCGGTGTAGGCAACGGGAGCGGTACCTTTGTTTCGGGAAACGGTCCGATGAGAGGACTTGCGCGATTAATCCGCAAACTGGAGACGAGCATGCAAGTCCCACCCGGCTCGCTGATCGCAGCCGCATTGAGATTGCGGTACGGCGCGACCACAAGCTATGCAGTCGGAGGCCGCAAGATCCGACTGCCGGGGCCCCACCGCTTGCCTCATTACCAAAAAAAGAACCGGCTCTACGACCGTTTCCTGCCGTATTTAGCGTCCTCCCTGAATTCCCCAGATCGCCTCGTCATTGACGTCGGGGCAAATGTCGGGGATACGGTCTACAACATCTACGATTTTTGTACCAACCCCTTGCTTTGTATTGAGGGCGACGATCGGTTCTTCGCGCTGCTCCAGGAAAACGTTGCGGCCCTGCCTGGCGGCGCGATACGCATCGTCTGCGAGAAACGCCTGGTCGGAACGGGGGCGTACATCGGCAGTCTGTCAAGCAACGGCTCGACGGCGCACCTCTCGGTCGCGGACGGGAAGACAACAGGCCAAGCTACGCGGGGGCTCGACACGATCGTCTCCGAACGCGGTTTCCGCCATGATCAGGTCACTCTCGTCAAAGTCGATACGGATGGTTTCGATGGCGACGTTCTCAAGTCTGCATCCCGCATCATTGAGCAATCGAGACCCGCTCTCTTTTGGGAGAACCAATTTTCGGCGCCGTACCAGCGGCACATCCTGGAAGCGCTCTACGAGGATCTCCAGGCCGCGGGATATGACCATGTATGGATCTTCGATAACTTTGGAAACCTGATGCTGGAAGAATGCAGCTTCAAAAACCTTGCGGACCTGAACAGCTATGTCGCCTCTCAAGACAGCTTCGGCTGCCCGAGGGCCATCTGGTACACAGATGTGCTCGCCGTGCCCGCCCCGCTTGTCCAGCAGGCGCGTGGAGCCGTTTGCGAATATCGTCGCGAGCTGATTGAAGGGGGCTATAAAGCCCTCTGCTCTGGAGCTCATTTCAGTCTGCGGAGATCGCTGACCGGCGCCGGACCGTTCACCCCTCAATAGGGCACCAATCGCCCGTTCGGCTCCAGCCCTTGTTGCCGGCTGGGAGTAACCTCAGCGAGAAGAGACACCGGCGGACCGTTTGGGCGCCATCGCCGCTTCTCTGGCGATCTCTTGCAGCATGTAGCGCGCCAATGCCGATCGCGTATGGTTCGCAAGAACGTGCTGTCGGCCGGCCGCGGCCATACGGGTCAGCCTATCCTTGTTCGCGAGCATCGCCAGCAACAGCTCGGCGAGAGCGCCCTGGCCAGGTTCGTAATAGAAGCAATGCACGCCATCCCGCAGAAACAGAGGGCGACGATGATTGGGCCGGTTGATGACGGGAACCGAACCGGCGAAGCCTGCCTCGTAGTGACGATAGCAATCCCATCCATGGCCCTCCGGCTGGACGGGGTGAAGACACGCAGGCCCCGCCCCGACAGGCTGCGGACCGTCTCGACGGCATGCCTCCTGATCCCGTTACAAAGATCGCCGGCGAAAAACACGTCAATATCCTTTTCCCGCGGCGGCGGAATTCGATCCTCATTCGGGATGAACAGCGATAAAGACCGGATTCTGTCCGGCTCCGTGACCCGATCCAAATCCAACTCCCGCTTGAAATAAAGGGTACTCCGCGGGAACAACCGCCTCGTGGTCTCGCACAGACCGCGGTGGTCGGCAATGTCGACGATTACGTGCCGGCGGGATCCAACGAGACGATCGAACAGCGCCGACGCTACGGGCGAGCGGGCAACGGTTTGCAGTACCGATTTTGCGGCCAATTTGTGCCACGGCTCATCGAACCGATGCTCCGGGTGGATCGCCGGAAGCACGACAAGGTCAAAGGCCTCCTTGCGAACGCGCCGGAGGATCGCCGCGAGAGCCGAAAAACCGAACCCGTCAGGGCGATGCGGTTCATCCGCGGTCAGCGGCGCACCCCATCGGATCCAGCAGGTTTTGTCCGGCTGCAAAGCCTTGAAGAACCCCGAGCGGGTAACCTCGAGTATTCTCATCGGCATCGCTTGCTGCTTAGCCGCGCCACAAGGGTGCGGTGCAGCTCCTCTATACCGTCGATCATAGTCCAGGCTTGTTGGCGACGAGATGCGGAGACGCGATGTGCCGGGATCGATAGACCATCGCCGAGCCAATTCCAAACCCGATCAGCGACCAAAACCACACCCCCTGCATGGGGCCCTCGAGCACCGGATCAAAAGTGGCATTGATGACCATGGACCCGACGTAGCAACTGAGGAATATAAACAGGCCGCACCACTCGGTCTCCCCGCGGCGGTGCGCCGTCCGCATTGTGTGCATCATCATCATAAGCCAGGAGACGACAACCCCGAACCATAGCACTACGCCGGGAAGCCCCGCGCGCGCCAGCATCGTCATCTGAACATTGTGCGGGCTGCGCAATGGCGAGCCGGCTGAACTATTCTTCCAATTGCTGAAGCCGTCGGCCAGCGCGATATTCAGTCCGAAGCCGCGTCCGGTCCAGAAGTTCGGACCGAAAACCGTATTTTCGATGATCATGTTCCACCACTGGAGGCGCCACTCCTTGGTACCTTCGGTTTGCCCTCCGCCCTGGCCAACGATGCTCAAGACATTTTCGACGAGCTGCCGTGTGCTGATGGGGCGCTCGTCGGACGAGCGTGCTTCGACATAGTCAAAGAAGACTGGTTCAACGGCGTAAGCCAGCGAGAACAGCATCAGGCAAGCTGTGAAGGTCAGGACCAGCCGGCGCCACTTGCCGAGCAGAACCATGGCGGCCGTGATCGGCAGAATCTCCGCAAGCAGCGGGCCGCGGCTGACGGCGCCGACCATCGCTAGACCCGCAATCAGGAAGATCAGCCAGAGCCGGGTCACTTTCCGGAAGCCGACGAGCGCGAATACTCCGGCTCCGGCCAGATGCACAGCGACATCGGTCGGCTGGATCTGAAGCAGGGAAACGTCGGTTCCCGGCATTTTGGGCAATGAATCGGCCATATACCGACAGGCCACGAAGATGAAAGGAATTGCCGGCACGTAAATCTTCAAGAACGCGCCATAGGACTGGACGATCTTGTTGATGCGTCGGCCATCTTCCAAGAGCAGCGCTGTCACGATGAAGGCGAAACCGCCATACATGACAACGACGCTGTCGCGCAGCGCGTCGAAGCCATAGACGTCAATGAAGGGCAGCATCCGCAGCAAGACCCAGCCCATCAAGACAGCAAGGAGCAGGGCCGGCAAGGTGGTCAGCACGCCAAACAAACAGCGCGCCCGCCAAAAGATGATGCTTCCGGTCAGGAAAGCGATCTCGCCGACATAAATCGGGGGGAGCCCGAGATAGGCAAACCCCTTCCCCAGCATCGCGTATCCCAGCAGCACGGCCGACAGCAATATCAGATACGCGTCGCCTGCCCAGCGCGACGTCGACGCATGAATCATGATATGACCGAGGTCTTGTCAGCCGCAGGGTACATTCTAGCGGCTTTCCGCTGCTGGAGCCTGGGCATCGTCCACGGCCTTGACCCGCTACCCTTCACGCACCAGGGTTAGCCGGCCGGGTCCCGCTGCGATGATGCTGGCCGGGAAGCATTGTTTTGATATCGACGACGTCTCCCGGCTGAAGGGGCGTGGTCTCGGATCCTTGGAACACGCTGACTTGGCCGTGTCTGGTGCGGGTGATGTCGATCATGCGGGCGACCTGGACCTCGGCCGCGTTTCCGGCTTGCTGAAGCTTGAGGTCGCGGATCTGGCGCCCCGACGGTAACGCGATGTTCACCTCCGACAGGCGCTGGCGCACCTTGTCCAGCTCCGCCAAGGTCTGTTTGCTGAACGACGCGTTAGCCTCCTCGATCTTGATGTCGAGGTCGCCGATGTCCCTTTGCAAGCGGGACAATTGTGCCACCAGGCGCCAGAGGTTGCTCTCTTCGTTTGCTTCCTGGATCTTCAGCTGCACTTGCGAACCGTGAACACCTAGACCCCGCGTAACGAGATCGGTAGAACGCTTGACCTCGGATTTGACAAAGTCGACGCGGTCCTTTGCAGTGCCGATCTGTCCGTTGATGGCGCTGATCTCCTTTGCCAGCCGCGGCTTTTGGTTATTCAGTAGCTCGGTCTGTGTCTTCAGAATCGTTGCCTGAGCAGCCAGCGCTTTTTTTTCGCTCGCCACTAATTCCGTAAGCTGCTTCTCGTTCATCGCTGCCGACAGATCCGGTGGCGAGAACATGTCTCTGCCGTCGTGTTGCGCCTCGAGGCGCGCCTGACGGACGAGCAGCGCCGCTTGCTCATAGGTCAGCTGACGGACGCGCTCATCGGCCGATAGGAATTCGGAAACGGCGGAACTCTGCGGCGGTCCGGCGGTCCCGAACCCGCCGGCCAACGCCACGGCGCTCTTTACTGTGCTGCCGTAGCGATAGGGATAAGCGCCGGGCGCCCGCACGTCGCCGAGAACATACAGTGGCCGCGGCTCGCTTATCCGGACGCTCACCACGGGCTGCTGCAGAAAGCCGTCGGCCAGCCGATCGCGAATGAGCTGCTGACATGCAACGACGGTCAAATCCTCGACCCGAATGGGGCCGGTGAACGGAAGCACAATATTGCCTGAGCCATCGACCGTTATTTCGCCCGACAATTCTGGTTGGCCGACAACCGTCACAGCAATACGGTCACCCGGCGCCAGCGCAGAGGCATCGTCGTCCCGCAGGGCGTCGGCCAATGCCGGAGAAACACAGCTGAGTGCGGCGCCAACCGCCACCACACGCGCCCAACGGCGCAATAGACTGACACGGTGTCGCCGGACAGCGGGGGAAATTCGCATACCGCCACGCATTACAGCTTTACTCCGCCCATAGCCGGCGGCCGCTCACGACAATAGCGAGCGGCGTAGCCTTCCGGCCGCAAGAGTAATTCTAATCACGGCTGCCGTGCTGCAAATTTCGGCTAAGCGCCTTCCTCTCTTTATGGGTACCCCCCGCGCACGCGACAGCCTCGAATCGGTTACCGGATCCCTGGCGCATTACTCCTAGTTCGTGACGTACAAGGTTGATTGTTAACCGCTAGGGTTGGCACCCGGTCATGGGCTGTGCGGCCCCCACTCCGCACGCACAACTGCGAAAGCAGCAATTGGGGGCTTTCGTTGATAACTGGTTCTTCCGGGCGGGCGGCAATCCCAGCGGCTACTCGGCCATCGTGGCCGCGGCGTGAGGTCGGAATGCGTTCGGACGCAAAAATTCGGCTCATGACAGAGGAGCGCATAGTGCTCGAGGCGCGATGCCGCGAGCCGACCACCTCGAAGCGCGATGCGAAACGAGCATGGATTATTTTGATGGCGGCAGCGGGCTATAGTACGCGGGTTATCGCGCGGCAGGTCGGGGTGCGCGGTGGACTTGCCGGCTATTGTCAGCCGCGCTCGGCGATGTCAGTGGCCAGTATGTCTGGCGTTTTCTGCAGGCCCAGAGGATCGACGCAAATCCCGGCACCAGGGTGCCGACAGCAACGCCTTTCAGCGCCACACCTCAGCGAAGCCGATAACCTGGAGTACAGTTCCTTGAGCAATCTCAGCGGCCGCGACCACGACCGATTCGACATATTTGGCGTGCGCATCAGCGCCATCAATCTCGATGATGCCGTCGAGACCGTGGAGCAGTGGATTCGCAAGGACAACCGCAATTATGTTTGTGTAACAGGGGTCCATGGGCTGATGGAGAGCCGGCGGGACGAACGGTTGCGCGAGGTTCACAACCGCGCCGGCCTGGTGACGCCTGACGGCATGCCGCTCGTCTGGGTCTCGCGCCTGTTGGGCAACCGCCGCACGGAACGGGTCTGCGGGCGCGATTTAATGCGAAAGCTGACGGCCGTCTCGGTGCTGCATGGCTACCGGCAATTCTATTATGGCGGCGCCGAAGGCGTGGCCGAAAGGTTGAAGCAGGCGTTGACCACCGCCCATCCCGGGCTCGATGTGGCCGGCCTGCTCTGCCCCCCGTTTCGCCAACTGGCGCGCGAGGAGGACGACGCGGTCGTCGACGCGATCAATGCGGCGCGCCCGCATATCGTTTGGGTCGGACTGAGCACCCCCAAGCAGGAACGATGGATGGCGGGTCACCTGGGCCGCATCGACACACCGGTGATGATCGGAGTCGGTGCCGCATTCGACTTCCTGGCGGGCACGCAACCCGAAGCACCGCGTTGGATGCAGCGATGCGGTCTTGAATGGCTGTTTCGGTTGTGCTCGGAGCCCCGGCGCTTGTGGCGGCGCTACGCCTATATCGTACTAGGCTTTGCGTTCCTGGCTGTGGGCGAGCTCGTTCGCCGGGCCGTGCTATCGTCCTTCGGTGCGTTCGGGCTGCGACCGCTACCACGCTCGCAGAGCCGATTGGCCCCGCATCAAACAACCCCGCCCAAGGCATAATCCCTGTGGCGCTTTTCCACCGCCGCTTCGGCAGTGAAGATGAACGGCCTGCTCGCGCCCGCCGCGCAACCCGTGAGGGCGCGCCGCGACAGGGTATGGAGGGCGTAGGCTCAAAGGGCCACTCTTGTAACTGCGACCTGCGAGGCAGGGAGCTCGTTGAGGAGGAGACATCAGTTCAAATGCGGGTCGCTTCCGCGCCCGCTCAAGGAACCCCGGCTGCGGCGTCCGGCGTCAGCCCGACGAAAATGTCAGGACGAGGGTTATGGGGCAGGCTGCGCGGCATCGTTTCTGGCGAAGAACTGTTGACGCTAATCAATCAGGCAGTAGTCAGCGCCGCGAGTTTTCTGACCACGATCATCATCGCCCGCTTCACCACGCCAAGCGAACTCGGCCTGTATTCTATTGGCCTGTCCGTGCTTGCGTCATGCCTGTGTATCCAGGAAGCGCTGATCTCAACGCCCTATGCCGTCCAGCGGCACCATTCCACCGGGACGATAGCTGAACGGGCCGGCACCTCGCTGGCGCAGACCGGCCTGCTGTCTGCCCTGGTTGCCGTTATTTTGGGTGTCACCGCATTTGGTTCCACCGCAATTGGCGGAGGGGCCGAGTGGGCTGCGGTGTTCTGCGCGCTCGCGGCGGTCGCCCCGTTCCTGATACTGCGCGAGTTCGGCCGCCGGTTTGCATTTGCCCACCTCCGCATGGCCCAGCCTCTGATGATCGATGCGGCGGCCGCAGCGGTGCAGTTGGCAGCGCTGGTGTGGCTGGGATGGATGGGGCTGATGTCCGCGGTCACCGCCTATGTCGCTCTCGGCGTAGCCTCTGGTCTGACCGGTTTCGCGTGGTTGTACCGCGGCCGGACCAACTTTACGCTCCGCGCGGTCCGGATCCAGGCAGAAACAAAGCAGAGTCCTGCATGAGCATCGCGCTATTTTCCAACCCGTTGATCCTGGGGGCGAGCAATCTCCTGACGCCAAAATCCGCTTCGGCCTGGATGGAGGGAGGCGGCAAACGGCTGCGGCATGAGAGCATCCGGGACGCCCGGCGGCTCGGTGCGGTGCTCGTCCTGTTCTGCGCGGCAGTGGTGCTGGCTGGTGATGCGGCGATGCGTTTCCTTTACCCGAGCGCGGATTACGCGGGACAAGGGTACACGATCATCGTGCTGGCCGTCGGAATTCTGGTAATGGGCGTGGGGATGCCGGCCACCAGCGCGCTGACGAGCATGGGACATACGCGTGTGATTTTCTGGGTCGCGTTATGGGCGGCTATGATTACCGTCATCCTCGTGTGGTGGCTGGTGCCGAATTGGGGATTGATCGGGGCCGCGTACGGCGTGCTTGCCGGAAATGTGGTCAGATCAGCGGCACGCTGGGTCGTACTCCTGTCGCTCGTCCCGCGCCGCGCCCGAGAAGCGGGTCCTCAGGGGATGGGGTCGGATTCCATCCCCGCCGCGGTGTTTGCGGTGCTCCGGCAATTGACCGATGGCTGCAACGCCGACGATTGGGGCGATTGGGTCATCGAACAGCTGGATCGCGGGCTCGAGGCTGATATTTATGCCGTGCGACGCGCGGACCACCGGCCGGTCTGTCAGAGCTGCCGTTACGTTGCGATCAAGCTATTCAAGCCGCGGGCAGCACCGAAAATTCACCTGCTGCGTCGCCGTGTTGCATCCCTGGCACGGCTGCATACCGCGTTGAACGGCAGCAGTAGTGATGGCTGGAAGATTCATGTCCCCGCGCCGCTTTATAGTAGCGAATCACCGGCAGCCCTGGTCATGTCCATCGTCCCCGGCAGAACGGTCAGCTGCTGGCTGGAAGTCGGCGAGTTGCCTCGCGAAGTGTTTCATTCGCTCCCGCAGGCGATTATCGCCGTGGTGAATAGGTTATGGTCAATTGGGCGACTTCATGGCGACCTCACCTTAGACAACATTCTTTGCGATATCGGGGCGCGGGATCTCTCGTTCGTGGATCCCGGCATGCGATCGATTTGTCCCTTCCGCGACGATCCCACGGGTCGGTGGGAGGCGCCAGCGCACGATCTGGCGCACCTGCTTCATGATTTAGGGGCGTCGGTGCTGAGCGCGATGCTCAACCCCGTCGCATTCCGCCGCAAGCAAAGATTTGCCGAGGCGCTCGTGCGGGCATACCTTGAGACGATCGGCTCGCCGGCAGAACGACAGTCACATCTGAACGAAATCCAAGCCTGCACCCGTCTGCATCTGATGGCCCTCGGACGCGGGTCGTACTCGCTGCGTGGGCTGTACCAGAAGCTGCAAAGGCAGATTGGCTTCCGGCGCATCGAGAAAATCCTCAGCGCGGTTGAAGCCGAGGCAGAGCTATCGCCGAGTCAAGCTGTGGGTTCTGAGCTTCAACGGTCGGAGTTGCCCAGTTCGCGGGCTGGATCAGGAATTGAAGAGGCGATGCCAAGCACAAAAGGTTTGGATCAGATGGAACCATCAGTGCTCGCCGGAGGCGATGGCCAGCGCGGTGGCACTGGCTGCATTCTGTCGCGCATTTTCGAGACGCTCGACCGCGCAGGGATCTCGTATTGCGTGTTGCATGGTTATGAGACCTATCCGCAGCAGGTGACCTCCGATGTGGACTGCGTGATCTCCGCCGGCGTGCCGCCGCACCAACTCGCTGTCTTGTTTCATGAGAATCGCGCACGTATCGGTGCCGAACTGGTTTGTTGTAAGGGTTCCTCCTTCGTGTTTGCCGGCAGGAACGCGGATCGTTCACCATGCTTTCTCACGCTGGATTTGAGTGCCGATTACGAGCTCAATGGCCTGAAGTTCTACAGCGGGAGGGAGGTCGTCGAGAGCCGCCGCAGGCGCGATCAGTTCTGGATTCCCGCACCACATATCGAATTCGGCGGCTACCTAGTCAGGAGGATCGGAAAGGCGCAACTCAACGACGGACAGGCTGAACGGCTCAGCGCGCTTTACCGGCAAGATCCGGCTGGCTGCCAACAGCAGATCGGTCGTTTCTGGAACGCCGGAAGCGGCGCGCTGATTGCGCATGCCGCCCATTCCGGCGAGTGGGGCGAGGTAAGGCGCCGCCTGCCTGCACTCGGTGATGAGATTCGCCTGCGGGCAATGCGGTGGCACCCCTGGTATGCGATCGGCAACTGGTCGTGCCGGATTGCGCGCCGAGTCAGAGCAGTCGGCTGGCCCGAGGGGGGGCTCGCGGTCGCCTTTCTCGGACCAGACGGAGCGGGCAAGTCCTCCGTTATCAAGGCGGTGCCGCAAGCTTTGGCTGGGGCGTTCAACCGAACGACATGCTACGGTTTTGCGCCGGGTATACTCCGCTGGCTCCGGCCTGCCGACGGCCCAAAAACACGACCGCACGCCGCGCCCCCGCGATCGCCCGTAATCTCCATCATGCGGGCCCTGGGTTACTGGCTCGTTTACTACCTGCTTTGTTACCGCGTGACGCTCCGCCTGCATCTGGCGCACTCTACCCTTGTGTTGCATGACCGTCATCTGCTCGATGCCCTCGTTGATCCCAAGCGCTATCGCTATAGTGGCCCCAGATGGTTGCTGCGGCTGATTTGGTGGTTTGTCCCCAAGCCTGATCTGGTCGTCCTGCTCGACGCTCCGCCCGAGGTGCTGCAATCACGGAAACAAGAAGTACCATTCCAGGAGTCGGCGCGGCAGCGCGAGGCGTACAGATCACTGGTCGGGAGCATGGCAAATGGCCACATCGTAGATGCGGGCCAGCCGTTGGAGCAGGTCATCGCCGCTGTTACCGACCTCATTTTGCAACGTCTCACGACGCGCGCCGCGCGTCGCCTTGGACTCGAAGGGATGGGGTGCGAAGGACGCAAAGCGGCGCTTTCGAAAGACGGGCCTCGGGTTTCCCCTGCCGCTGCGGGGGACTGAGGTGAAGCAGTCAACCTATATTACGACCAGCTGGGATGACGGTCACCCGTTAGATTTGCGCATCGCAGACCTACTCGCGAGGTATGGGCTGCCGGGCACTTTTTATGTGCCGAGGGTTGCAGAAAATGGCACGATGACGCTCGACCAGATTCGGGAACTGAGCTGCGCCTTCGAAATCGGCGCGCACACCCTCGATCACGTCACTCTGACCCGCGCCGTGGAGCAACAGGCTTGGCACGAAATCGCCGGTTCCAAATCGTGGCTCGAAGACAGCACCGGCCTGCCATGCCTGATGTTTTGTCCGCCGCAGGGCAAATACTCGCGTCGACACCTCGAGATGGTCCGAAAAGCCGGTTATCTCGGGCTGCGCAGCGTCGAATTGGCAGCGCTGGATGGCCCGCGCCCAAAGGCCGGCCTCATGCTGATGCCCACCTCCGTCCAGGCGCACCCGCACGGGCCCGTCGTTTTCTGCAAGAACGCCGTCAAACGGGCGGCTTTCAGAAATCTTTGGCGGTACATCGTGCATGGCTACTCGACCGACTGGGCCGGACTGGCAGGCTCGTTGCTGCACCGGGTTGTCGACGACGGCGGTGTGTTCCACCTGTGGGGCCATTCATGGGAGTTGCAGCAATCCGGACAATGGCAACGGTTGGAGGAAGTTTTGCGAATGATGAGCGAAGCTGCGTGCCAGGCGGTCCCCTTGACCAACGGGCAGATTTGCCAGCGATCCGTGTCCTTGGCCGCCTCCGAAGCGACCTCGGATGAGCGGGTCGCGTAGCGACCGTAGCGCGCTGACTATCGCTGCGGGTCATGGCTCGGT
>WNGF01007300.1_pt1 | contig 13384 bp, 17 predicted proteins | sample 5400641 | NCBI WGS metagenome assembly WNGF01 (sample SAMN13153371, study PRJNA577476) | soil metagenome | isolation source: 80 cm soil or saprolite under grassland replicate 2 | place: USA:California | collected 2016-06-15
GGCCCCCGCGGCCGTGCGCGCGCCCGCGCCCGCGTGGCGCAGCGTGGGCCCGATCGCGCGCGCGCCGGCGCGCGACGCGCTGCCTCCCGCGCCGCTCCGGCGGCTCCTGCGCGAGCGGGGCGCGGCTGCGGCGTAGCGCGGGCGCTATATCCCGCCCGATGAAGCGCCTCCACCGTCCCGACCTCTTCACCTGGTCCGTCTACGACGAGGCGCTGCGGGTGGACTTCAACGGCTTCCTCTGGAAGCGGCAGGGCGGAAACGTCGTCGTCGATCCGGTGGCGCTCGCGCACCCAGACCGGAAGCACCTCGACGAGCTCGGGGGCGCCGCGTGGATCGTGCTCACGAACTCCGCGCACGTGCGGGCCGCGCGCGAGCTCGCCGCCCGGACGGGAGCCGCGCTCCTGGGCCCGTTCGGCGAGCGCGCGGCTTTCCCGGTCCCGTGCGAGCGCTGGCTCGCCGACGGGGACGAGGTGGTCCCGGGCCTCCAGGTCCACGAGCTGAGCGGGTCGAAGACCGAGGGCGAGCTCGCGCTCGTGCTCGAGGACACGACCGCGATCTTCGGCGACCTCGTCCGCGCGCACGCCGCCGGCGCGCTCATGCTCCTGCGCACGGAGAAGCTCCGCGACCCGGCGGCGGCGCTCGCGTCGGTCCGCCGGTTCCGCGCGCTCCACACCCGCCTCGAGCACGTGCTCGTCGGCGACGGCTGGTGCGCGTTCCGGAACGGCGGCACCCTGCTCGACGAGCTGCTCGCCGCGAGCGCCGCGTCGTCCGGATCGCGGGCCTGACCGCCGGGCTACCCGTGGCCGGGCGCGGCGGGCTTCCGCGCGAAGTACCAGTCCTTCACGTCGAGGCCCGTCGTCCTCGCCCGCTCCTCCGCCGCCTCGGTCGTCACGGGCGCCGGGACGATGACCTCCTGACCGGGCTTCCAGTTCGCGGGGCAGGCGACCGCCTCGCGGTCGACCGTCTGCAGCGCGTCGCACACGCGGAGGATCTCGTCGAAGTTCCGGCCCACGTTGAGCGGGTAGTAGATCATCGCGCGCACCGTCCGCTTCGGGTCGATGAAGTACACGCAGCGCACCGTGGCGGTGATGGAGCTCGGCGTGTGGAGCATCCCGTAGAGCCGCGAGACCTTCTGATCGAGGTCCGCGATCACCGGGAAGCCGATCTTCACGCCGAACTTCTCCTCGATGTTCCTCACCCAGGCGATGTGGCTGTACACCGAGTCGATCGAGTTGCCGAGGAGCTTCACCCCGCGCGCCTCGAACTCCGGGGCGAGCTTCGCGAACTCGACGAACTCCGTCGTGCACACGGGGGTGAAGTCGGCCGGGTGCGAGAACAGGAGGATCCACTTGCCCTGTCCGTACTCCGACAGCTTCAGCGCGCCGTGCGTGGTGTTGGCCTCGAAGTCGGGGGCCGGCCCGTTCAGCTCGATCCGGGTCGCGGCCTCCGGGACCGTGGCCGGAAGCTGCGTCTGCGTTGCGGCGGTCGCCATGTCGTGCTCCTCTCGCGGGCGCGGGAGCCATGCGGCACGCGCCGGCAGGATGGGTGTGATGCCGTCGTTAACGACGGCGGCCCCGCCGCGCAGCGCGACGTAGGCTAGCGTGACGACCGCTTTGTCCCGCGCCGTCCGCCTGCGCGCCCGCGGCCCCGGCGGCGGCTCGCCGCGCCCTTCGCCTGCCGCGAGAGCTCGCGCGCCGAGGCGGACGAGCGCCGCTCCCGGCGCAGTGCCCCCTCGGCCGCGGCGCTCCGGCGGGGCGACGGCGCGCGCGGCTTGCGCTTGCCCTGGCCCACCTCGTACGCGCGCTCCGCGGACTTCCGGGTCCGCTCGGTCGCCTTCCCCTTCGCCGGGGGCGAGAGCGGCACTCCCGCGCGCCGCGCCTTGGAGAGCCCGATGGCGATCGCCTGCTTGGGCGACCGCGCACCGTGCTTGCCGCGGCGGATGTGCTCCATCTCCTCGCGGACGAACTCGCCCGCGGCGGTGGTCGGGCGCTTTCCTTCCGCGAGGTCCTTCTTCGCCCGATCGGTCGTGGTCTTCCACGGCATGGCGTGCTCCCCCGCCCAACAAGGTAGGGGCGCTCGCGGTGTGCCGCCGTCGGGCGCGATCCGGTACACTCCGCGGATGGCCGACTCCGAGTCCGTCATCCCCGACGTGGTCGAGGCCGCCGCCGCGCTCTTCGACCAGGGGTTCACCTGCGGGCAGGCGGTCCTCGTCCCATTCGCCGAACGTCGTGGGATCGACCGCGAGCACGCGCTCCGGCTGGCGTGCGCCTTCGGCGGCGGCATCGCGGGCACCGGGTCCACCTGCGGCGCGGTCAGCGGGGCGCTCCTCGCGATCGGCGCGGCGCACGGGCGCACGAAGGTCGAGGACGAGCCGGCGCGCGCGAGGACCTACGACGCGGCGCGCGTCTTCCTCGACCGGTTCCGCAGCGAGCACGGGTCGGTCGTATGCCGGGAGCTGCTCGGGGTCGACATCGGGACGGCGGAGGGGCGCGAGGCGGCCGTGAAGGCAGGCCTGTTCCGGTCGCGCTGCCCGCTCCTCGTCCGCGGGGCGGCCCGCATCGTCGCGGCGCTCGTGTGAGGCGGCGGGCGTGAGGCGCGGCGCGGCCTTCGGGTCGAAGCAGTGCGGTGACACGCGAAGTCGTCGCGGGCTTCCCGCGTCCTGTGCTGCTATGGAGAGGGCGTGACCCTCTTCTCGCGCCGGCTCCCGCACGTCCTCACCCGCTCCGATCTCGTCCTCCTCCTCGCGCCGACGTACGCGAAGGCGCGCCTCGTGGAAGAGGACGAGGCGAGCGAGCGGCTCGGGCGCGCGCTCGCGGTGCCCGCCGTGCTCGACGAGCTCTACTCGGGCGTCTCCGCCGCCCTCGCCGACTCGCGCGGGCCGCGCACGACGGAGGACGCGCTCGTCGACCGGCTCTCGGCCGGCGTCGCCGCCAGACGGGCGCGCGCGAAGGCGGCGGACGCGACCCCCGCGATCTCGGCGGTGCTCATCCGGCTCGATCTCGAGATCGGGATCGCCCAGGAGCCGATGCGGGCGACGCTCGCGACGCCGCGCGGGCGCGCCCTCCTCGACGAGGGGCTGCGGGCGCTCGGGAGACACATCGTGAACGAGCTCCTGCGCGGGTGACCGCCTCGGAGCACCGCGACACGGCGGCGCGGGTGCACGGCTCGTATGCGAACGCGTGCCCGCTCTACCGCTCGCTGCGCGCCGCCATCGCGATCACGACGGAGCTCGTGTTCACCGAGGGGTGAAGGACGACACGGGTGCTCGCGAACCGGAGCGAGCGCTACCCCCCGCAAGGCAGGAACCCCCGCGAGCGTCGCGCGTGATGTGCCCTCGTGGGGTGTCCTCGCCGTCTGCGTCGTTCGGCATGGATCCTCGCCGGGCGGGGAGTGCCCGGACCCTGGGCAAGGCGCGCCGGCGCGAGTCCGCCGTGAGCGCCGAAAACGCTGGCGCGCGGCAAGATGGCGCAGGTCCGCCCCGATGGCACGAGCTGCGCAAGGGAGCAGTGCGGAGGCGATCATGGGACGAGCTTACGAGGCGACCCGCACGCGGAATCTGGACGGGCTGTTCGGCTACTTCGGTCTCGAGGTCGAGCCGACGCTGGTCGAGGCGCACCGGGACCAGATCTCGCAGCGGTTCGGCGCCGAGCTCCGCGAGATCGTCCGCCTGTGCGCGGGACTGCGTGAGCGCGAGCGGTTCACGATCGTTCGCGAGGCGCTCCGGCTCGCGTACGACAGCGCGGTGCTCCGCGGCCTCTCGGCGGCGCATTAGCGCGGACGACTGACGCCGCCGCCCCGACGTCCGCCTCGTTGCCAGGCGGCTCGGGGCGCCGCACCGTTCGCGTGGGGAGGCGGACATGGCGGCCTGGCGCTCGCTCTTCTTCTCGCCGCGTGGGCGGAGCGCCCCGGGGCTCTTCCCGGCGTTCTCGCGGGGCGTGCGCCGCGGTCCGTTCGCGGCAGGGATCGCGACGGCGGCGGGCGCGGTCGCGGTGGGCGCGCTCGCGGTGGGGGCGCTCGCGCTCGGGAGCCTCGCGATCGGCGCGCTCGCCGTCCGGTCGCTCGCCGTCGGCCGGGCGCGCATCGGCCGGCTCGAGATCGACGAGCTGCACGTCCGGAGCGCGCGCGGCCTCCCCGCGCCGCCTTCGGAATGACGGAATTCGCCGCACCCGGCGGACGTTGCACCGCCGCATGAAGACCCTCCTCGCGAAGCTCGCCCTGCTGCTCGACCTCCTCGCCTCGCTCGACTCGCGCACCGCGCTCCGCCCGGTCCTCGTCCCGGTGCGGAAGTAGGCGCGGCGACGCCGGCGGCGCCGGTCGCCTTCCACCAGCGGTGCGCACAATCCCCCACCGGTCGCCCGCCGGTGTCGTTGTCACATGGGGGTTCATGCAGACGCCCATTCCACGTACCATGCCCTCTCACGGAGGAATCCTCCCGGAGCCCCGCGCATGGCACAGACCTCTTCTTCCTCGATCCGCGTTCTCGCCGCCGCCGTCCTCGCGCTGCTCGCCGCCGCCCCGGCGCGCGCCGACACGGACCTGAGGGGCGTTCCCGTCGGCCCGAAGAAGGCGCCGATCGCCCTCGCCGCGCCGAAGGACCTCGCCGCCGCGGTGGCGGTCATCGAGCAGGCGACCGGCGCCCGCGGCGAGAAGCTCCCCGTCGGCGACGTCCCGCTCGCGGATGGACGCTCGTTCGCGCTCGAGCCCTCCGTCGCCGAGCGGTTGCTCGAGGGCAGCCACGCCACGTTCAAGAAGGCCGGGATCTACCTGTTCCGCTACGAGCGCAGCTTCGGGATGGCGGGAGACAAGGACCAGATCGGCGTCATCCAGACGACGGACGCGAACGCCATCATCCGCCGCGTCGGCACCGCCGGAGGCCGCCGCCCTCTCACCGCCGATCAGCTGATCGCGTGGCTCGACGCCCTCGCGAAGGAGGAGCCGTTCGACCTCTGGGAGGTCGGGGTCGACTACATCGCCGGCCGGTTCGACCGCGCGCCGAAGGATCCCGTGGCGGTCGCGAACCGCTGCGCCGAGTTCGCGCCGGACCTCGTCGCGGGCCGGGCGAGCACGCTCGACCTGCTCGCGACCGAGATCAAGACGAACCGGACCCTCTACCTGATCTGGTGATCGGCGCGGCCGTGCTCACGCGAGCGCGACGAGCTGCTTCTTCAGCACCTTGCCCATCGCGTTCCGCGGCAGCGCCTCCACGAGGCGGACGACACGCGGGCGCTTGTGCGGCGCGAGCAGCCGCGCGACGTGGTCGGCGAGCTCCTCGGCGGTCGGACCCTTTCCCGGCGCCGCGACGACGAACGCCACGATCCGCTCGCCGAGATCGTCGTCCGCGATCCCGACGACGGCCGCCTCGCGCACCCCGGGGTGCTCGAGCAGCGCCGCCTCGACCTCGCCCGCGCCCACCTTGTAGCCGCCCGTCTTGATGAGGTCGGTCGCGCGCCGGCCGACGATGCGGACCTCGCCCTCCGGGGTCAGCGCCGCGATGTCGCCCGTGAAGAAGAAGCGGTCGGCGTCGATCGCCTCGGCCGTAGCGTCCGGGCGGTTCAGGTACCCCGGGAAGACCGTGGGCCCGCGGACGGCGATCTCGCCGAGCGCGCCGGGCCCGGGCGCGATCGGGCGGCGCTGCTCGTCCACGAGCCGCAGCTCGATCCCGGGCAGCGGCGCGCCCACGGTGCCGGGCGTGCGCGGGCCGTCGTGGCGGGCGGAGCAGAGGATGAGCGTCTCCGTGAGGCCGTAGCGCTCGATCGGGCGCTGCCCGAAGAGCTTGAAGAGCCGATCGTTCTCGCGCGTGGGGAGCGCCGCGGAGCCCGACACGAGGAGGCGCGCGCGCGCGAGCCGCGCCGCGTCGGCGGCGGTCGCCTCGCAGTGCTCGGCGAGGCGGTGGTACATCGTCGGGACCGCGAACAGCATCGTGCCGCCGGCCTCCATCGCGGCGCAGACGCCCTCCGGGGCGAAGCGCGGCAGGAGCCGGAGCGACGCGCCGACGCGCAGCGAGCCGAGCACGCCGAGGATGAGGCCGTGTACGTGGAAGAGCGGCAGCGCGTGGACGAGGAGGTCGCGCTCGGTCCACGCCCAGGCGGCGGCGAGCGCGTCGAGATCGAACGCCGCCGCGGCGTGCGTGATCACCGCGCCCTTCGGCGGACCGGTCGTGCCCGACGTGTAGAGGACGAGGAGCGGATCGTCCGGTGCGGGAGCGGGCGGCAGCACGCCCGCGGGGCCGTCGACCGACACGCCCCTGACCGCGGGCGTCCGGGCGCGGAACGGAGCGGGATCCGCGGCGAGCACGAGGCGCGGCGCGGCATCCGCGAGCACGTGGCGCAGCTCGCCCTCCCCCACGGCGGGGTTGAGCGGCACCGTCGCGACGCCGAGGAGCGCGTTGCCGACGACCGCGGCGAGCGTCGGGAGCTGCGGCGTCGCCCAGAGCGCGACGCGATCGCCCGGCTCGACGCCGTCGGCCCGCAGGCTCGCGGCGTGCGCCCGCGCGGCCAGTTCCAGAGCCGCGTAGGAGACGATCGCGTCGTCCGTCCGGATCGCGGTCCGCCCGGCGCGCGCGCCGAGATCTCCGAGGAGCGGGTGCACGGTTCCGCAGTGTAGCGACCCGAAGGGAGCCCTGCACCCGAACCCGCCGTTGACGGGCGTGCAGGGGATCGTTAAGGCCTGCCCAAGGTCGTAATTCATAATTATGCATTCTGCGACGGCGGGAGCCCCGCCGCCCCTTTGTCCCGAGGCGCCCATGAGCCCGTCCCGCCGTCCCCTCCCGCTCGCCTTCGCCACGGCCGCCGTGCTCGCCGCCGGGGCGCTCGCCCCGTCGTCCGCCCATGCCGCGAAGGACAAGATCGTCGTCGGCGCGACCTTGCCGCTCACCGGCGCCGAGGCGCGCGTCGGCGGGTTCTTCAAGGAGGGCTACGACCTCGCGTTCGAGGAGCTGAGCAAGAAGGGCGGCCTCGACGTCGGCGGGAAGAAGCTGCCGGTGCAGCTGGTGCTGCTCGACGACACCTCCACCCAGGCTACCGCGGTGAGCCTCGCCGACCGCCTGGTGAACAGCGATCGGGTCGACTTCCTGCTCGGGACGTACGCGAGCCACCTCGTCGAGGCGCAGTCCACGGTCGCCGAGGAGAACAAGATCCCGTACGTGAACGGCGGCGGCGGGGCGACGAAGATCTACAAGCGCGGGTTCAAGTACCTCTTCGGCCTCATCTCGCCGGTCGAGCTGCTCGGCACGACCCTCATGCAATGGATCGACGAGCAGCAGCGCGCGGGCAAGCTCCCGAAGCCCGCGAAGATCGCGCTGCTCTGGGAGAACACCGCCCACGGCAAGGACTTCCGCAAGGGCGTCTCCGACTTCGCCGGGAAGAGCGGCGGCGCCTACCAGATCGCCGTGGACGAGTCGTTCGAGCTGAACGGGAAGGACTTCGGCGCGCTGCTCGGGAAGGTGAAGGCGGCGGCGGTGGACCTGTTCCTCGTCGACGCGCACCTGCCCGACTACATCACCATGCACCGCCAGTACGTCGCCGCCGGTCTCTGCCACAAGATCGTCACCTACGGCGCGCGCGGCGCGGAGAAGGACGCGATCCAGGCGCTCGGGCCGGAGAACACCGCCTACGTGCTCTCCGGCGTCTGGTGGAGCCCGCAGCTCGCCGCGAAGCCCGGCCCGTCGCGCGACTTCGTCACGGCGTTCAAGGCGAAGTACGGCGGCCGCGAGCCGGAGTGGTTCCAGGCGCTCGCCTACGAGTCGGCGCGGGTCCTGTTCTCGGCGATCCAGCAGACGGGGAAGGTGGACCGCGAGGCGGTGCGCGAGAAGCTCCAGGCGACGAAGATGCAGTCGCTCCTCCCCGGTGGGACCGTAGAGCTCAAGGCGCAGTTCGGGAACCAGGTCCAGAACCCGTTCGTCGTCCAGCAGAACCAGAAGGACGGCAGCGCGCCGATCATCTTCCCGCCGGACGCGGCGACGGGCACGGGGGTCGGCGCGAACCCGAAGTGCCCGAAGTAGGCCGTGGCCCGCTTCGTCGACCTCGCGGTCTCGGCGGTGCTCCTTGCCGGGCTGTACGCCACGATGGCGTACGGCCTCGGCCTCATCTACGGCGTGCTGCGCGTCGTGAACCTCGCCCACGGCGGGGTCATCATGGCGGGCGCCTACCTCGGGTGGGTCCTGCACGGCTGGGTGGGCCTCGATCCGTACGCGTCGATCCCGATCGTGGTCGCGGCGACGTTCCTGCTCGGCGTCGCCATGTACCGGGTGCTCGTCCGACACCTCCCGCGCGGCGCCGCGGGCGGGCCCGCGTCGCTGCTCCTGCTGTTCGGGGTCTGGCTCGTCCTGCGGAACGCCGCGTACCTGCTCTTCACCGGCAACGACCAGGTGATCCGGACGTCATACTCGACGCACGCGATCCCGCTCCTCGGGTCGTGGGTCTCCGTGAACCGGCTCGCGGTGCTCGCGATCGCGGTGGTGACGCCGGCGCTGCTCCAGCTCCTCCTGCGCCGGACGTATCTCGGGCGCGCCATCCGGGCGGTCGCACAGAACGCCGACAGCTGCACGCTCGTCGGCATCGACGTGCAGCGGATCTACACGATCACCTTCGGCATCGGGACCGCCCTCGCGGGGCTCGCGGGGCTCCTCTCCGCGACGCTCTTCTCCTTCAACCCGGGCTTCGGCGCGAGCGAGCTCCTCAAATCGTTCGTGGTCGTCGTGCTCGGCGGCCTCGGATCCGTCCTCGGCACCGGGCTCGCCGCGCTCATCCTCGCCGTCGTCGAGGTGTTCGCGATCCTGGTGATGCCCTCGTACCTCACCGCGGCGGTCGGGTTCGTGATGCTCGTGCTCGTGCTCGTCCTGCGGCCGGGCGGGCTCTTCGGCCAGCGGGTGCTCGGGTGACGCGCTGGCCGGCGATCTTCCCGCCGCGGGCGGCGATCCCGTTCGCGCTGGTCGTCGTGGCGCTCGCGCTCCTCCCCGTCCTCGTCGGGGTCACGCCGTACGAGCGGAACCTCTTCACGCTCACGTTCCTCATGATCTCCGGCGCGCTCGCCTGGAACTGGATGGGCGGCTACCTCGGGCAGGTCTCCTTCGGCCACGCCGCGCTCTTCGGGCTCGGCGGCTTCGTCGCGGCGCGCCTCATGCTGCACGCGAACCCGACCCCGGCCCCGATCGCCTGGTTCCTCGGCGGCGTCGCGGCGGGGATCTTCTCTCTTGGCGCCCACCCCATGCTGCGGCTGCGTGGCCCGTACTTCTCCATCGCCACGATCGGGGTCGGGGAGGCGTCGCGCCTGCTCTTCACGTACTGGGAGGAGTTCACCGGCGGCGCCTCCGGCCTCTCGCTCCCGATCGACATCGGGATGAAGGCGCTCCTCTACTGGTGGGCGCTCGGGCTCATGGCGCTCGTCGTCGTCGCGTCCTTCCTCATCCGGCGCTCGACGCTCGGCCTGCAGCTCCTCGCGATCAAGGCCGACGTGGACGCGGCCGCCGACGTCGGCGTGAACGCGACCTTCTACCAGGACCTCGTCATGGTCCTCTCCGGCGCGGTCGTCGGGCTCACCGGCGGTCTCTACGCGTCCTTCTTCGCGTTCATCGAGCCGTCGGACATGTTCGGGTTCGACCGCTCCATCGCGTTCGTCCTCATGTCGGTCATCGGCGGGGTGGGGACGATCCTCGGGCCGGTGCTCGGCGCGATCGTGTTCGTGCTGCTCCGCCAGTTCCTGCTCGCCTCCTACCCGCAGCTCTACCTCGGGCTCTACGGTCTCCTCCTCATCCTGATCATCCTCTTCGAGCCGCTCGGGCTCACCGGCCTCGGCCTCCGCGTCGCCCGCGCGGTGAGGCGGCGCCGCGCCGGCGCGCGCCGGGTGGTGGCCTCGCCGTGACGACCGCGGACCCCCTCCTCGCGACCCGCGCGATCTCGAAGAGCTTCGGCGGGCTCAAGGCCGTGGACGGCGTGGATCTCGAGCTGCGCGAAGGCGAGATCCTCGGCGTCATCGGCCCGAACGGCGCGGGGAAGACGACGCTCTTCAGCCTCATCGCCGGCTCGATCCCGCCCACCTCGGGCGAGGTGCTCATGCGCGGGTTCCGGGTGTCGCGCCGCCCGGCCCACAAGCTCGTCCGCGCCGGCGTCGTCCGCACGCACCAGATCGTCCGTCCGTTCCCGAACCTCACCGTCGCCGAGAACGTCGCGGTCGGCGCGATCCACGGGATGTGGAGGGCGACCGGCACGCCGCGCGAGCGCGCCGCCGAGGTCCTCGAGTTCGTGGGCCTCGCGGACCGGGCGCTCGACTTGCCCGGCACGCTCACGCTCGCCGGCCGCAAGCGGCTCGAGCTCGCGCGCGCCCTCGCCACCGTGCCGCTGGTGCTCATGCTCGACGAGGTGATCGCGGGCCTGAACCCGGCCGAGGCGATGAGGCTCGCCGCGCTGATCCGGCGCATCCGCGACGAGCGCGGCGTCGCCGTGATCATGATCGAGCACGTGATGCCGGCGGTGATGTCGCTCTCCGACCGCGTCGCCGTCCTCGACCACGGGAAGAAGATCGCCGAGGGGACGCCGGCCGAAGTGGTCGGGAACCCACTCGTGGTCGAGGCGTACCTCGGCAAGGGGCACGGGGAGGCGAGACCGTGAGCGCGCCGCTCCTCTCCGTCGAGGCGATCGACGTCTTCTACGGCGACGTCCAGGTCCTCTACGGCCTCTCGCTCGAGGTGCACGAGGGGGAGATCGTCACGCTCCTCGGCTCGAACGGCGCCGGCAAGACGACGACGCTCCGCGCGATCTCGGGGCTCCGCCCCCTGCGGGCGGGCGACGTCAAGTTCCGCGGCCGCTCGCTCACGGCGCTGCCCGCGGCGGCGCGCGCCGAGCTCGGCATCGCGCTCGTGCCCGAGGGGCGCGAGCTCTGGCCGCAGCTCACGGTGCGCGAGAACCTCGAGCTCGGCGCCTACCACCCGCGCGTCCGGGCCGCCGCGCGGCGCAACCTCGACAAGGTCTTCGCCACCTTCCCGCGGCTGCGCGAGCGGACCTCCCAGATCGCGGGCAGCCTCTCGGGGGGCGAGCAGCAGATGTGCGCGATCGGGCGCGCGCTCATGTCGGAGCCGACGCTCCTCATGCTCGACGAGCCGAGCCTCGGCCTCGCGCCGCTCCTCGTCGAGCAGGTGATGCGGACGGTCGCCGACCTGCACGCGACCGGCATCACCGTGCTCCTCGTCGAGCAGAACCTCCACAAGGCGCTCGAGATCGCGCAGCGCGGTACGGTCATCGAGACCGGGCGGGTCCGGCTCGAGGGGACGAGCGCGGCGCTCTCGGCAAACCCCGAGATCCGCGCCGCGTACCTCGGGATCTGAGCGGGGGGAGGATGACCTCGACGATCCGCCACCTCGCGCTCTACCAGGAGGTCGCCGACCGGGTCCGCCGGCTCATCTACGACGGCGCGCTCGCCCCGGGCGAGTGGATCGACGAGCGCGCGCTCGTGGAGCAGTTCGGGATCAGCCGGACGCCGCTGCGCGAGGCGCTGAAGGTGCTCCACGCGGAGGGCCTCGTGCGGCTCACGCCGCGGCGCGGGGCGCAGGTCGCGGGCGAGCTGACGCCCCAGGACCTCGACGAGCTCTTCCCGCTCGTGTCGCTGCTCGAGGGGCTGTGCGCGCTCGAGGCGGTGAAGAAGGCGACGCCCGCCGACGTGAAGCAGCTCGAGGTGCTCCACGCGCGGCTCGAGCGCCACGCGGCCGCGGGCGACGTCGCCCGCTACTACGAGCAGAACTACCTCTTCCACGAGGCGCTCCAGCAGGTCGCGGCGAACCCGTGGCTCTCGCGGACCCTCGGCGAGCTGCGCCGCTTCCTGCGGCTCCTGCGCGGGCGGCAGCTGCGCGTCCCGGGGCGGATGCGGGCGTCGCTCGGCGAGCACCGCATGCTCATGCGCGCGCTGCGGCGCCGGGATCCGGAGGAGGCGGAGCGGGTCATGCGGGCGCACCTCATGGCGCAGCGGGCGGCGCTCGCGGTGCAGGACGCGGGCGCGGCGGCGCCGCCGCCCGCTCGGCGCGGGAGGCGCGCGTGACCCGGGTCTGGGACACCGCGCGCCGCAGCCGGGCCGCGCGGCTCGAGCGCGCGCGCGCGGTCGCCCCGGGGCGCTGGGTCGAGGCGGCGCGCGTGCCGGCGCTCCTCGAGGCGCTCCTCGAGCCCGGCGACCGCGTCTGCCTCGAGGGGAACAACCAGAAGCAGGCCGACTTCCTCGCCCGCGCCCTCGCGCGGGTGGACCCGGCGCGCGTGCGCGACCTGCACCTCGTGCTCTCGGTGCTCGCGCTCCCGGAGCACCTGGAGCTGTTCGAGCGCGGCATCGCGCGGCGGGTGGATTTCTCCTTCTCGGGGCCGCAGGCGGTCCGGCTCGCCCAGCTCGTCCGCGCGGGGCGAATCGAGATCGGGGCGATCCACACGTACCTCGAGCTCTACGCCCGCTACTTCGTCGACCTCACGCCGCGGGTCGCGCTCGTCGCCGCGCTCGCGGCCGACCGGGACGGGAACCTCTACACCGGGCCGAACACGGAGGAGACGCCGGCGATCGTCGAGGCGACGGCGTTCAAGGACGGCCTCGTCGTCGCGCAGGTGAACGAGCGCGTGGAGGCGGTGCCGCGGGTGGACGTGCCGGCGGGGTGGGTGGACTTCGTCGCCGTCGCGCCGACGCGGAGCACGATCGAGCCGCTCTTCACCCGCGATCCGGCGCTCGTCGGCGAGGTGCAGGTCCTGATGGCGATGATGGTGCTGAAGGGGATCTACGCGGAGTACGGCGTGGATCGCCTGAACCACGGGATCGGCTTCGACTCCGCGGCGATCGAGCTCCTCCTCCCCACCTACGCCGAGTCGCTCGGGCTGCGCGGCAAGATTTGCCGGCACTGGGCGCTCAACCCCCACCCGACCCTCATCCCCGCCATCGAGGCGGGCTTCGTCGAGTCGGTCCACGCCTTCGGCTCGGAGCTCGGCATGGAGCGGTACGTCGCCGCGCGCCCGGACGTCTTCTTCACCGGGCGGGACGGGAGCCTCCGCTCGAACCGCGCCCTCTCCCAGACCGCCGGCCACTACGCCTGCGACCTCTTCATCGGCTCGACGCTCCAGATGGACCTCGCCGGAAACAGCTCCACCGCCACGGCGAGCCGGATCACCGGGTTCGGCGGCGCGCCGAACATGGGCGCCGACGCACGCGGGCGGCGCCACGCGACCCCGGCGTGGCTCAAGGCGGGGCGGGAGGCGCAGGCCGACCCGCGCGCGATGCCGCGCGGCCGCAAGCTCGTCGTGCAGCTGCTCGAGACCTTCCGCGAGCACATGGAGCCGGCGTTCGTCGAGCGGCTCGACGCGTGGGACCTCGCGGCCACGATGGGGATGGAGCTCCCCCCGGTCATGATCTACGGCGACGACGTCACGCA
>WNGF01008211.1_pt1 | contig 13384 bp, 13 predicted proteins | sample 5400641 | NCBI WGS metagenome assembly WNGF01 (sample SAMN13153371, study PRJNA577476) | soil metagenome | isolation source: 80 cm soil or saprolite under grassland replicate 2 | place: USA:California | collected 2016-06-15
CGATCCACTCGACACGTTCGAGCCACTGGCGGAGGCCGAGGCTGCGCGCGCAGCGCCGCGCGACGGTCATATGGATCTTGTAGTGCCGCATCTGGTCACGCATGCAGCGCCCGCAGGGGAAGCCGCGAAGTCCGGAGGTCCGCTGTTCCTCATCGGGGAACTCTGGCGTCTCCTCACTTTCACGGTCGAAGTGCTTCAGCAAGCCGGCTGATCAGACTGCTCGGCGCTTATCATTTGACCTTCAGGGGGTCCGCGAACGTGCCACCACTCGGCGCTACCGCACGCGCTCGCCTGCCGGACAGTGCCTTCGCGTACATCGACTCGCAGGGGCAGAGGCGCCTGCCGATCCACGACGCGTCGCACGTCCGCAACGCTCTCTCCCGCTTCGAACAGGTCGCGTTCGAGGACGATGCCGCGCGCGAGCGCTCGCGCCAACGCCTGCTGCGGGCCGCGAAGAAGTACGGGATCGTCCCGCTTGGCTTCTTCGACGGGCAACTGCGCAAAGAGCGCGCGCAGACGCAGATCAAGGCGCGGGCAAGGGATATCGCGAGCTTCCCGCGGGGGACCGTGACCTTCCTCCTCACGGACATCGAAGCGTCGACCGCGCTGCTGCGGCAACTCGGTGACGGATACGCGGCGGTCCTGCGCGACACGAGAGCGCTCATCCGGAAGAGCGTGCGCGACGCGGGTGGCCACGAGGTGGACGCCCGCGCCGATGAGTTCTTCGCCGCGTTCCGCGAAGGGGCCAAGGCACTCGAGGCGGCTGTCGCGATCCAGCGGTCGTTGCGGAAGCGCGACTGGCCCGATGGCATCGAGGTCTGCGTGCGCATCGGCATCCACACCGGCCGCACGACGCTCACCGAGACCGGTTATGTCGGTATCGCGGTGCACACAGCCGCGCGCGTCTGCTCCGCAGGCCACGGCGGACAGATCCTGCTGTCGTCCGCCGCGCGCGACCTGCTTGCCGCCGATCTGGTCGACGGCATCACCTTCCGGAGCCTTGGGCGCTACGCCCTCGCCGGTCTGACTGAGCCCGAGCCGCTGTTCCAGGTGCACGCCGCGGATCTCCGTGTGAGGTTCCCGAGGCTGCGCACGACCGCGGTCACCGGACGATGAGCCGCGTTTACTCGCCTGGCTCGGCGATCCCCTCCGAGCGCGTGCCCCGGTCGCGCGCCGCATACGCGTCGCTCGACCGCGACGGGAGGGCCATCGGTGCCTCGCGCAAGAAAGCGACCATGACGACCGCGACCACCGCGGCCGCGATGCCGAATACGAATGTGCTCGCCGTCGCCAGAGAGAACGCGCGGTGGATGGCGGCGACGATGTCGGGTATGAACGGCGCGAGCTGCGCTCGCGCGTCAGCTGGAGCGCCGGCGAGAATCGCCTGACCGAGATCTCCGACTCCGGTGAGCCTATTCATCGCGCTGGCGCCGGAGCTCGAGAGCAGGTCGATGACCTGATTCGGCAGCGATGACGCGGCGAATTCGCGCGGCAGCTCCTCCGCCAGGCGCGAGCCGAACACGGTACCGGCGGCGGCGAGACCGACGCTGCCGCCGACCTGCTGGAACAAGGTGAGGCTGCTGGTGGCGGTCCCGATCTGACGCGGCGGTACCGCGCTCTGCACGACCAGTGTGAAGATCGCGAAGATGGGGCCGACGCCGACGCCGGTGACGAACATCCATGACCACAGAAGCGGCAGCGGCGTGTCGGCGCGCAGGTTCGACAGCAGGAACAGACCGATCGCGAGGATGACGGGAGCGCCCAGGGCGAGCGGCTTGTATCGCCCGGTCCGCGCGACGATCTGACCGGAGAGGATCGCGCTCACGATCAGGCCGCCGAGCAGCGCGAGGATCTGATACCCGGACTGCGTGGCGCTCGCGCCGCTGACGACCTGGAACCAGCGCGGCAAGAAAACGACCGGCGCGAAGAACGCCATCGACGCCATGAACATCGCGATCACTGAGATCGTGAAGGACCGGTTGCGGAAGAGCGCCAGCGGCACGATCGGGTCGGCGGCGCGTGACTCGACCCAAACGAACACACCGGCGATCGCAAGGCCCACAGCGATGAGGCCACCGACCGCGGGATCGGCCCAGTTGCCGGATTGTTTGTTGGTGAGTCCGACGAGGATCGGCACCAGCGCGGCGACAAGGACGCTCGCGCCGAGATAGTCGATCCGCGGCGTCGCTGTGCTCGGCCGCACCGACGGCAGCGTGCGCCAGATGACAGCGAAGACGATCGCGCCGACCGGAAGGTTCACGAAGAACACCCATTGCCAACCGATCGTGTCGGTGATGACCCCACCGATCGCGGGACCGATCAGCGAACTGAGGCCGAAGACAGCGCCGACGAGACCTTGGTACTTACCGCGCTCCGCCGGTTCGAAGAGGTCCCCGATGACCGCCAGCGCGATGGGGAAGAGCGCGCCAGCGCCAAGACCCTGCAATGCGCGAAAGCCGACGAGTTGCCACATCTCGCGCGAAAAGCCTGAGAGAAGCGATCCGATCAGGAACACGGCGACGGCGAACAGGAGGACCGGCCGCCTGCCGAAGAGATCCGAGAGCTTGCCGTAGATCGGCCCGCTGATCGTGGCGGTCAGGAGATACGCGGTGAACGCCCAGGTGTAGATGTCGTTCCCGTGGAGGTCGGTGACGATGCGCGGCAGCGCCGTGCCGACGATGGTCTGGTCGAGTGCTGCGAGGAAAAGGCCGAGCATGACGGCCGCGACGATCTGCATTCGTGTGCGCGGGTCAATCACGACCGTCGGTGTGCGGACAGCTGATGTCAAGGTGGTCCTCCTACGGGTGTGGGTCTGCAGATGGAACAACAGAAACCCGTGCGCGATTCGTGAACTGCGACGCAAAATGGGGACTCTGTTAGATGTCTTTCATTCGTTTTTCCGGAACAATTTCGACCAGGGATAACGCTGGAGGTGCGCGATGAGCGTCATGCCGTGAAACCGATGCCGCAGATCGTCGGGATCGCCCGTGTCGAGCTCAGCGTCAGCGACCTCGACCGCAGTGTTGCCTGGTATTGCCGACTGCTCGGCGCGCGCGATGTGTTTCGCAATCGGAACGTTGACCGTGCCTTCAGCGCCTGCGCGATCTTGGAACCCGCCTCGCGCACGGTGCTCGCCTTCACGCAACACGACGTCCGGGAAGGCAGCCAGTTCACGCCGCACCGCGTCGGTCTCGATCACCTCTCGTTCGCGTTCCTGATCGGGCTGCGCTCGACGCCTGGCAAGCCCGACTCGACGAGCTCGGCATCGAGCACGATGCGATCGACGATCAGGGTTTCGCCGTTGCCTTGAACTTGCGGGATCCCGACCGCATCGCGGTCGAGTTCTACTTCCTACCGAGACGCGGAGGGCGCGAGACGCCGCCGGCCTAGCGCCGCTCCAGTGGGTCCGGTCGAGCCGTGAGGAACGCATCGCGCCGGATCGACGTGTTCTCGACGCGCAATGCCCTTTCCAAGTCCCGGCTGTCCGGACCGATAGCGTAGGCCAGGACATCCAACGCGATCAGGCCACCGAGGAAGATGAGGATCTCCACTTTCGACTCCTTTTCGTGTGCGGTCAGAATGCCCTCAGACCGGTCCTCTGATAAGGTCCGCTTCGATGCCAAGAATGAGGACCAGTTCAGCGATCGAGCTCTTCCTGCCGCTGCGCCGCGAGGACGGGCGTCCGCTGCACCGTCAGCTCGAGCAGCAGCTACGCGACGCGGTCAGAACGGGCCGGCTCGTGCCGTCATCGATCGTTCCCTCGACGCGCGCGCTGGCCACGCAGCTCGGTGTGTCACGCGGGATCGTCGTCGAGGCGTACGAGCAGCTCATCGCCGAGGGGTATCTGGGCAGCCGGCCGGGTGGGACGACGACCGTCGCGCGAGCGGCCACTGCGGCGGCGACGCGAAGACCCGAGCCACAGGCACGTCGCTTCGTCGTCGAGTTCCGCTCTGGTCGCCCCGATCTCGACGAGTTCCCGCGGAGCGCCTGGCTTCGGTCGCTGCGACGGGTCTTGAACGAGGCGCCAAGCGACCGTCTCGGCTACCACGATGGCCGCGGCATCCCCGAGCTGCGAAACGCGCTCGCCACATATCTCAATCGTGTTCGCGGCACGGCTGCGGATCCAGCTGCCGTCGTCATCAGCTCCGGCTTCGCCCAAGGGCTCAAGCTCGTCGCGAAGGTGCTTGCCGCCTCGGGTGCGCGACGGATCGCCGTCGAGGATCCGGGTTACGCCGACGCGCGGGCGATCGTGCGGGCGGCGGGACTGAGCGCGATCGGGATCCCGGTCGACGAGTCCGGCATCCGTGTCGACGCACTCGATCGTGCGAGAGCAGACGCAGTGGTGGTCACGCCGGCACATCAATACCCGACCGGCGGCGTTCTGCCACCCGACCGCCGCGCCGCCCTCGTGGCGTGGGCGAAGCGGCAGAACGCGATGATCATCGAGGACGACTACGACGCCGAATTCAGGTACGACCGCGATCCGATCGGGTCGCTGCAGGGCCTCTGCCCGGACCACGTTGTCTATGCGGGTTCGGCGAGCAAGATCCTCGCGCCCGGGTTACGTCTTGGCTGGCTCCTCGTGCCCGCGTCGCTGGTCGATGGGATCGCCCGCGCCAAGATGTCCGACGACCTGGGATCGCCTGCGCTCGAGCAGCTCGCGTTCGCCGACTTCGTGAGTTCGGGCGAGCTCGATCGCCACCTGCGCCGGATGCGTCCGATCTACCGCGCGCGCCGCGATACGCTCCTCGGCGCCCTCCGTCGCCACCTCCCTGCGCTGCGGCCGGTCGGGGCCTCCGCCGGACTGCACGTCTTGGCGTGGCTTCCGCCGGGCGTTGACGAAAGCGCCTTCCTGCACTCGGCCGGCGAAGCGGGGATTTGGCTCGAGACGCTCGCAGAATCGTGGATCGCTGACGGCGCGGGCGGGATCATCTTCGGCTACGGATCGGTCCCCGCGACGGCGATCGACGCGAGCATTCGCCGTCTCGCTGCGGCCACGGGCTTCACAGCAAAAGCAACGCGATCCCGAGTGCGACAAGCCACATCGACCACGCGAGGTAGGCGATCGCGTTGATCGCGCCGGCCGGCCGCCAACCGGCAGGCTCGAGCAGTCCGACGAGGATCGCGGCGGTGGGCACGAGACCCGCGAGCGCAAGCACATCGGGAACGAGGCCGCTCCCTTCGAGCGCAAGCGCGACGAGGACGCTCCACACGGCCGTGAACAGGTAGCCCAGGTGCTCGCCGATCGCCATGCCGAGGAAGCGGTGGGCCGACTCGAACGTGACGGCGATCGCGTCGCGTGAGGCTTGACTCGCTCCGGTAGCGACGTACGCACCGGCGAGGAGGGGCACGAGGAACGGCCAGCGCAATAGTCCGATGAGCTGAACGACTCCCGCGATCAGCCCGAAGGGGACCGATGCGCGCCCGAGTGGATCGTCCGCGGTCAGCTCGCCGACGATCAGGGCGAGCGGAATGAACAGCACGCCGATGAGCGCGAAGGCGTACCACAGCAGGACGAGGCGTCGACCGCCGGCGGCGAAACGGCGAAGGATCTCGTCGGTCGGTCGACGAAGGATGTCCGGGTAATCGAAGACCCGTCCGAGCGCGATGAAGATGACGTTGAAGGCGATGGGCACGCCGATGAGAAGCAGTCCCGCCTGCACCTCAGCGCTCATCCCTTCACGCCACCAACCCGGATGCCCTCGATGAAGTAGCGCTGGAAGGCGAAGAACACGACGATCATCGGGATCGCGGCAACGGCCGCGCCAGTCATGAGCATGCCGAAGTCCGTGTTGAACTCACCCTGCAGCGTTGCAAGACCGACCTGCACTGGGTATTTCGCGGGATCGCGCAGGATCACGAGCGGGAAGATGAACGCGTTCCAGTAGCGGTTGAAGGTGAAGATAGCGAGCACTGCGAGCGCAGGCTTCGACAGCGGCAGGATGATCCGCGTGTAGACCTGCCACTCGGATGCGCCATCGAGGCGAGCGGCCTGCTCGAGCTCGCTAGGCAGCGTCTGGATGAACTGCTTCATGAGGAACACGCCAAAGACATCGGCCAGTCCGGGAACGATGACGCCCGGATACGTGTCGAGCAGTCCCAGTGTCCGCAGGATGAAGAACACCGGGATGAGGGTGACCTGCGCGGGCACGGTCAGCGTGCTCACGACGAGCCAGAACATCAGGTTCCTTCCCGGGAAGCGCCGCTTCGCGAACGCGTAGCCAGCCATGCTGTCGAACAGCAGGTGGAACGCCGTGATCACGCCCGCGATGACGACGGTGTTAACGAGCCAACGCACGATCGGCGTCGTCTCGACGAGGCGCTGGTAGTTACTGAGCGTGAGCTCGCGCGGCACGATCTCCGGCGGGACCTTGACGACGTACTGGGTCGGACTCAGCGACGTGAGGAACAGCCAGTACAGCGGGAACAGAGAGAGCAGCCCGGCCCCGAGCAAGACGACGTGGACCGGGAGCCGGGTCCTAATACTCGACATCGGACCGTAGCGAGCGGAACTGCACGACGGCCACGGCGACGGCCATGATGAAGAGGACGACGGCCATCGCGCTCGCGAGGCCGTAACGGCCGAACTGGAACGCGGTGCTATAGACGAGCTGAACGATCGTGATAGTCGCGTTGTTCGGCCCACCACCGTTGGTCATCACGTACACGCGCTCGAAGACCTGGAACGCGAGGATCGTGTAGACGACCAGCAGGTAGAGCGTTGTGGGCTTGAGAAGTGGGACCGTGATGTACCACCACTTCGTGAACGGACCGGCGCCCTCGACCTCCGCAGCCTCGTAGAGCTCTCTGGGCAGCGAGCCCATCGCCGCGGAGTAGAGGACGACGCCACCGCCCGGGATCGTGAGCACCGCGCTCAGGATCACCGCGGCCAGCGCCTGGTCCGAGCTGCCGATCCACCGGAGAGGCTCGAACCCGAGTGCCCCGAGGACGGTGTTCGCGAGACCGTACGGATTCGGATTGAAGATCCAGCGCCACACCATCGCGACGAGGATCGCGGAGTTCACCAGCGGGAGGTAGAACAGCGCGCGGTAGAAGATCTGGCTCTTCCGGCCGAGCGGCTGGATGAGGCTCGCGACGACGAGCGCGAGCGTCAGCTGTGCGGCGACGACGGCCGCCGAGTAGAACACCGTGTTGCCGAGCGCCTGGCGGAAGACGGGATCCTCCGCGAGCGTGACGAAGTTCTGCAGCCCGACCCACTCGCTGCTGGCGATCCGTGCGCTCTGCAGCGACAGCGCGAACGCCTGTACGACCGGCAGCAGCGTGAAGACCACGAACAACGCGAAGGTCGGCAGGACGAAGAGATACGACCAGCCGTGACGCCGCAGCGCGGCGCCCAACTTATTTGTTCGCTTCGTCCAGCAGCTTCTGCGCGCTCGGCGCCACTTCGTCCAGTGCCTGCTTCGCCGTCTTCTTGCCCTCGAGAGCCGCGTCGCGCGCCGGACGCAGGTACTTCTGGTCGATCTCCGCCCAGGTGCTGACGTTCGGCAAGACGTAGGTGAAGGAGCCCATCTTCGCGACCTTCGCCTTCGCGGCGTGGTACTCGCCGTAGATCCCGGCCGCGCTCGTGCGCGCGGCAGGTGCGAGCCAGTACTCGATCGGCGGGCTCATCTTGTTCAGGTCCGGACCGATGTCGGGACCGGTGAGGTACTTCGCGAACACGTGCGCGGCGGCCTTCTTCTCGGCATCCGCCTGCTCTCGCACGGCGATGAAGCCAACGCCGCCCCACGCGGTCTGCTCGGTCTTGCCCTTCGGGAAGTTCGCGATCTCCCAGTTCGTCCCGTACTTCCACTTCGCGTCCGCGTTGAGGACGTTGATCATCGCGCTCGGTCGCTGGAGGATCCCGATCTCACCGCTGATGAACCGCGCCTGCGAGTCGTTGGGATTGAGCGTCAGGAAGTCCGGCGGCATGACCTTTTCTTTCGCGAGCGCGACCCAACGCTCGAGCCCGCTGACGGCCTCGGCGCTGTTGAACGTCCATGTCTTGACGTCTCTGTCATAGAGGCGGCCGCCGTCGATGAGCATGAAGGCGAACTCGTCATTCGCGTGTGCGAAGCCGTAGATCTGCTTGCCATCGGCGCGCTTGAAGGTCAGCTTCTTCGCCGCGTCGAGGAACTGCTCGTAGGTCCAGTTGCCGTCCGTCGGCGGGGTGATGCCCCGCTCTTTGAAGAGGTCGAGGTTGATGTACTCGAACCAGGGCACGATCCAGAGGGGATAGGCCACGACCTTGCCCTTGTATGTCGTGGCGGTGAGCGCGCTCACGTTGAAGTCGCTCCGCTCCGCCGCCGTGAGCGGTGGCTCGGAGAGCTGCCCCGCGGCCGCGTACTTGAGGACGTCGCCGCCCGTCGTGTGGAACACGTCGGGGCCCGCCTTCTGCTGGAGGATCGCGAGGTCGAACTTCTGGTCGGTCTCAGGACCGAACGGTCCACCTTGGATCGAGATCGTGAAGTTCGGGTTGCGCACGCGGAAACCCTTCACCGCTCCGTCGGACGTCACGGTCTCGGCGTTCTGCGTCCCGGGGGTGTAGTTCCGGCGCCACCATTCGATGCTCACGGGCTTCGCGACCGCGGCCGACGCTGACCCGGTGGCGAGTGGGCTCGCCGCGGGGGGCGGCGGGGAACCGCACGCGGTGGCGACGCCGACGGCCGCAAGCGCTTGCAGGAACCGCCTTCGATCCATCTTCGGTCCGGCTTCGCGCTCCATCTTCGTTCCCTCCGTGCGGATCTCGGGCTCGACTATACCTGCGGTGTGATCCTCAGCCCGCGCGCGCTCAATCGCGCACTGCTCGAGCGGCAGCTCCTGCTTGCCCGCTCCACGATCTCGGCGAAGGATGCGATCGAGCGGCTCGTCGGCATGCAGGCGCAGGTGCCATTGGATCCATATATCGGGCTGTGGACGCGCCTCGAGGGCTTTCGGACCGACGAACTCGCGAAGCTGATCACCCAGCGGCGGGCGGTCCGCATGGGACTGATGCGTGGCACCGTTCACCTGGTCAGCGCGCGCGATGCGCTCGCGATCCAGCCGGTCGTGCAACAGGTCTACGAGCGCATGTTCGTGAGCGCGAGAGACGACGTTGGCGCTCCGACCTTCACGAGCAGGCTTGCCGGTCTGGACATGAAGGGGCTGCTCGCGATGGGTCGGAAGCTCCTGGATGAGAGTCCGCGTAGCGCCGCGGAGCTTCGTCCACTCCTGAAGAAGCGTTGGCCGGACCGGGACGCCGACGCACTTGCCGCGGCCGTGCAGTTTCACCTGCCGCTGGTACAGGTGCCCCCGCGGGGCGTCTGGGGGGCGAGTGGCCAGCCGCGGCACGCGTTGCTGCAGACGTGGCTCGGACGCGATCCAGCGAGCGGCGCCTCTCCCGACAAGCTGATCCTCCGATACCTGCGCGCCTTCGGCCCCGCGAGCGTTGCCGACGCCGGGACCTGGTCGCGCGTCACGGGCCTACGCGAGGTGTTCGAGCGGCTTCGGCCGCGCCTGCGCACGTTCCGCGACGAGAAGGGTCGCGAGCTCTTCGATCTGCGGGACGGTCCGTTGCCGGATCCCGACACGCCTGCGCCACCGCGGTTCCTGCCGCAGTACGACAACGTATTCCTGTCGCACGACGACCGCTCCCGCATCGTCCGCGACGACACGCGCTGGTCGCAGAGGTCGGTGATGGAAAGGCGCTTCGGCAGCGTGCTCATCGATGGATTCATCGGAGCGACATGGAAGATGACCCGCAAGGATGGCGAGGCGCTACTGCGCATCGAGTCGGTGGTGCCGCTGGGGCGGCGCGACATGGACGCGGTCGCCGCCGAGGGCGAGCGGCTGCTCGCTTTTACCGATCCCGAGGCTTCACACGTTGTGAGTGTCGTGCAGGCGACGAAATCCAACACGCGCTCGCGCCGTACTCGGAGCGGAGACACACTTGAGAGCGTGACCAAGAAGGAGGCTTGATATGCCAACGACCAAAGAGACCATCTGGGAGACGCTCCACGTGGACGAAGAAGGCGTCGACCGCGTCATCGAGCGCATCAAGGCGCTGGTGGACGAAGGGAATGCGCGACGTCTGCTGGTCAAGACCCGTGACGGCGTCACGATCATCGAGGTCCCGCTGACCCTCGGCGTCGTCGGCGCGTTGTTGCTGCCGGTGTGGGCCGCGATCGCTGCCGTCGCCGCGATCGTCACGGACGCGGTGGTCACGGTGGAGAAGCGCACGGACGGGGGAACGAGCTAACGCGCTAGCGTTCCGGCTCGCATGACGCGACACCGCATCGCGATCGGCGGCATCCACATCGAGTCGAGCACGTTCTCGCCGCACCGCAGCGGCCCGGCGGACTTCACCGTCACGCGCGACGACGAGCTGCTCGCGCGCTACGACGACCTGCCGCGTCACGTCGACTGGCTGCCAATTGTGCATGCGCGCGCGCTCCCGGGCGGCGCGGTCGAGGGCGAGTTCTACGAGTTGGTGAAGAACGAGCTGTTGCGGGGAGTGCGTGCCGCGCTCCCGCTCGACGGAGTGTTCCTGGACATCCACGGCGCGATGAGCGTCGTGGGTATGACCGACGCGGAGGGCGATCTCGCGACAGTGGTGCGAGAGGTCGTCGGACGCGGGGCGCTGATCTCGGCGTCCATGGATCCACACGGGAACATGTCGCGTCGCCTGGTCACCGCGGTCGATCTCGCCACCTCGCATCGGATGTCGCCGCACGAGGACGCCCGGCTCACGCGGAAGCGAGCCGTGGCGAATCTCGTCGCGTGCCTCGACGGGGGCGTGCGACCGCGCAAAGCCTGGGTCCGGGTGCCCGTGCTGCTGCCGGGGGAGAAGGCATGCACTCGAGATGAGCCCGCGCGCTCGATCTACGGCGCGCTTCACGCGATCGAGCAGCGCGCGGGGATCATCGATGCGGCGGTGTGGATCGGCTACGCGTGGGCCGACGAGCCGCGCTGCACCGCCGCCGTCGTCGTGACCGGGAGTGACGAGGACGCGATCGCACGTGAAGCGCACGGTCTGGCGGAGATGTACTGGAATGCACGTGCGCGGTTCACGTTCAGCACGTCGGCCGGCGACGCCGACTGGTGCATCGAGCGCGGCCTCGTCAGCCGCGACCGTCCCTTCTTCATCAGCGACTCGGGGGACAACCCGACCGCCGGTGGCGCGGGCGACGTCGCCTTCATGCTTGAACGTCTGCTCGCGCACCCCGCTGTCATCGCTGGCCGAGCGAGCGTTATCTGGGCGAGCGTCGTCGATCCATCCGCGGTCGCGCGGTGTGTCGAGGCGGGCGAAGGTGCGACGGTGGTCCTGCGTGTTGGCGGCGCGTTCGGATCGCCGCACGGCGCCGGCGTAGCTCTGCGTGGGGAGGTGTATCGCATCGCGGTCGACGATCCCGTCGGCGGCGATATCGCGGTCGTCGCGTCGGGCGGTGTGCGCGCGGTGCTCACCAGCCGTCGCAAGCCATTTCACTTCATCCGCGACTTCACGCAGCTCGGTCTCGATCCGGCCACGCACGACCTCACCGTGGTGAAGATCGGCTATCTCGTGCCCGATCTCTACGACGCGGCAAAGGGCTGGGTCCTCGCTTTGACGCCGGGTGGCGTCGATCAGGACATCGTCCGCCTCGGCCACCGCGGGCTCGACCGCCCGATCTATCCGTTGGACCCCCAAATGCCCATTCCCGACCTCGCGCCGGTCATCGTGCACTGACGGTGTTACAGAACGGAACCAGTCCGGCCGCCGCAAAGGCCCGTTGGACCGCTCCCCGATGACAAAGCACCTGTCTGGCGTTAGTCCGTGCGGGTGAACAGCACCGAAACGACCCCCGCGCCTGCCGCCGGCGGCCGCCAGATCGGCCAGGTCCTCGCCGGCCGCTACCGTCTCGGGGTGTTCAAGGGCGGCGATGACGTCGCCGACGTGTGGCACGCGCTCGACGACTCCACCGAAATGGTCGTGACGCTCGAGATCCTGCGCGATCGGGACAATGAGGCCGCGCGGCAGCGCTTCCTCGCCGAAGCGCGTCGCATGGCCGCGATCGAACGTCCGTCGGTGATGCGCGTCGCCTCGATACACGACGACGCCACGGACACGTTCATCGTGTTCGAGCATCTGATCCCGCTGCCGGTCGTGCTTACCGGGCTCACCGGTGTCGCGAAAGACGTGAAGCCGGCGACCAAGGCTGCCGAGGACATGTCGGTCGTGATGGCGGCCGCTCCGCCGCCGGCGCCGACCGTTGCGCCTGCGGCCGCTCCAGCGGAGGCGCCGAGCGCTGCGCCTGCGCCCGCTTTACTGGACTCGCCGACCGCCGCGCCTGCGGCGGCTCTACCGCAGGCGCCGACCGTTGCGCCCTCCACGCTGTCCGCTCATCGCGGCTGCGCGCGAACTCGTCGCGGAGCGCATCGATACGTCGCGGCTGGCAGCGCTCGTTTCGCGTGTGACGATGCCCGTGGCGCGTGTGATCGCGCTGGTCGCGAGTGCGACGGCGCGCATCCGTCAGGTCGCTGCTCTCGCGTCCAATGCGCGCGTGTCGGCCCCTCGCGCGGCGGAGCCCACGAAACGCGATGAAGCGCGCGTTCGGGTCGCGCTGCCTCGTGTCGCGCTGCCTCGGGTTGCGCTGCCTCGGGTTGGGCTGCCTCGGGTTGCGCTGCCTCGGGTTGCGCTGCCGAGGATCAGCTCGCTCGGGAGGCCCTTTACGGCCGCTGCTTCACTGATCGCTCGTGTGCTTTTGAGCCGCGCTGTCCTGGCTGCCGCCGCGCTGATCATCATCGCCGTCGTCGTGGTCACGACGCCGCTCGCCGACGCGATCGCGAACGCCATTCGATCGGCGTCAGCGCTATCGCCGACGGCCGCACCCACGGCCACGCTCGCGCCCGCGCCGTTCCCGCTCCCACCGCTCAGCGCGTACGGGGCAACGTTCGAATCGCAGGCGGCGTATCCGACGGCGGCGCCGAACGCAGTGGTGGAGTGGGTCGTCGCTCTTCGCAACACGGGCTCGGCCGGCTGGTACCGAGGCATCGATGGCGCGCAGGCCTCGCTTGCGCTGCCGGATGGCACCCGACGGTCGCGGACCGCTGCAGGAACTCGGTATCTTCACGGTCGTCACGGTCGCAAAGAACCCGTAGCGTCGCGTCATGCGACGCGTCTCCACCGCTTTCACGCTCCTCCCATATGCGCTCGTCGTGATCCTTGCGGTCGGCCTCGCGATCGCGGGTCGTCTGTCAACTCCTGATGCCGTGAAGGTCGCGTCGCCGGCGCCGACGCAAACGGCAGTCGTCGTGCCGACGTCGAGCGCCGCGTCCTCACAGTCTGTGAGTCCTGCCGCCGGGTCGGCGAGCCCGTCAGCGACGCCGTCGGCGAGTCCGCCGGTGAACCCAAAACCGAGCGCTACCGCGG
>WNGF01007301.1_pt1 | contig 13383 bp, 11 predicted proteins | sample 5400641 | NCBI WGS metagenome assembly WNGF01 (sample SAMN13153371, study PRJNA577476) | soil metagenome | isolation source: 80 cm soil or saprolite under grassland replicate 2 | place: USA:California | collected 2016-06-15
CCATCCGGCGACCCCGTCAGCCGCTGCGAGCCCGAATGCGCTTCCCCCCGCGAAGACGAGCGCGTCAATCTGCGAAACGAGGTTGCCCGGGGTGAAGACCCCCGTTTCTCGCGTGCCCGGGGCGCCTCCGCGGATCTCGGCGGCGGCGATCGTGCCGGGAGGAGGAAGGATCACGGTGCATCCGGTGCGGCTCCGCCGATTCGTCGCATGCCCGATGCGATACCCGGGAGGGAAAGACGCTCGGCCGGCTCTCACGTCTTCCGTCCTCCGTTTTCCGATTCCCGTGCGAGGCGCCGAAGGCGCGAGGGCCGGCCGTCGCGGTCGCACCGGATGCAGTAGCGCGCGCCCCGAATCTCCCGGTACCGCCGGAAGAGGCGCCGGCAACCCTCACATCGATAGAGAACTTCGTTCCGGCGGCGATGCTCCGCGAGCGCTTTCGTCAGCGGCGCTTTTCGAGGCGTCGCCCCGATGTGGCGCGCGAGACGGCGGAAGAGCGGACCGTGTCCCGCGTGGACGCCTTCCAGCGCGAACGCCCAGGCGTGAGCGGCTTCGTGGCGAAGCGTGTCCTCGCGTTCGGACGGCGAAAGATGGGAGGAGATCGTGAGCCGATGGGGGCGGCCGTAGACGATCTCACCGCCCGTCAGCTTGCGATCGGAGAGACGCACCTCGGCCGCTCCGAAACGGAATCTCGCGGCAAGGCGGTCGTAAAGAAATTGAAGAAGATCCCTCCCGTCCGCCGGCTCGTCGGGGAAGAGAGAGCCCACGCAATAAGATTAACCGGAGTGGAGGCAAACGAAAGATGGTCAGAAGAATTACGTGGGGGCTGGCGGCGCTTCTCGTCGCGGCGGCGTGCAGTGCGGCGCCGGCGCCGAAGATGATCACCTACCCGAGCGGCGCCGAAACGGCGTCGGGATATCTCGCGCTTCCGGAGGGAGGCGGGAAGAAGCCCGCCTTGGTGGTGATCCAAGAATGGTGGGGCGTGGATAACTTCGTCAAAGCGAAAGCGGACGACTTTGCGCGTAAGGGTTACGTCGCGCTCGCCGCCGACCTGTATCGCGGAAAGGTGGCGACCGATCCGGACACCGCGCACCAGCTCATGCGCGGAATGCCGGAGGACCGCGCGATGCGCGATCTCAAGGCTGCGTTCGATTACCTGCGGTCGCGCGACGACGTCGACCCAACCCGGATCGGCTCGATCGGATGGTGCATGGGCGGTGGCTATTCGCTGGCGCTCGCTCTCGCACAGCCGAAGCTCGCGGGATCGGTCCTCTACTATGGACACCTCGTCACGGACGACGCGACGATCAAGGGGTTGTCCGTCCCGCTGTTCGGCAACTTCGGCGGCCAGGACAAAGGAATCCCTCCCGACAGCGTCCGGGAGTTCGAGAGGAAGGCGAAGGCGGCGGGCAAGAGCGTGGACTTCAAGATCTACCCGGACGCGGGACACGCGTTCGCGTCTTCGAAGGATCCGGCAGTCTTCCGGGCCGAAGACGCCAAGGACGCCGATGCGCGGACCGACGCGTTCTTCGAAAAAGTACTGAAGAAGAAGTAGCCGCTCGGCGGCGACAGGCTCAGGCCTGCCGGTTCTTGTACCAGTCCGCGTTGACCTGGAGGTAATGCTTCCACTTCTCCGGGATCGTCTCCTCCGTGAAGATCGCCGTCACCGGGCAGGCGGGCTCGCAGTTGCCGCACTGGATGCAGACGTCCGGATCGATGTAGAGCATTTCGGCCGTCTCGAACTCTTTCTCGTCCTTACGCGGATGGATGCAGTCGACCGGACACACGTCCACGCAGGCCGTGTCCTTCGTGCCGATGCAGGGCTCCGCGATGATGTACATCCCCATCGAGTCGTTCCTCCGCGGGCGTTGCGCCGCGCGATGATTCTACCGAATCGAGCGAAGTCTGAGCTCCAGCGGGCTCTCGGACGACTCTGGTCTTCGGTCTTTTCGACTAGCTTCGGGCTACGCTGATCTGATGGGCCAGGTTCTGACCGTCGGGCAGGGTGGTATAGCGGACCGTCACCTTCGCTCCGGGCGCGAGGGTCCCGTTGATCTTGGTGTCGGCCGACCAGACGAATTTCGTCTCCGGGCCGTCCGCCACGGCGACGACGACGGTCCGCTCCGCCGCGTCGAGCTTGGAGACGGTGCCCGTTGCGGTCTGCGTCTTCTCGGCACCGGCCGCGTTCCCCGCAATCAGGACGAACGTGAGCGCGGTGGCGGCCGCAAGAAGCGAAGCTCTCGTCTTTTTCGACATCCGTGCCTCCGGGAAGGGAACAACCCTCGCGGCGGACTCATTCCGGCGCATCGCGCCGAGGTTCCCGTTTGACAGGGTGGAGGCGCGTCCCTACAATACCCCGTTTTTCTCATCACGTCTCCGGAGGCAAGTCAGAAATGGCAAAACGCTGGTCGGAAGCCGAGCTTCGATTCCTCAGGGACAATTCTTCGAAGATGAGTGTCCAGGCTCTCGCCGACGCGCTCTCCGTACGCGTCGACGACCTCGAGAAGAGGCTGGAGAAGCTCGGCGCGGCGCCGACCGCGGCAGATGCGCCGAAGAAGGCCCAGACGTTGAAGGAGCTTTCCCGTTCAACCGAGAACGCGCGCAAGGAGTACGACCGCGGGGTCGCGGCGCTCCAGCGGCGCAAGCTCGACGACGCGGAGAAGCATTTCCTCGATCTCATCCAGAAGTATCCGGAGGAGAAGGAGCTCGTAGATCGCGCGCGTGTCTATCTCGCGGTCTGCGAGCGGCAGAAACCCGAGACCCGGCCGTCGCTCTCCGAGCCGGAGGACTACTACTACACCGCGATCCTGGAGAAGAACCGGGGCAACGTCGACGAGGCGATCGAGCACCTGAAGCGGGCCGCCCACAAGAACGGCGGCGGCAAGGTCGACTTCCTCCTGGCCTGCTGCTACGCCCAGCGCGGCGAGTCGGGCTCCGCCCTGGAGCACTTGCGCCGCGCGATCGGCGAGGACCAGCGCAACCGAATCCTGGCCCGTCACGATCGCGATTTCGATCCGGTCCGCGATTCACCCGAGTTCCGGGAGTTGCTCGCCTCGTAAAAAGCCCTCGGCGGAGCAGCGTCCCTCCGGAGAAGCCGGGCCCGTATACTTGCAGGCTCTCGCCCGACACGGGCGACGACTGATCCATGAAGGCCTCCGCGAAGAAAAAGCGCGCCGCTCGGCCGCGGAGCCGTCCCGGCGAACCCGAACCTCCGCCACAGGTCGTGGTGCTCGCGGCCGGAGTCGGCTCCCGGATGCGCTCGGCGCTGCCCAAAGTCCTGCACCGCGTCGGCGGGCGGACGCTCTTAGACGCCGTCCTCGATACGGCTCAGGGCCTGTCGCCTTCCCGGATCGTCGCGGTCATCGGCGCCGGCCGGGAAAAGATCGAAAGCGCGCTCGCCGGCCGCGACGTAACGATCGTGGTCCAGGATCCGCCGCTCGGAACCGGAGACGCCGCGCGCCGGGCGCTTTCCGCTCTGTCGAACGGACCCGGCCCGGTCGTCATCCTCTCGGGGGACGCGCCGCTTCTGACCGCGGCGACGGTCGCCCGGCTGATCGAGCGGCGGCGCGAGAAGAACCTCGATCTCGCGCTCCTCACGTTTCGCCCGCCGGACGCCGGCGATCTCGGACGGGTCGTGCGCGACCCCCGTGGGCGCGTCCGGCGCATCGTCGAAGCGCGCAACGCCACCGCGCGAGAAAGACGCCTGATGGAGGCGAATGCCGGCGTCTACTGCTTCGCCGGCTCCGCGCTCTCCGACGCGCTCGCAAAGCTCGTCGCGAACCCGTTGACCAGAGAGTTCTACTTAACCGATGCCGTCGAGATTCTCGCATCGGCCGGCGGCGCAGTCGAGGCGGTCGAGGCCGACGACTGGCGCGAGGGCTGGGGCGTCAACACCCGTCGCGATCTCGCGGCCGCCGAGGAGATCGAACGCCGGCGGTGTCTCGAGCGGGCGCTCGACGCCGGCGCCACGATCGTCGACCCAGCGACGACGCGAATCGGCGCGCGGGTCCGCTTCGAGCCGGATGCGGTCGTCCATCCTTTCGTCTGCCTCGAGGGGACGACCGTTCTCGAGCAGGGGTCCGAGGTCCTTCCATTCACGAGGGTACTCGACTCGACCCTCGGCTCTTTCGCGATCGTCGGCCCCCACTGCGAGATCGAAGGGGCCGAGATTGGAGCGCGCGCGCGCGTGGGACCCTTCGCGCGCCTGCGGCCCGGCACCGTGCTTGAGAAGGACGTCCGCGTCGGGAACTTCGTCGAGACCAAGAAGGCACTGTTGCGCGAAGGCGCGAAGGCGTCGCACCTGTCGTACCTGGGCGACGCCGAGATCGGCGCGGGGGCGAACATCGGCGCGGGAGTCATCACGTGCAACTACGATGGCGAACGCAAGCATCGCACTTCGATCGGCGAGGGTGCGTTCATCGGCAGCGACTCGCAGCTCGTCGCCCCCGTGACGGTCGGAAAGGGCGCGTACGTCGGCGCCGGTTCGACAATCACACGTGACGTCCCGGAAGGCGCGCTCGCGGTGACGCGGACCCCGCAAAAGAACGTCGAAGGCTGGGCGGCGAAGCGACACGCGCGCAAGGAGAAGCGCTGAGCCATGTGCGGCATCGTGGGTTACGTCGGTTCCCAGGAAGCGGCCCCGCTGCTCCTGAACGGGCTGAAGCGCCTCGAGTATCGGGGCTACGACTCGGCCGGCATCGCCACGCTCTGCAACGGTCACTTCACGATTCATCGCAGCGCCGGAAAGCTTTCGACCCTTCTCGAAAAGCTCGCAAGCTCGAGCTCGCCCGGATCGGTCGGGATCGCCCACACGCGCTGGGCGACGCACGGCCGTCCCACGGAGGAGAACGCGCATCCGCACACCGACTGCAAAGGACAGGTGGTCGCGGTTCACAACGGCATTTTCGAGAACTTCGCCGAGCGAAAGGCGGAGCTCAAGTCCCTCGGGCACCGCTTCACGAGCGAGACGGACACGGAGGTCTTTGCGCACGAGGTCGAAGAAGACTTTCGCGGTGACCTCTTCGAAGCGGTCCGGAACGCGGCGAAGAAGATGACCGGCGCGTACGCGGTCCTCGTCTCCTCGAGCGCGGAGCCGGGCGTGCTCGTCGCCGCCCGCTCGGGGCCTCCGATCGCGCTCGGACTGGGTGAAAACGAGAACTGGGTGGCGTCCGATCCGGTCGCGCTCGTGCCCTGGACGCGGGACGTCGTCTTTCTGGAGGACGGCGATGTCGCCCGCGTCGACGCGAAGAGCGTCCGCATCTCCGACTCCGACGGCCGGCCGCTCGAGCGCGTCACGCACAGGATCCTCTGGGACGCCGTCGCCGCGGAGAAGGGGGGATACCGGCACTTCATGGCGAAGGAGATCCACGAGCAGCCGACCGCCGTCGCCGAGACCCTCGGAGGAAAGGTTTCGCTCCAGACGGGCGAGCTCCTGCTCGATTCCCCGCTGCTCTCGCCCGATCGCGTCGCCAAATTCGATCGGGTTCTGCTGCTGGCGTGCGGCACGTCATGGCACGCGGCGCTCATCGGCAAGTTCGTGATCGAAGGGATGGCGCGGATCTCCGTCGAGGTGGACTACGGGAGCGAATTCCGCTACCGCAGCCCGGTCGTGGATGGACGCACCCTGACGGTCGGGATCTCTCAGTCCGGCGAGACCGCCGACACGGTCGCCGCGCTCTCCGAGGCCCGTGAAGCCGGCTCGCCGCTCGCGGCGATCGTCAACGTACCGGGATCTCAGATCGCGCGGATGGCGGACACCGTCATCGAAACGCACGCGGGCCCGGAGATCGGCGTCGCTTCGACCAAGGCGTTCACCACGCAGCTCGCCGTTCTCTTTCTCCTGGCGGCGAAGCTGCGGGAGTCGCGAGGGCTCGGCCGCGGGCTGACTCAAGAGGAACGCGCGGGTCTCGTCCATCTGCCGGCCGCCATTCAGGAGGCTCTTGCGCTGGAGGGGAAGATCGAAAAACTGGCGCGCGACTTTCATGCCGCGACGAACTTCCTGTTCCTGGGGCGCGGGCTCCACTACCCGATCGCTCTCGAAGGGGCGTTGAAGCTGAAGGAAATCTCGTACATCCATGCCGAGGGTTACCCGGCGGGGGAGATGAAGCACGGCCCGATCGCGCTCGTGGACGAGAACCTGCCAGTCGTCGTGCTCGCCCCCAACGACGCCTGGCGCGAGAAGACACTGTCGAACCTGCGCGAGGTGAAATCGCGCGACGGAATCTCGCTGGTCGTCACGACGCGGGAGGACGCGGAGCTCGCGTCGCTGGCCGACTTCTCCCTCGTCATCCCCGAGACGATCCCCGAGCTTCAGCCGATCGTGTCGGTCGTGCCGCTCCAGCTCCTCGCCTACCACATGGCCGTCCGCCGCGGCTGCGACGTGGACCAGCCGAGGAACCTTGCGAAGTCGGTGACGGTCGAATAGTCCTCGGTTCAAAGTCGACCGACCCTTCTCGTGTCCGAGTCTCCAGCACTCCAGGGTCTGAACCCCGAGCAGAAGGCCGCGGTCCTTCACGAGCGCGGTCCGCTCCTCGTGCTCGCAGGGGCCGGTTCCGGCAAGACCCGCGTGATCACACACCGGCTGGCTCGTCTGGTCGAGGCCGGAGCCGATCCTCGCGCGATCGTCGCCGTCACCTTCACCAACAAGGCGGCGGACGAAATGCGCGAGAGGGCGCGGCGGCTGCTCGGGGGAAGGCCGCTCGTCTCGTTCGTCGGAACCTTCCACTCCTGGGCCCTGCGCTTCCTGCGGCGCCATGCCGCTCTGGCGGGACTCCCGCCGCGCTTCTCGATCGCCGACTCGGCCGACCAGCTTGCGCTCGTGAAGGAGGCGATGGAGGAGCTCGGCGTTTCCGAGCAGGTGCTGCCCCCCGGCGCGGTCCGCTCGCGCATCTCGCATGCGAAGAACGCTCTCGTGAACGCGCAGGCATTCGCCGATTCGCAGACGGACTACGCGGGCGAGCGGATCGGGCGCGTCTTCCTGCTCTACGAGAAGAAGCTCACCACCGCCGGCGCGCTCGACTTCGACGACCTGATCGTGCGGGCGGTCCGGCTCCTGCGCGCCCGACCGGACGTGGCCGCAGCCGAGCGAGCGCGCGTGCGGCATCTCCTGATCGACGAGTACCAGGACACGAACACGTCGCAGGACGCCCTCGTCAAGCTGCTCGGCGAGGGCTCCGACTCGCTGTGCGCCGTCGGCGACGAGGACCAGGCGATCTACCGCTGGCGCGGCGCGGAGGTCGAGCACATCCTCCGGTTCGACGAGGATTTTCCGGGAGCGCGGATCGTCCCGCTCGAGCGCAACTATCGCTCGACCTCCGGCATCCTCGACGCGGCGGCCGGGCTGGTCGCGAACAACCGCCGTCGCCGGCCGAAGAGGTTGATCGCCGATCGTGGCTCGGGCGCGAAAGTTCGACTGTGGCGCTTCGACGAGGACCGGTCCGAGGCTGAGGCGGTCGCGCGCGAGCTGGAGGAAAGGCGGAAGGAGCCCGGCGATGTCGCAGTCCTCTACCGGACGAACGCTCAGTCGCGCTCGTTTGAGGAGGAGCTCGTGCGGCGGCGGATCCCGTACGTCGTGGTCGGCGGGATGAAGTTCTACGAGCGGGCGGAGGTCAAGGACGCGCTCGCGTACCTGCGCCTCGCCGCGCGGTCGGAGGATGATCTCGCGTTCCGGCGGGTCGTCAACGTCCCCGCGCGCGGAATCGGACAGGCGACCCTCGACCGCATCGCGAAGGCGGCGCGCGAGAGCGGGAAATCGTGGTGGGAGGTCTCCGCGAACCCTCCACCGGAGCTGGCCGAGCGGGCGAGGACGGCGCTCTCCCGATTTCGCGCGCTGGTCTCGGAGCTCGCCCGACGCGCGCAGGGCGAGGCGCCGTCGGAGCTGATCGAGCACCTGCTCGAATCGACCGGCTATGCGGCCCTGTACAACGCGTCGGAGGAGCCCGAGGACGTCGCGCGCCGCGAGAACTTAGCCGAGCTCGTCAGCTCCGCGCGGGAGTTCGAGAGAAGAAGCGGCGAGGACTCGACGCTTTCCGAGTACCTGGACTCGGTGGCGCTCGCGACCGACGCCGAGGCGGCGAGGGGAGGGCGCGGCGTCACGCTCTCGACCCTGCACGCAGCCAAAGGTCTCGAGTTCCCCGCCGTTTTCGTGGTCGGCCTCGAGGAAGGGTATCTGCCGCACGGGCAGTCGGGAGAAGAGGAAGACGAGGTCGAGGAGGAGCGGCGCCTGCTCTACGTCGGCATGACCCGCGCGAAGGACGAGCTCACCCTGACGCTCACGCGCCGCCGGCTGGTCTTCGGCAGGGTTCAGCCGCGGATGGAGTCGCGGTTCGTCGCCGAGATCCCGCGCGATTCCGTCGAGGAGCGGACCTTCGGTCCGTCCCGCCCCACCGTCTTCGCTCCATTCGCCGTCGAGGACGAATCCCAGGAGGTAGACCTTCCGGGCGTCGGCGAGTTGAAGCGCGGGCGGCGCGTCCGTCACCCACGCTACGGCTACGGCGTCATCCTCTCGCAGGAAGGATCGGGCGACGAGACGCGGTTGACGGTCTACTTCGACCGGGCCGGCAAGAAGAAGTTTGTCGCGCGCTACGCGGACCTGACTCCGGCGTAGCTCTCCGCTCTCAGTCGAGCTCTATCCGCGTGACGAGCGCGATCATCCGGCCGGCCCGTTCCCGATCGCGCCGATACGACGCGAAGCGATCGCCCCCGCAGTGCGTGCAGGAGGCGTGGGCCGACACGTTCTCCGGCGGAATCCCTGCTTCTTCGAGTTGCCAGCGGACGACGCCGGCGAGGTCGAGGAAGGACTTCCCTTCCCCCGAGGCTCGCGCGAAGCGGGAGGGGAACCGACCGGCGACCTCCTCGCCCACTTCGTAGCAGCACGAGCCGATCGAGGGTCCGAGCCAGGCTCGCGCCGCCGCCCGGTCCGGCGAGAGCGCGAGGAGTGCCCGCGCCACGGCGCCAGCGACGTTGCCCACCGAGCCGCGCCAGCCCGCGTGCGCCGCGCCGGCCGCCCCGGGCGCCGTGAGCAGCACCGGAACGCAGTCGGCGGTCTGGATCGCGAGACCGACGCCGGGGAGCCGCGTGACGAGGGCATCGCACGGACCCGCGTCGACGACCACGCCGGGCGCGGGCGTTTCCTCCATGGCGACGACGCGTGCGCCGTGCACCTGGGTGGCCCGAACGATCGGGAGCTCTCCCAACCCGAGCGACTCCGCGAAACGCCGGGCGAGGAACCCGGTCGGCGAGGCCGTCCCGGTTGGCGCAATCCCTCTCGCGGAAACTGCCACGATGAAGCTGTCGATTGCGTCCAGAGGCCGAAAGAAAGGTTCGTCTCTCGAGCGGTCGCCCACACCCCGCATGCTAAGATTTTTTCGCGGTGTCCTCTTCCGAAACAGTTGAGAAAACGCGTGTTTTTCCGGTCATCGGGCTGGAGGTCCACGCCCAGCTGCTGACGAGATCGAAGATCTTCTGCGGCTGCCCGGTGACCGTCGGGGCACCCCCGAACTCGGCCACCTGTCCCGTGTGCCTCGGCTTCCCCGGAACTCTTCCGGTCCTGAACCGCGAGGCCGTGGCTCTCGCGATGCGCCTGGCGCTCGCCGTCGGCGCAACCGTCCACGCGGATTCGCGTTTCGCTCGAAAGAACTACTTCTATCCGGACCTGCCGAAGGGCTATCAGATCTCGCAATACGACCGGCCGTTTGCCACCGGCGGGGGGATCGACATCGACACGCCGTCCGGCCCGAAGAGGATCCGGCTGGTCCGCATCCACCTCGAGGAGGACGCGGGCAAGCTCCTCCACGAAAACCCGTTCGGCGACGTACCACAGTCGCTTTCCCTGGTGGACTGGAACCGCGCGGGCGTCCCGCTGGTCGAGATCGTGAGCGAGCCCGACCTGCGCGCGCCCGAGGAAGCGGCGGCCTACCTGACGGAGCTGCGCCGTCTGCTCCGATACACCGGAGTCTCCGACGCCGACATGGAGAAGGGAAACCTTCGCTGCGACGCGAACGTGTCGGTCCGGTCGACCGAGGACGCGCCTTACGGCACCCGCGCCGAGATCAAGAACCTGAACTCCATCCGGTTCGTCGCAAAAGCCCTCGAGTACGAAGCCGATCGCCAGGCCGTCCTCCTCGCTCGGGGGGACCGCGTCGCTCAGGAGACTCGGCTTTGGGACGTCGCGGGGGGGCGCACGGTCTTGATGAGGAGCAAGGAGGAGGCGCACGACTATCGCTATTTTCCGGAGCCCGACTTGGGCGCGGTGGTCGTGGACGAGGCCTGGATCGAGGAGACGGCACGCGCTCTCCCGGAGCTGCCGCGGGCGCGCCGGGCGCGGTTCATCTCACAGTACGGGATCTCGCCCGGCGACGCGGAGACGCTCGTTTCCGCGAGGGAACTCGCCGACTACTTCGAAGAGGTCGCGCTCCGTGCTTCCCCGCGCGCTTCCGCTGTGTGGGTCACCGGAGAGGTTCTCCGCTGGATGCGCGAGAGGAAGATCTCCCCCGAGGATGCGCTCTCCTTCCCGGTGTCGCCGGAGCGGCTCGCCGGTCTCTTGGCGATCCTGGAGGCGGGAGAGATTTCCGCAGCATCGGCGAAGGACGTCTTCGGGGCGATGCTCGATTCCGCCGACGATGCCGGGGCGATCGTGCGGGCGCGCGGCCTTGGACGGATCTCCGACGCATCGGCGGTCGATGCAGTCGTCTCCGAGGTCGTCCGTGAGAACCCGTCGCAGGTCGACCTCTACCGGTCCGGAAAGACCCAGACGTTCAGCTGGTTCGTCGGCCAGGTCATGAAACGCACCGGCGGACGCGCGGATCCCGCGACGGTCCGTGAGGCGCTCACCCGCGCCCTCGGATGATCCAGGTCTTCCGGCTCTGCAAGGACTACGGGCCCTTCCGGCACGCTCTTTCGGACGTCTCCTTCAACGTCGAGCGGGGCGAGTTCGTCTTCCTGACCGGCCCTTCGGGCGCGGGCAAGTCCACGCTCTTGAAGCTTCTCTTCCGCGAGGAACTGCCCACCTCCGGCCAGATCCTCGTCAACGGGCGGAACATCGCCGTGCTGCCGGACTCCCAGGTCCCCTATTTCCGGAGGACTCTGGGAGTCGTCTTCCAGGACTTCAAGCTGATCGCGCGGAAAACGATCTTCGAAAACCTCTCGTTCGTGCAGAGCGTGCTCGGGCTCTCCCGCGCAGAACAGAAACGGCGCGCCTACCAGGCGCTGAAACGCGTCGGCCTGCACCATCGGATGAACTCGCATCCGGCCGAGCTCTCGGGGGGCGAACAACAGCGTGCCGCCATCGCGCTTGCGATCGTCAACGAGCCGGTGCTTCTCCTCGCCGACGAGCCGACCGGCAACCTGGATCCCGTGTTGTCCGAAGAGGTCATGAAGCTTTTCGCGGAGATCAATATCCGTGGCACAACCGTTTTCGTGGCGACGCGCGACATCGATCTAATCCGGCGCATGGGAAAGCGCGTGCTGACGATCGAGAAGGGGCAGCTCCGCGATCGGGACCTCGTCCGCGAAGCGACGCTCGCGCGCGAGGCGCCGTTCCTGCCGGGATGAGAGCCGGTCGACGGCTCCCACGGCTCCCATGAACTCCCGCTATCTCTTCGGCGAAGCCTGGTCCATCGCAAAGAGCGGCCCGCGTCACACCGTGATCGCCGTGGTGCTGATCGCGCTCGCGTTCTACGTGCCGGGGCTGTTCGCGCTCGTCGCGCGGAACCTCTCTCGCCTCGCGGGAGGTGCGCGTGCTCCGGTCGCCGTGACCCTCACTCTCGATCCGGCTGCCGACGCGCGGGCGGTAGCGCACCGCGTGGCGCAGGACCCGAGGGTGTCCCGGGCGACGATCATACCGAGCTCGGCGGCCCTGGAGCAGTTCCGCCGCGCCTATCCCGATCTCGGCGGCGCGCTCGCCGACCTCGGAGAAGCGCCCTTCCCGCCGACGATTGAGGTCACGCTCTCCCCGACGGCTCCCGCTCGGGCCTCGCGGGAAGTCGCGGCGGCGGCTCGGAGTTGGCCGGGAGTGGAATCAGCCGAATCCGAGGAGGAGTTCGCGAAGAAGTTCTCCGACGGCGTTCGCCTGCTGCGGGGAGCCGGCCTCTTCCTCGGAGGCCTGCTGGCTTTCGCAGCCGTGCTCTCCGTGGCTTCCGCGGTCCGGCTGGCCCTCGACCTCCACAAGGACGAGATCGACATCATGCGCCGGATGGGAGCGACCGAGGCGGCGATCCGTGCGCCCTTCTGGCTCCATGCGTCCTTCGAAGGACTGGCCGGCGGCGGGTGTGCTCTCCTGCTCCTCTACGCGACGTATCGCGCTGCTCTCTACCTTCTCTCGCGCGAGCCGCATCCCGTGCTCTCCCTCTTCTGGGTGGGTTTCCTGGATTTGCCGACCGCGCTCCTGTTGCCGGCGGTGGGAGCGGTTGCGGGATTCGCGGGAAGCCTGCTGTCTCTGGGTCGCCGCTAAACCCGCGGCGGCGGGTCCGGATCGCCCAGGAGGCGCGCGACTCCTTCCCACCCGCGGACGTGCTCGCACACGACCTTGATTGCCGAGGTGAGCGGCACGGCGAGCATCGCTCCGGGGACTCCCCAGACCGAGCCCCAGAAGAGGAACGCGATCATGATCGTCAGCGGGAAGAGGCGCACCTTGCCTCCCACGATGAACGGCGTGAGCACGTTCCCCTCGAGAAACTGCAGGCACGTGTAGACGATGAGGACGATCAAGGCCTTCCCCATGTCGTACTGGAAATACGCGACGGCGACGGCCGGGATCGTCGAGAAGAGAACGCCGACGTAGGGGACCAGAATCGCGAGGCCAGCCAGTGGACCGAGCAAGTAGTAGTAGTTCACGCGCAGGATCATGAGCGCCGTCGTCGTCGCCGACGCCATGATCAGCATCACGAAGGACAGCCCGAGCGCATAGGAGGTCATCTTCTGCGAGATTGCGCCGGTGACGTCGACGTTTCCGAAGCGTCGGCTCCGAGCCAACATCCCCTCGATGACGCGTCCGAATTTCTCTCGGTCCTTGAGCATGAAGAAGGTCAGGAACGGAACCGCCGCGGCGTAGAGGACGAAGGAAAGCGTGGCCCCGATCTTTTCGAGAAACGCCCGCGTCGTCGCGAGAGGTGACTCCGAGATCTTGACCTCGCGCACCCCGCCGCGGTCTTGAGGCAGGATGCTTCCCATCCTTTCGCGCAGACGGTCGATGAAGTCCATGACGTTCGCGACGAGGTCACGGATCCGGAGCTGATAGCGCGGGAGCTGCTGGTACAGCTCGTTCGCCTGAGCCGTGACGTTGATGACGAGCAGGACGACGGCCCCCACGAGCAGGAAGATCAGGAGCAGGATCGCGAGCACTCGCGGAAGGCGGGCCCGCTCCAGCAAGGAAACGAAAGGGCGCATCGC
>WNGF01007311.1_pt1 | contig 13374 bp, 9 predicted proteins | sample 5400641 | NCBI WGS metagenome assembly WNGF01 (sample SAMN13153371, study PRJNA577476) | soil metagenome | isolation source: 80 cm soil or saprolite under grassland replicate 2 | place: USA:California | collected 2016-06-15
ATCGTCACCTGGATGCGGTCGGGCAGCACGATGTCGGAGCGGTGGCTCAGCTTCTTGATCACGCTGAAGATGTAGTCCCACCTTCCCGCGTTCAGCCCACCGGAGTGATCGCGGAGCTCGTACAGGATCTCGTCCATCTCGAACGCCGCGGGATGCGTCTCGATGAGCACCGTCGCCTTGATCGTGCCGTTCGGCAGGCCGAGTTGCTGCTGCGCGTGGACGAACACGTCGTTCCACAGCCGCGCCTCGCGATGGCTCTCGAGCTTGGCGAGGTAGAATTACGGTCCGGTGCCGCGGTCGGCGAGCGCGCGGGCGTTGTGGAAGACGTAGAGCCCGAAGTCCATGAACGCGCCGGCGATCGGCGCGCCGTCGACGAACAGGTGCTTCTCGGGGAGGTGCCACCCGCGCGGGCGGACCACCAGCGTCGCGAGGTGCTCGCCCAGCGAGTAGCGCTTTCCCTCGGGGCTCGTGAAGTCGATGCGCCGGCGGATCGCGTCGATGAGGTTGACGTGTCCGTCGACCATGTTCTCCCAGGTCGGGGTGTTGGCGTCCTCGAAGTCCGCCATGTAGACGGACGCACCGGAGTTCAGGGCGTTGATCACCATCTTGCGATCGGTCGGCCCGGTGATCTCGACCTTGCGCACCTCGAGGTCGGGCGGCACCGTCGCCACGCGCCAGTCCGATCCCCTGACGCCCGCGGTGCCGGCGAGGAATCCGAAGCTCGCCCCGGATGCGATCTCGCGCTGGCGCTCCTGCCGCTCGGCGAGGCGCTCGCGCCGGGTGGGCTCGAACGTCCGCGCGAGGTCGGCGACGAACGCGACGGCCTCGGGCGTCAGGACCTCGTCCATCCGCTCGATCCGCCCGCCGCGGATCTCGATCCCCTCGGTCGTTGCGGCCTTCATGGCTGCCTCCTTGCGCGATGTGAAAGCGGCAGACCGCGATGCGCGAAGCTCGCCCTCGAGATGGAGCACATCCTACCGAGTCTCGGCCCGGCGACCGGCCCGTAAACTCCGCCCGGATGATCGGCGCCGCCGTCTTCGCGGTGGTCGGCGTCCTCTTCCTGTTCGCCGCGATCCATGTGTTCACCGCGACGCTTTACCAGTCCCTGTTCGGTCGGCTGCCGAACACGACCATCGGGGTCATCGCGCTCGTCGTGTTCGCGGCGGCGCTCCTCGCCCTCGTCACCGCCCGCCGGCTCGCTCCGCGGCGCGCGATCGCCCTCACGGCAGCGACGCTCGCGATCGCGACGCTCACGGTCGCCGGCGTTCGACAGGAATGGGTCGCGCTCGTCGCGTCAGCGATCGGCGTCGTCGCCGGCACGCAGTGGCTCGCCCTGCTGCACGCCGCGCGCACGCCGACCCGTGGCTCGCCGCTGCCGCTCGCGCTGCCCGTCGCGATCGTCGTCGACCACGTCCTCTGGAGCGCGTTCACGAGCGTCCCGGTCATCGAGCAGCCGCTCGTCCTCGCTGTGCCGCTCGCGGTCGTCGCCGCGTTCGTGTTCCTCGCCTCCGGCATCGCGAGCTTGGCGGGCGATCTCGCCTGGGGCGCACCCGGCTGGCGTGGCACCCTCGGACTGATCGCGATCCCGCCGCTCCTGCTCGTCGCGTGGACGGGCGGAGCGAACGCGGCCCAGATCGCCGCGAACGGGCTCGGCGCCGACAACGGCGAAGCGACCCAATTCGGGGCGCTTGCCGTCGGCGCGGGCTTCGCGCTCGGCGCCGTGATCCTGATGCGGTCGCGTCGCGCGGCCGCCCTCGCGGCCGTGGGACTCGCGGTCGCGAGCGTGGGCCTCTGGGCACAGGTGATCGGGGTGTCGGTGTTGAGCGGCATCGTGACGGCGGCCGCATTGCTCGTCGCGTCGTCGGTGCTCGCGAGCGACGCGCCGCTCGACGCGCGTGGGCCGTGGATCACCGTCGTCGCGCTCGGCACCGGGTGGGTGCTGTTCGTCGCCGGCACGTTCGCCTACTACGCGTTCTACGCCTACCTGCCCGCGATCTGGGTGCTTACCGCGCTCGTCGTGGTCGCGGCGGTCGCCGCGCCCTGGCCGGATCGGCCGCAGCTGAACGGCGCCGTCGCCGTGACGTGTGGACTGCTCGCGGTCATCGCGCCGGCCGCGTGGCTCGCGCTGACCCCGGCGCCGACGGTCGCCGAGCCAGCGCAGGCCCTCCCGTTGATCCGGGTGATGACCTACAACGCGCACCAGGGCTTCGACGCCGGCGACGTGCCATCGCTCGACCGCATCGCGGACACGATCGCGCGCGAGGATCCCCAGGTGGTCGTGCTGCAGGAGGTGGTCCGCGGCTGGAGCATCGATCACCGCCACGACGTCCTGGCCGTCCTCGCCTCGCGCCTGCGGATGGCGTACGTCTTCGGGCCCGCGATCGGCGACCTCTATGGGAACGCGATCCTGTCGCGCTACCCCATCACCGACGTGCGCCGCGTGCACTACCCGAAGGAGCCCGGCGCGCGCTACCAGCCTCGCGGAGCGATCCTCGCGCGCGTCGCAGGCATCCTCATCATCGCGACCCACCTCGATGAGAACGGGGACGCGAGCGTGGTCCGCCAGGAGCAGGTCCGTGCGCTCCTCGACGCGTGGGACGGGGCGAAGCCAGCGGTCCTCGCCTGCGACTGCAACGCGGTCCCTGAAGCGCCGGAGCTCGCGCTCATCGACGCCGCGGGCTTCGGCGACCTGGCCGCGCAGTCCGGCGGGAACACGCCGACCTTTCCCGCCGACGGGCCCCAGCGGCGGGTCGACTACCTCTTCGGGATCGGGGTCACCGCGGCGCAGGGCCACGTCGTGTCGTCGACCGCGTCGGACCATCGCGCCGTCGTGGTGAACGTGAGCCGTCGCCCCTGAGGGATCAGGGCTTCGCCGCCGCCTCCCAGCCGTCGTAGACGCCCTGCCCCTGGCGCGCGACCTCATCCATCAGCGACCGCTCAGTGCGGATCGTCTCCGCGTTCACGACCATCACCCGGTTCGCGACGACCGCCCAGTCCTCCCCCGGCTTCGGTGTCGGGCTCGCGTGGACATCGACCGTGTAGCCCGACGCTCGCAATCGGTCAGCCGCGGTCCTGGCCGTCGCCGCGCTGGGGAAGTAGAGGTAGTGGCGGATGTCGCGCGGCTTCGTGAGGTCGGCGCCCGCGCGACGAAGCTGGTCGAGCACCTGCTGGTCGTCGCCTCCGGGCTGCGCGGCCCCGCACACCACCAGCGGCGCGACGAGCAGGACGAGCAGGAGCGACCGCGGCCCAGCGCGGAGCCGCGGAGCCAGGCGCATGGGACCGACCCTATACGGTGGGTGGTACGGCCGTACCGATACGGGTCCTCACCGCCACGCTCGCGGGCCTCGTCGCCATCTGGGCGATCGGCGCCGTGCGCCCGACGATCGCACTGGCCGCCGCGTGCGTGGACTCGCCCTCGCCGACCACGACCGTGTATCTGCCGAACGTCACGAAGACGCTCGGCGGGCGAGCGGGATGGGTCACACCGTTCGTCGTCCAGAACACGGGCAGCAGTCCGACGGACATTGAGGTGTCCTTCTACCGGTTCGACGACGGCGCCCTCGTCACGTGCCGTCGCGTCGCCGGGCTCGCGCCGGCGACGTCGTACGCGGACGTGCCGAACGATGACCCGGACCTTCCGGACGACACGCAATTCGCCGTGCTCGTCCGGAGCTACGGCGCGCCGGTCGCGGCCGTCGTGAACGAGCAGCGCGGCGTCGGCGACGCGACCCAGGCGTCGTCGTACGTGGGCGTCAGCGCCGGATCGACGACCGCCTACCTCCCGAACGTGACGCGCCGCTTCTACGGATACGGCGTGCCGTTCATCGTGCAGAACGTCGGCGCCGGAACGGCGAGCGTGGCCGCGCGCTTCACCTCGTTCGACAGGACCCAGGGTCTTACGGTGCCGCTCTCGATCCTCCCCGGCCGTGCGAAAGCGATCGACCCCGACTTCACGGCGGGGTTGGTCGACGGCACGCAGTACTCGGTCGTGGTGTCGAGCGACCAGCCGGTGGCGGTGGTCGCGAACGCCCATAACGAGCAGGGTGCGCCGGTCGCATACGCGTACAACGCGCTGACGAGCGGATCGCGGCTGCTCTGGGCACCGTTCGCATCCGGCGAGCAGTCGGGGTTCGCCGGATCCAGCCCGGTCGTCGTTCAGAATCTCGGCCCGAACGACAGCCAGCCGACGGTCACGTTCTTCCGACGCGATGGGCCCTGCTGTGCATACGTGGGTGCCGCGCAGTGGTTCGGGCCGGTGCTGAAGGCGGGTGAGTCGTGGGTCGCCGATCCCCGATTCGCGCCAGAGGCCCAGGGATCCACGGGGAGCGGACCGCTCGCGCCCGGCGAGTACGGCCTACAGGTGGCCTCGCTCCCGCCCGGTCATCCGCTGCCCGGCGACCCGACCGCAGGGAACATCGCCGCGATCGTCCTGCCCACCAGCGAGACGACGGCGATGGCGTACGCGGCGGTGCCCGACACGAGCCTCGCGCGCGCCAGCTACCTGCCGAACGTGACGCGCCAGCTCGGCGGCCCGGCGGGGTGGACAACGCTGATCGCGCTGCAGGGTGCGTACGCCTTCTCGGGAGCAGCCACGCCAGCCGATGGCGCCATCCTCAGCTTCTTCCGCGTCGCCGACGGGCAGCTCGTCACGCGGTACCAGGTCGCGTTCGGTGGCGGCGCGACGGCGCTCGTGGATCCGCGTAGCGTCCCTGACCTGCCGGACGGGGGCTACGCCGTCGTCGTGAGCGGCCTGCACGGGAGTCTCGTGGCGGTCGTCTTCGAGCTCGCGACGGGTGGCGATTCCGCTATGGCCTACGAGGGCCTTCCCTTCGAGGGCCCGCCTCAGTAGCCGCGCGCGCCGTCCGCCGCCCGCCCGCGAGGACGGTCACCGCGATCGCTAGTCGCCGAAGGACGCGGCGGGTGCGCCGACCTCCGCGCCTTCAGCGCGGCGCTCGCGACCGCGGAGCGGGACGTCCTTGAGGAAGACCGACGCGACGATCGCGACGGCGACGATCGCGGCCGCGTAGAGGAAGAGATCGTGGAGCGTGTTCGCGAGCGCGACGCGGATCGCGTCGAGCAGCCGATCGAAGACCGGTTGGAGCGTCGGCGGCAGGCCGGCCCGGGTCGCGGCCAGCTTGTCGGGATCGAACAGCGACTGCGCCGATCCGCTGCCGCCGCTCAGCTGCCCCGCGATCTGCGGCGGAAGCTGCAGCCCGGCGAGCTGGGCCGAGATCTGCCCCGGCAATCGGTGCGCGAGCACCGATCCGAGCACCGCGGCCCCGATCGTGCCGCCCATGCTGCGCCAGAACTGGACCTGGCTCGTCGCCACGCCGACGACGGCGCGCGGCACGGCGCTCTGGACGGCGTTCTGGTAGAGCGGCATGGTCATCCCGAGGCCCACGCCGACGAGCGCGATATCACGCACGACCTCGGCGTTGTCGCTCGTCGGTCGTACCTGGGCGAGGAGCCACATGCCGACGACCATCAGGCTGAGCCCGACCGTTCCGACGAATCGGTATCGCTTTATCCGCGTAATGAGCTGACCGGTGAGCACGCTCGCGCCGATGAGCCCGAACATCATCGGGGTCAGCAGCTGGCCCGAGCTCGTCGCCGTAAGACCCAGCACACCCTGGTAGAGGAGCGGCACGAAGATGATCGAGCCGAACATCCCGACGGCCGCGATGAACGCGACGATCACGGACACGGTGAACGTGACGTTGCGGAACAGCGCGAGGGGAACGATCGGCTGCTCCTCCCGGAGCTCCATGAACACGAAGCCGACGAGCGCGACCGCCGCGACGCCGAGGAGCACGAGCATCTCGGGCGAGGTCCAGTCGTGGTCGCGGCTGATCGAGAGGGCGACGAGCAGTGGGACGACGCCCGCGACGAGCAGCACCGCCCCCTCGAAATCGATGTGCCGCCAGGTCGCCGCGGTCCGGAGGAAGGGCATGCCGAGCGCGATCACCGTGACCGCGGCGATCCCGACCGGCAGGTTCACGTAGAAGACCCAGCGCCAGCCGAGGCCATCGGTCAGGTAGCCGCCGACGGTCGGGCCGAAGATGGACGAGATCCCGAAGATCGCGGCGAAGAGGCCCTGCATGCGGGCGCGCGTCCGGGGCGGGAAGAGGTCGGCGATCACCGTGAACACGTTCGCCATGAGGATGCCGGCGAAGAGGCCCTGGAGCGCGCGGAACAGGACCAGCTGGAGCATGTCCTGGGACAGGCCGCAGAGCGCCGACGCTCCGACGAACCCGATCATGCCGGCGAGGATGAACGGCTTTCGTCCGAAAAGATCGCCGAGCTTCCCGGCGATCGGGACCATGACCGTCGACGAGACGAGGTACGCGGTCGTCACCCAGGCGTAGTAGTCGAGGCCATTGAGCTCCGAGATGATCCGCGGCAGGGCCGTGCCGACGATCGTCTGGTCGAGCGAGACGAGGAGGAGCGCGAGCAGGACGCCGGCCGTCGTCACTACGAGGCGGCCGCGGCTCAGGTCGTGGAACGCCGAGCTGCCGAGCGGGGCCGCCGCCAGGCTCATCGGATCGTCGACGCGCGGCGGATCCGGATCAGCGCCGCGAGCGCGGTGCCGAGCGCCGCGCGCTCGTGGGGCCGCATCGCGCGCACCGATCCGCGAAGGGCCGCGACCGAGCGGCGCTCACGGCGCTCGAGCAGCGTCCGCCCGCGGTCGCTGAGCTCGAGGAGCACGCGACGGCGGTCGACCGGGTCGTCCCGGCGGACGAGGAGGCCTGAGCGGACCAGCCGATCGCTGAGCGCGGAGCCGCTCGGCAGGCTCATGCCGATCGCGCTCGACAGCGCCCCCACGGTCATCGGCTCCTGCAACCGGACGATCGAGAGCGCGCGAAGCTGCGCCATCGTGAGGTCGAGGTCCGTCCACGCTGCGGGCGACTCGATGACGAGCTGGCGAAGCTCGCGGATGAGCGCGACGATCCGGTCCGAGGACTCGACCCGCGGCACCGCGCGGACGCTCCCTCGCGCGGATCGGGATGCGCTGCGTGCGTCGACGGCCATGAGCTGAATACTCTATGTGCTGTTGACTGATCATGGCAAATGAAGCATTTTCGTGCGAGGCTGCATCGGACGCGGCCGCAGCCGCGCCGCGGCGCCGGATCGCGGTCGGCCCGGCACGGGCTCGAGTCGGCGGCCTACCGGGTAGACTGGCCGCAGCGCTTCCGGAAAGGACCCCGGCCTCGGAGCAGTTCGTCCACCTGCACACGCACAGCGAGTACAGCCTGCTCGACGGCCTGTCGCGCTTGCGTGACCTGGTCGATCGGGCGAAGGCGTTCGACATGCCCGCGCTCGCGCTCACCGACCACGGCGCGCTGTACGGCGCGGTCGACTTCTACACGACGGCGCGGCTGGCGGGCGTGAAGCCGATCATCGGGGTGGAGACCTACGTCGCCCGAGGCAGCCGCTTCGATCGGGACGCCCGGATCGAGGGACACGGTCGGCCCTTCCATCTCGTGCTGCTCGCGAAGAGCTTCCGCGGCTACCAGAACCTCGTGTCGCTGATCACGAGCGCCCACCTGGAGGGCTACTACTACCGCCCGCGGATCGACAAGGAGCTGCTGCGAGAGAAGGGTGAGGGGCTCATCGCCCTGTCGGCGTGCCTCCAGGGCGAGGTCTCGCGCGCGCTCCAGGATCAGGGGCTCGACGCCGCCTGCGCGGTCGCGTCGGAGCACCGCGAGCTGTTCGGCGAGGACGGCTACTACCTCGAGCTCATGTCCCATGGCGTCCCCGAGCAGGAGCCGGTCGGGGACGGCATCCGGGAGGTGAGCCGCCGTACCGGCATCCCCCTCGTCGTGACGAACGACATCCACTACGTGAACGCGGAGGACGCCGAGGCGCAGGACATCATGGTCTGCATCCAGAGCGGGAAGACCGTCGATCAGAGCGACCGGCTCAAGATGATCGATCACCCCGAGCTGTACCTGAAGTCGGCGGCCCAGATGGCGGCGCTCTTCCCGAACGACGGCGCGGCGCTGGAGAACACCCTTCGGATCGCCGAGCTGTGCAATGTCGAGCTGCCGATGGGGAACCTGATCCTGCCGCACTTCGAGGTGCCCGGCGGGCTGACACCCGATCAGCAGCTGCGGGCGCTCGCGGAGCGCGGGATCACCGCGAAGTACGGGGCGTTCACTCCGCAGCTCCGCGACCGGGTGGAACACGAGCTGACGGTGATCTCGAAGATGGGCTACGCCGCGTACATCCTCATCGTCCAGGACTTCATCCGCTTCGCCCAGGAGCGCGGGATCCTCACGGCGGTCCGCGGCTCGGCCGGCGGATCGCTCGTGAACTACGCGATCGGCGTGACGGACGTGGACCCGATCCGGTACTCGCTCATCTTCGATCGCTTCCTCAACCTCGAGCGCTACACCCAGCCCGATATCGACGTCGACTTCATGGACGACCGCCGCGACGAGGTGATCGCGTACGTGACCCAGAAATACGGCGCCGATCACGTGGCCCAGATCGTGACCTTCAACACGATGCTCGCCCGCGCCGCCGTCCGCGACGTCGCTCGGGTGCTCGGGATGAGCTATGGGGACGCCGATCGGGTGGCGAAGGTGATCCCGACCGGACCGACGGCCCCGCCGCTCGCGGAGTCCCGGACCGAGGTGGCGGAGCTCGCGCAGCTCGCGGAGGAGCCGGAGGTCTCGCGTCTGCTCGATCTCGCCGAGAAGGTCGAGGGCCTGGTGCGCTCGACCGGAACGCACGCGGCCGGGGTCGTGATCACCCGCGACCCGCTCACCGACCTGGCCCCGATCGAACGGACCAAGGGCAAAGAGGGGATCCAGACCCAGTTCGAGGACAAGCAGCTCGACAAGCTCGGCCTGCTGAAGTTCGACTTCCTCGGTCTCACGAACCTCACCATCCTCGATCACGCGCTGCGGCTCATCAGCGAGCAACGCGGCATCGAGATCACGCGCGAGCGCATCCCGCTCAACGACCCGAAGACGTTCGAGCTCCTCGCGTCCGGCGAGACCACGGGCCTCTTCCAGCTGGAGTCGGCCGGCATGCGCCGCTACATCCGTGAGCTCAAGCCGGACCGGGTGGAAGACGTGATGGCGATGGTCGCGCTGTTCCGTCCGGGGCCGATGGAATACATCCCGCGGTACGTCGCGCGCAAGCACGGGCAGGAGGCGGTCACCTACGCGCACCCGTCGCTCGAGCCCGTGCTGCGCTCGACCTACGGGGTCATGGTGTACCAGGAGGACGTCATGGCGGTGACCCAGGCGCTCGCCGGATTCAGCCTCGGCGAGGCCGACGTCCTCTGCTACGCGATCCGCAAGAAGATCCGCGAGAAGCTCGACGCGCAGCGGGAGAAGTTCGTGGCCGGAGCGTTGAAGAACGGCGTGTCGCCAGGTGTCATCGAGACGGTCTGGAAGGACTTCGAGCCGTTCGCGCAGTACGGCTTCAACCGGGCGCACGCCGCGATCTACGGGCTCATCGCGTACCACACGGCGTACCTGAAGGCGAACTACACCGCGGAGTACATGACGGCCGTGCTGTCCTCCGACATGGGCGTCTCGGAGAAGGTCGCGATCGCGATCGCCGAGTGCCGCCGCATGGGCCTCACGGTCCGGCCGCCGGACGTCAACCACTCGCGCTTCGACTTCGTCGTGGCCGGGAACGAGATCCGCTTCGGGCTCGGCGCGATCAAGAACGTCGGCGAAGGGGCGATCGAGAACATCGTCGCCGCGCGTGATGCGGGCGGGCCGTTCCGTTCCCTCGAGGACTTCTGCGGCCGGATCGACCTGCAGCGCAGCAACAAGCGCGTGCTCGAGTCGCTCATCAAGGCCGGCGCCTGCGACGCGTTCGGCCCACGGCTCGCGCAGCTCGGCCGGCTCGATGCCGCCCTGTCGACCGCCCAGCGCGAGCAGAAGGATCGCGCGAGCGGGCAGGTGAGCCTGTTCGATCTCGCGGCCGAGCCGGTCCTCGCCGCGCCGCCGAACGGGCCGGAGGCATCGCGCAAGGAGCTCCTCGGGTGGGAGAAGGAGCTCCTCGGCATCTACATCTCGGATCACCCGCTGCAGGACCTGGCGCAGCGGATCGGCGACGTCCAGGGGATCGTCTACCTCGCCGAGCTGAAGGACGTGAAGGACGACCTCGTCACCGCGGTGTGCGTCGTCACGAGCGCGCGCAAGCACATCACGATGCGGAACAAGTCGCTCATGCTCTTCGCGCAGGTCGAGGATCTCACCGGCTCCGCGGAGGTCACCGTCTTCCCCCGGACCTACGAGCAGACGGCGGCCGTGTGGAACACCGATGAGATCCTGCTGCTGCTGGCCCGGGTCGAGCAGCGCGACGACGCGCCGAAGCTGCTCTGCGAGCACGCCGTGCCCTTCAGCGAGGCGGGCATCGCCGAGATCGACCGCGTCGCCGCCGAACGTCGCGCGTCGCTCGCCAAGAAACGTCAGTTCACCGAACGGGCCGCTCCGGCCGCGGCGAACGGGAACGGCAACGGCCACGTGCCCGCCGGCGGAGACGTCGTCGTCCGCTTCCGGGAGGCGCTCGACTACGACCGCTCGATCGCCGTCTTCCAGCGGATCCAGGAGGTCCTCGGGCGTTACGCCGGCCCGCTGCCGGTGTACCTCGAGCTGCCGCGCGGCGGCGGCGGCCTGCGCCGGGTCGCGACCTCGTTCCGCGTCCGCGCGGCGAGCGAGCTTGGCGGCGAGATCGACGCGGCGATCGGCGCGGGCATCGTCGACCTGGTGCTTCCGGCGCTGCCCCTCGGCACCTCGCGGCCTTCCTGACCGGACCGTCAATGGCCGCCATCGACGCGGTCGTCTTCGACGTCGACGGCGTCCTCATCGACACCGAGGCCTCCTACACCGAGGCGGTCGTGCGGACCGTCCGCCACCTGGCTCCGGACGCACCGGTGGACCGGGAGCTCGTCCGCCTCTGGCGACGCAGCGGCGATTGGAACAACGATTGGGACCTCAGCTTCGGGCTCTACTGCTGGGTCCGCGGATCGCCGGAGCTACCCGCCGCGGAGGCGGCACGCCGCTCGCTGGCCGAGCTCGAATCGGCGGCGCGCGGCCGGCTGGACCTGGACTACGCGGCCGTCCAAGGGATCTTCGAGGAGCTCTACAACGGCACCGCCGTCGCGGTGCGGCGCTACGGCGTCACCCCACGGGTCTTCAACGAACGGCCGCTCGCCGACGACGAGCGCATCGTCATCCGGCCGCGGCTGCTGGATGAGCTTCACGCGCTGGGCATCGACAAGGTCGGCATCGTCACCGGCCGCGTACGGGCCGACTGGGCGCAGGTCGCCGCGCGGCTGCCGTTCGCTCCCGACGTCGTCGTCGCGACCGACGAGGACGGGCGCAAACCGGATCCCGCCGCGCTCCGGATCGTCGCCGGCGCGCTCGGGGCCGAGCGTTTCGCGATGGTCGGCGACACGCTGAACGATCTCCGGATGGTCCAGGCGTACAACGCCGCCGGTCACGGCCGAGGGTACGCGGTGCTGCTCTGCCGGCCCGACGAGGAGCGCGCCTACCGCGATGCCGGTGCCGACGCGACCATCCTGGCTCTTGATGACCTGCCAGGAGCGATCCGCCGTCTCGCGTCCTGACCTCCCGGATACTACGAAGCGTGCCCGAACGGATCCGCGTCCTACACGGCATCACCAGCGCGATGGTGCGGATCCTCGAGCTGGACCGCCTCCTACCCGAGATCGTCCGCTCGGCGCGCGCGCTCGCGAGCTCCGATGCCGCCTCGCTCATGCTCATCGACGAGGCCGGCGAGGTGCTGCGGATCGTCGCCCAACACGGCCTGAGCGACGAGTACGCCCAGGCGCAGCGGGTCCCCATCGAGCGGGCGAACGCGATCTATGCCGGCTTCGACCAGCACGTCGAGATCGACCTCCGCGCGAGCCCGGCCGGCGATCCCGCCCTGATCGAGCGCGAGGGCCTCGCGCGCGTCATCGCGATGCCGCTCGTCCACGAAGGCGCGCTCATCGGAGCGATCAACATCTACACGCGGGACCCCGCGCGGCGCTTCGACGAGATCGACGTCGAGATCCTCCACATCCTCGCGGCACAGGCCTCCATCGCGATCACCAACGCGCGGCTCTATCACGAGGAGCGGAGCGCGCGGCGGCTCCAGGACTCGCTCCTCGAATCCGTCGCGGACGGCGTGCTCATCGGCTTCCCGGACGGCACGCTCCGGGTGAACCGGGCCGCGCGGGAGATCTTCGGGATCGCGGTGTCGCCCCCGGTGATCGTCCGGTCGGAGCTCGCGCGCCAGGTCGAGGTCCGGCGAGCCGAGGATCGCGCTCTCGTCCAGCCGGGGAATTCGCCGCTCGACCGGGCGCTGCGCGGCGAGCGGGTGAACGGCGTGTTCACGTTCCGGGCCGTGCCGGCCGGAAGCGAGCGGACGGTGGTGGCGAACGCCGAGCCGGTGTACGGCCGCGAGGGCGCGGTGGTCGCCGGCGTGGTCACCGTCCACGACGTCACCGAACAGCGCGAAGCCGAGCGGCAGAAAGACGAGTTCGTGTCGATCGTGTCGCACGAGCTGAAGACCCCGCTCACGCCGTTGAAGGCGCTCGCCCAGCTGCTCCGGCTGCGGCTCCGCCGGCACCGGGAGGAGGGGCGGCCCCTCGACCTCGAGTCCCTCGAGACGAACCTGCGCACGATCGAGCGTCAGGTGGATCGCATGACCGGTCTGGTGAACGACCTGCTCGAGGTGTCGCGCGCGGGGCAAGGGCGGTTCGAGCTCCAGCCGACGGCGTTCGACCTCATGTCGCTGGTCCGGGAGGTCGTCCAGCGTCAGACGGAGCTGGCGGGCGACGACGGCCGTCACCGATTCGTGGTGCATGGCCCCGGATCGCTCGAGATCAGGGCCGATGCGACGCGGCTCGAACAGGCGGTCGCGAATCTCGTGACGAATGCGGTGAAGTACTCACCGAACGGGGGTGAGGTCCGCGTCGGCGTCGAGCCGCACGACGCCGAGGTCGCGATCGCGGTGAGCGACGACGGCATCGGGATCGGTCCGGACGACATCGCGAGCCTGGGTCGGCCGTTCGCCCGGGGGTCGAAGCGCGCGAGGACGTTCAGCGGGATGGGGATCGGGCTCTACCTGGCGCGGCTCGTCGCCGAGCGGCACGGCGGCTCGCTCGTCCTGCGGAGCGAGGGAGAGGACAAAGGCGCGACGGTGACGATCGCGATCCCGCGCGATCGGCCGAGCTGACGGCGCGATATTGCCCGAAAATGAGCCCGCGTTGCGCCTTCGGCGTTACACCGGCCGGGTAAAATCGAGCTTCAGCGCCGGAGTGTCGTAATCGGTAACCGATGCAGACTCAAAATCTGCTGGGCGAAAGCCCGTGAGGGTTCGAGTCCCTCCTCCGGCACA
>WNGF01010134.1_pt1 | contig 13373 bp, 12 predicted proteins | sample 5400641 | NCBI WGS metagenome assembly WNGF01 (sample SAMN13153371, study PRJNA577476) | soil metagenome | isolation source: 80 cm soil or saprolite under grassland replicate 2 | place: USA:California | collected 2016-06-15
GAGGACTCCGACCAGCAGGGTGAAACGGATGTCGTAGTTCCGGACGTGGGAGAGCTCGTGGCCCAGGACCCCCTGGAGCTCTTCGCGGTCCATCTTCTCGAGCAGGCCGGTGGTGACGGCAACCGAGGCGTGCTCCGGATCCCGGCCCGTCGCGAAGGCGTTCGGTGCCGTGTCCTCGATGACGTAGACGCGCGGCATCGGCACACCGGCCGCGATGGCCATCTCGCGGACCACGTTGATGAGCTGCGGTGCGGTCTGCTCGTCGACGGGAATGGCCTTGGACGTCGCCAGGACGAGCTTGTCGCCGGCCATGTACGAGCCGATCGACGTCAGCCCGGCGATCGCCACCGCGATGAGGGTGGCACCCAATCCGCCTTCGGGCGTGCCGGTCAGAGCGTAGCCGATGACGAAGCCGAGCAGGCCGAGGATCCCCGCGACGACGATCGCAAGCAGGAACGACTGCCGCTTGTTCGCAGAGATCTGGTGGTAGAAGGTCGTGGCCACGGCGATCTCAGACGGGGGTCCGCGCGGTCAGTTTGCGCGCGGCTATCGGGTGCGCGGTCGGCCGCCGTCCGGCCGGTCGCCGTTGGCACGGCCGGAGAGAGCGCACTAGCGAAGGGCGACGACCGGAACCTCCTGGGCCTCCGGCTCGGCCGCGAAGAACTCGCGCTTGGTGAACCCGAAGGGACCGGCGATCAGCACGTTGGGGAACGTCTGGATCGACTGGTTGTAGTCGAGCACCGTCGCGTTGTAGTGCTGGCGCGAGAAGCCGATCTGGTTCTCCGTCGTGGTCAGCTGCTCCTGGAGGCTCAGGACGTTCTCGTTGGCCTTGAGCTGCGGGTAGTTCTCGACCACAGCGAAGAGCGACCGGAGGGCGCCTGTGAGCACGTTCTCCGCCTGGCCCTGCTCGGCCGGTCCCTGGGCGCCCGCGGCGATGGCGTTGGCCCGCGCTTCGGTGACCCGGGTGAGGACGTCCTGCTCGAAATCCATGTAGCCCTTGACCGCGTTCACCAGGTTGGGGATCAGGTCATGGCGTCGCTTGAGCTGGACGTCGATCTGGGCGAAGGCCTCGTCGATGCGGAGACGGCGCTGAATGAGACCGTTGTACACGGCGATCACGAAGACGACGATCACCGCGACGACGATCAGGAGGATGATGAGCGGCTGCATTCGGTTCCCTCGGTGCTGACGGCCGGCGAACGGCCAGGACAGCCAGTCTAGCAAACGGCCCACAACCGCCCGGGAATGCACCCATCCGTCCATTCGGCGGGTGGTGGGCGGTGAGGGACTCGAACCCCCGACATCCTCGGTGTAAGCGAGGCGCTCTGACCAACTGAGCTAACCGCCCCGGGGTGAGGATACGCCGGCAGATCGCGACCACGGCCGCGCAGCCTGGAACAACGTTCGGCGGCCCCGAAGGGCCGCCTCAGCATCGAGAGGGTGGTGCCCAGGCCGGGACTTGAACCCGGATGAGTTGCCTCATACGCCCCTCAAACGTACGCGTATACCAATTCCGCCACCTGGGCACGTTCCGCGCGTTACGGGTCCCGGCGAGAGCCTGGCCGGCGACGTCCTGCCCCGCCAAGGACGTGGTACCGAGGAAGGGAGTCGAACCCATACGCCCTTGCGGGCACTAGCTCCTGAAGCTAGCGCGTCTACCAGTTCCGCCACCTCGGCGCGGACCCGCTCCGAGCCGGGCGGCAACGCCTACCGGCCGTTCGCGAGGCGCCATGTTAGCACGTCCCAATAGCGCCCACTCTCGTCCCCGATGACCACCGGCGAGGGCCCGAAGACGCGCTCCGCGATCACGAATGGGGTGTCCCGGAAGTACAGCGGCAGGGCCGGCTCGCTCTGGCCCAGGTAGGCCTGGAGATCGCGATAGGCGGCCAGCCGGAGCTTGGCCGACGTGTACCGTCGGGCTGCCACGAGCTTCTGGTCGAGGGCCTGGACCTGGATGCCAGAGACGTTGGCGCCGCCCGTCGTGGTCTGGGTCGATGCGAAGAACGGATAGAGGTCGGGGTCCAGCCCGACGTCGACATCCACGATGGCCGCCTGGAACTGGCCGGTGGACAGCCGTTCCGTGAAATCCCTCACCGGCAGGTCCACCAGGTCCACCTCGATGCCGAACCGGCGCCAATCGCCGGTCACCGCGATCGCGGTGGCGTAGACGAGAGGGCTCGAGTCCTGGTCCGGGGCGATCAGCTCGATCTTGAACGGCGCTTTCGCATTGGGCGCCTTCCAGCCGTTCTTGGCCTTCGTCCAGCCGAGCTTCCCGAGGGCCTTCGCTGCACCGGGGGGGTTGTACGCGACCTCGGCGGCGGCCGTCGGGTCGAATGGCCAGGACGAGGGCGGCACCGGCGTGTCCGCTCGTCGTCCAATGCCCGCGAGCGCCGACTCGATGAGCCGGGCTCGATCGATGACCGCCAGCAGGTTGCGCCGAACATCCTGGGATCGAAACTCCGGATGGCCGGGCCGCTGGTTCAGGACGACGCTGGTGAAGATCGTCCTGGGATAGCGCAGGAGACGAGCGCCGGAGGCGGCCGCCAGGTCACGCGCTTCTCCCGGCGAAAGTCCGGACGCGGCGTCGAGCCGGCCGGACCGGTAGTCGACCATCAGGGTCGCCGGATTCTCATAGAAATGGAGCTCGATCGCCGGCAACGGCACGGCGCCGGTGGGTGCCGCGGGCTGGGTGGATGGCCTCGGCTCGACGATGGACGGCACCGCACCTGGCGGGGAGCCCGAGGGAGCGGCTGCCTGCGCGGAGGGCGACGCGGCGGCAGCGGTCGGCGGCGGGCCGGATGCTGTGGGTGGCGAGCCGGAGGCAGTGAGTGGCGAGACGGCGGCAGTGAGTGGCGAGCCGGAGGCAGTGAGTGGCGAGACGGCGGCGATGGACGGCGAGGCGGGAGCCGTGGCACTCGACCGCGGTGCGACCGGCTCCAGCGCCGCTCCAGCGCGATCCCAACGGACCAGGCGGTACGGTCCCGACCCGACCGGGTCGGCGTTGAACGGGGCGTCAGCCAGCGTGGCGGGCGGCACGTTCTCGAGCAGGTGGACCGGGAGCAGCGGCTGCGTCGCGGCCTGGAGGAACCCGCCGAGCGGCGTGGCGAGGTCGAAACGCACGGTGCGCTCATCGATCGCCGTGACCGTCACCTCACGCCACGAGCCGGCCGCCGGACCCGTGTATGTCGGATCCTGAAGCGTCTGAACGGTGAACACGACGTCGGCGGACGTGACCGGCTCGGCATCCTGCCAGACCGCGTCAGGCCGCAGCGTGAACGTGTAGGACTGGCCCTTGTCGCCGACGGTCCAGTTGGCCGCAAGGTCGGGCAGGACCGAGCCATTGGGCCCGCGCCGGACGAGCCCGCTGAAGACGAGCGCGACGATGTCGCGGTCGACCTGGGTCCTCGCCGTCAGCGGGTTGATCGACGAGGGAAGGCCCACGATCCCCTCCCGATAGACCATCGGGGGAGGAGTCGTGGTGGCCGCCGCGCCGCCAACCGGCCGTGTCGGATCCACGGCAGGACTGAACGCGGGCGCGCCGATGGCGACCGACAGGACGGCGAGAAGGGCGACGAGGCCCAGGACGATGACGCGGTCTCGGGATGTCAACGGCGTGCTTCCGGATGGCCGGGCGGATGGCCCGGGTCGTCGCTCAGCCTGCGGTGGTGCTGGGGGCGAGGGCGTACGCGACGAGTGAGAACAGGACGAAGAGCGCGGTCAGGAGGACCGTGAACTGGAACAGTCGTCGCTCGATGCCCCGCCGGCTGCGATACACGGCCGAGTCCCCACCGAAGGTTCCGGACAGGCCGGTTCCCCGTGACTGCAGCAGGATGGCGGCCATCAAGGCGATGCTGACGATGATCTGGCCGGCCGCCAGAAACGGGTTCACGAGCTGAGGACCTCCTGTCGTTGGCGGCCGATCGTAGCACAGGGAGCTCGGGCGGCCGGGATCGCGGGAGAGTCCGGCCGCGATGCGCGGCTTCGCTCAGGTTCGCGGGCGCGAGGAGCCCTGCGCCGCGACCGCAGCCATCGCCGCCTGGATCCGCTCCGGGTCGCCGAGATAGCGATGACCGACGGGTCGAAGCCCTTCGTCGAGGTCGTAGACCAGCGGCACTCCTGTTGGGATGTTGAGGCCGACGATGTCCCGGTCAGAGACCCCGTCCAGGTACTTCACGAGCGCCCTCAGGCTGTTGCCATGGGCCGCGATGAGCACTCGCCGACCCTGCCGGACGGCGGGCGAGATCTCGCCGTGCCAGTACGGCAGGAACCGGGCCACCGTGTCCTTGAGCGACTCGGTCCGCGGCAGCTCGGCATCGTCGAGGTCGGCGTAGCGCCGGTCGAGGCCAGGGTACCGAGGGTCGGTCGGCCCGAGCGCCGGCGGCGGGATGTCATAGCTCCGGCGCCAGATCCGGACCTGCTCGTCTCCGAACTCGCGTGCGGTCTCCGCCTTGCTGAAACCCTGCAGGGCGCCGTAGTGACGCTCGTTGAGTCGCCACGAGCCGTGGACCGGCAGCCACATGAGGTCCAGGTCGTCGAGCACGATCCACAGCGTCCGGATCGCTCGCTTGAGCACCGACGTGTAGGCGACATCGAACGTGAAGCCGTCGGCCGCCAGGAGTCGAGCCGCCTCGTGGGCCTCGGCGATGCCGGCGGGCGAGAGGTCGACGTCGGTCCAGCCGGTGAAGCGGTTCTCGCGGTTCCAGTCGCTCTCGCCGTGGCGGAGCAGGACGAGCGTCGGCATGAGCGGTGATCTTCTCCCTCGGGTCAGGTGGCGAGAGCCGCCCGAGCTCGCGCCGTGAGCCCGGCCCGGGCGACGATGCCGGCCATCTCGTCGGGCTTCAGGGAGGCGCCCCCGACCAGTGCACCGTCGATGGCGGGCTCGGTCAGGAACTCGCCGATGTTCGCGGCCGTGACGCTGCCGCCGTACAGGACCGGGACCGCCTCGCCATGGTCGCCGAACCCCAGACCGTGAAGCGTCTCCCGGATCACGCCGGCCATCGTCGCGGCGTCGGCACCGCTCGCGTTGCGGCCCGTCCCGATCGCCCAGACCGGTTCGTATGCGATCGCCAGGCCGGGCTCCTCCGGTCCCGCCGGCGACGGCGGGTCGATGCCTGCCAGGGCGCCCCTGAGCTGGGTCCGGACCACGACCTCGGCACGACCGGACTCACGCTCGGCCAGCTGCTCACCCACGCACAGGATGACTGCCAGGCCCGTTTCCTTCGCGCGGCGGATCTTGCCGTTGATCTGCTCGTCGGTCTCGCACGCATCGCGCCGGCGTTCGGAGTGGCCGGCGATGACCCACGACGCGAGCCCGTCGAGCATGGGCGCGCTCACCTCGCCGGTGAACGCCCCGGTTCGCTCGTGATGGACGTTCTGGGCACCAACGGCGACGCCGGTCCCGGCCAGGGCGTCGCGCACCGCGGCGAGCGCCACGAACGGTGGGCAGATGATCCGGACGACGTCGGGCTCCACCGTGCGGCCGGCGATCGTCGTGGCGAGCTCGGCCGCCTCCGAAAGGACGGTGTGCATCTTCCAGTTGGCCGCGATGATGACCGGGCGCATGGCCCGAATCATGCCAGACCGGACCGGACCGCCGAGCCCGGTCTCGTCGCAGCGGACCGCCGCGGCCGCAGGCCTGCGCCGTGGTCGAGGGCCAGCCGCTCGATCAGCTCCAGGGCACGCTGGACGGCCGAGCGATGCAGGGACAGGCGGTCGGCCAGCTCGCCGTAGGTCGCCTCCGGGGTCTCGGCGCGGGCGTCCGCCACCAGCCTCACGAGATACGGCTGTCGAGCGAGGCGGCCGTCTCCCTCCAGCAGGTCGATCGCCGCCAGCTGGCGGCCGGCCGCCGCGACGGCTCGGGTCAGGTTCGCCGATTCGGCGTTGATCACCCGATTGAGGTCGCCGCGCACCGCCCGCGACACCTGGCGAGCCTCGAGCTCGAGCAGTGCTCCCCCGGCGCCGGCACGGCGCAGGAACGTGCCGACCGTCTCGGCGCTCTTCCAGGTAACGACGCCGCGGCCGCGGCGGAGCCGCCACGATGCCGGCAGGCCCGCCTCGCGCAGCTGGCCGGCCAGGACCGGCGCCTCCGCCGCGGCAACGACGAACTCGAGATGGGTGCGGCCGCCGGCGAGGCTCAGCGAGCCGCGGGCCAGGAACCGGCCGCGCAGGTACGCCGTCCGGCAATGCTCCTGGGCCGACGCCCAGTCGAAGGTTGTGGCCGCCTCGCGACCGCCTCGGCCCAGGCGCACCGCGAGCCGGGCAACCACGGCGTCCCGGGTGCTCGCGGCGCCATCGGGGCCCAGGCCGGCCGCCAGCGCGTGCCGGTCGCACGCCCGCGCCGGATCGACGGCCGCAAGCTCCGCCCGCAGCGCGGCAACGAGATCGCGTTCGTGCACCGCCGTCAGGCCGTGCGGGCCACGTTGCGACGCCGCGAGATGCCTCCCTCGCGCTCGATCACCCGCATGATCGCGGCGGCAAGCCGGGCCGGATCGTGGTGGTGAGCGTTGTCCGGATCGACGACGTCGTCGAGCACGAGCCTGGGCGGTGCCTTTCCAGACGGCGGCCAGCGCAGGCGGACCGGTGCTCCGTGCCAATCGACCGGCACCCGCGCCCCGAACTGGTTGTTCGCCAGGACGACGTCGACCAGGCCGGGTGCCGTGTGCCTCAGGAGTGCCTCGGCGTGGTCGGCGAGGTCGAACCCGGTCGTCTCGCCCGGCTGCGTCGCCACGTTGCAGGCGTAGATCCGCAGCGCGGCCGACGACAGGACCGCCTCGCGGATGTGGGGCACGAGCAGGCTCGGCAGGATGCTCGTGAACAGGCTGCCCGGCCCCAGAACGATGACGTCCGCCTCGGCGATCGCCTGCACGGCATCCTTCGACAGGACGACCTCCTCGGGAGTGGTCCAGACGCGTTCGATGCCGGTTGCCGCCGCGATGTTGGACTGGCCATCGACCTGCGTCCCGTCGTGCAGCCGTGCATGAAGGACGAGCGGCGTCGACGACACCGGCAGGACCTGACCGCGGACCGCCAGGACGCGGTTCATCTTGCGGACGCCCTCCTCGAAATCGCCGCCCTCCACGGCGGTCAGGGCCGCGATGAGCAGATTGCCCACCGCATGGCCGCCCAGCGTGGTCGCGTCGTCTGAGGAGCCTGTTCGCTCGCCCTCCGGGAATCGGTACTGCAGCAGGTTGGCCATGAGCGGCTCCGCGTCGGCCAGCGCAACGATGCAGTTGCGGATATCCCCCACTGCGGGCACGCCGAGCTGCTCGCGGAGCTTCCCGGACGACCCGCCGTCGTCGGCCACCGTGACGATGGCGGTCAGGTTGCTGGTGTGCTCCTTCAGCCCGCGGAGGAGGGTCGAGAGGCCGGTCCCACCACCGAGCGCGACCACCCGCGGGCCGCGGGCGAGGAAGCGCTTCTGGTAGATGACCTCGACGAGCGGCTGGTCGTCGCCCGCCGAGCGGAACGGGTCCATGAGCACCCGGATGACGCCGAGCGAGCCGACGACGAACAGGCCCGCGCCCACCGCGCCCAGGATGACCCCCCGCGCGACATACGGCAGGAACTGGAGCGTCGTGACGTACACGAGGGCCTGGAGCGGACCGGAGACCTCCGTGTCGCGATACAGCTGGCGGAGGGCGAAGGCGCCGCCGAACGCCAGGCACAGCTCCCCGACGAAGACGAGCAGCAGCCAGCGCTTGACGCCCATGCCCGGCCGGAGCCAGGCCCGCAGGCTGCTGCCTGGAAAGCCGCGGCCCGCCTTCATGCCCGGTCGAGCTCCCGATGGAAGACGGCCACGGGGCCTCCCCTGTCTCGCAGCCATGTCGCCAGCTCTTCGGCGATGACGATCGACCGGTGATAGCCGCCGGTGCAGCCGATCGCAATCGTCAGCCGGGTCTTGCCCTCCGACTCGTACGCGGGCAGGACGAAGTCGAGGAAGTCGTGCAGGAAGGTCATGAATCGCCGTGCGATCGGCTGGCCCATCACGTGGCCGCGCACCGCCTCGGTCAGGCCCGACAGCTGGCGCAGCTCGGCCACGTAGTACGGGTTCTGCATGAACCGGACGTCGAAGACGAGGTCCGCCTCCAGCGGCACCCCGAACTTGTAGCCGAAGCTGATGAGCTGGATGACAAGCCGGTCGGTTTCGACCGCGTCGCCGAGGTGGCTGAAGATCGTTTCCCGGAGCTCGCGCAGCGACAGGTCCGAGGTGTCGAGGACGACGTCGGCCTCCGAGCGTACGGGATCGAGCAGCCGCCGTTCCTCGGCGATGGAGCTGGCGATGCCCCGATGGTCCGCGAGGGGGTGCCGGTGACGGGTTTCGGAGTAGCGCCGGATCAGGACCTCGTCACGGGCCTCCAGGAAGAAGACCTGGGGCCGGATGCCGCGGCCCTCCAGGGCGCCGCGCATCGCCGCAAACGCCAGCGGCGCATCGCCCGAGCGCACGTCGAGGACGATCGCCACCCGCGAGAACCGCTCGCGATCGGCCGACACGAGCTCGGCGAGGTCCGGCAGCAGCTCCCCCGGCAGGTTGTCCACGACCGCGTAGCCCAGGTCCTCGAAGAGCTTGGAGGCGGCCGTCTTGCCCCCACCCGACAGCCCGCTCACGATCACGACGCGCGGCTCGGCTTCGTCGTCCGGCTGCGGCGGTTGATCGGGTTGCCGGTGCCAGGTGGCCATTGCGGGCAGTCTACCGCGCTCGATCGGCGCTACCGGGCTGGGGCGCCTCGAAGGGATGCGGGGTCAGCGCCCGCTCCGGCGGATGACGAAGATGGAGATCTCGAAGAGCAGGAACATCGTGAGACCGAGCACGGTCGGGCTCACCAGGTCGCCGCCGGGGGTGACGACCGTCGCGAACACCGCGATCCCCAGGATGACGTAGCGCCGCGCGGACTGGAGACGAGCCGAGCTCACGATGCCCACCCTGGACAGCACGTACAGGACGATCGGGAATTGCATCGTCAGCCCGAACGCCAGGAACATCGTGCTCACGAAGCCGAAGTAGTTGTCGATCGTCAGGGTGATCGCGATCGCGTCCGACTCGAAGCTGAACAGGAAGCCCAGCGCGAACGGCAGGACGATCCAGGCCACACCCACGCCGATGACGAAGAACAGGAGGGCGACCGGGATCCAGGGCCGGACCACCCGGCGCTCCTCCTGGGTCAGCCCGGGCGAGACGAACGCCCAGATCTGATAGAGGATGACCGGCATGCCCAGGATGATGCCCACCACCAGGGCGACCTTGAGATACAGGAAGAAGGGGCCGCCGGCGCTCAGCGAGACGAGCTTCCGGTCCCCGATCGGCGAGCGCAGGAGGTCGATGATGGCGCCCGACCGCCAGTAGCCGATGGCGCCGAAGGCCAGGACGGCCGCGATCGTCTTGAAGATGCGCGTCCGAAGCTCGCCGAGATGATCGGCCAGGCTCATCACGGAGGCCTCGGCGGGCGCGCTCAGCGCGGCCGGCGGACCGGCCGGCAGCGCGGCCGGCAGTCCGGGCTCCCGGACCGCGTCAGCGTCAGCCATGTGGCTGCTGGACGCCCGCTAGGCCGGGTGGTCGGAGGGCGTCTCGGACGATGACGCGGGCGACGCCGGCGAAACCGCCTGTGGGGCCGAGGCCGACGGCGAGGCCGGTGGAGCCGCGGACGGCGGCCGGGGTGCCGGCTCGAGTGTCGTGGCCTCCTGGACGTCCGAGGCGGCCTTGCGGAACTCGCGGATGCTCTTGCCCAGCGCGGCGCCGACGTCCGGCAGCTTGCCGGGGCCAAGGACGAGGAGCGCGATCACCAGGACGATGATCAGCTCGACGGGTCCGATTCCAAACGGCATCGTGGGTGCGAAGACCTCGTTACGACCGGGTCGCGACTCGACCCCTCAGGTCGGTCGACCCACCGTCCACGATAGCACAGGAAGCCTGGCCGCCCACTCGGCGGCCATCGCTGCCAGCCGCTCTCCCGGATCCTCTCGAGGACCGCCGCTCCGGGTTCCGGAGCCGCCGCCAGAGCGGCCGCCGGCGCCGCCGCCAGGGCCGCCGCCGTCCACGCTGCTGTCGGAACCGGTGACCGCCCCGGCGATGCCCCGTGAGACGTTGACGAGCAATCCGCCGCCGGGTCGGCCGCCGGCCGGCGGAATCCGGGCGGGTCCAGCTTCCAGTACGCCCGCCGCGTCGCCGCCCTGGGCCCCCACGCCCGGCACGAGAACCGCCAGGCCCGGCGCGATCTGGCGCACCGCCGCGAGCTCGGCCGGGGCCGTCGCGCCCACGACCAGGCCGACCGTCTCGCCGGGGCCCCAGGCCACGGCTCGTCGGGCGACCCTGGCCCACACCGGTTCGGCCGGCGCGGCCGTCTCGGGATCGGCCTCGACGACGAGCCCCTGGATCTCGGCCGCCCCCGGGTTGGACGTCCGGCAGAGGACGTATGCGAAACGATCCCGTCGCTCTAGCAGCGGGGCGATCGCCTCCTGGCCGAGATACGGGCTGACCGTGACGGCATCCGCGGCCAGGCGGTCGAAGAGCGCGACTGCCTGGCGGGCGGCGGTCGAGCCGATATCGCCGCGCTTGGCGTCGGCGACGACCGGCACATCGCCCGGAACGGCGGCCCGGAGGCGCTCGAGGACCGCCATGCCGTCCGCGCCGAACGCCTCGAAGAAGGCGAGATTGGGCTTCACCGCCGCCGCGAATGGGACGGCCGCGTCGAGCAGGAGGCGAGCGACGGGATGAACCAGTCGGGATGCGAGGCACCGTCCAGCCCGGCGCTCTCCGTGAGCGGCACCACCTTGCCGATTGTCCACCGACCGGGCGAGCCGGTCAGCTTGACAACCTCGAGGTCGGTCACGCCGCCGTCGATATGGAGAAATGCGATCGCGTCGCCGGCCGGCGACCAGACGCCGCCCCAGGCGTGCCCGTCGTCGGTCACGCGAACGATCTCGGCGCCGTTCCTCGCATCGAGGATGACCACGTCCGTGCCCAGGGTGCTGGTCCGGGTGGCCAGCACGAACCGCCCATTTGGCGAGTATCTCGGAGCGTTGTAACCGGGACCGGTCAGGGCGCTGATCCTCTTCGTCTTCATGACGTAACGGTAGATCTGGGGCGCCCCACGCGCTCCGCTCCGACCGTTCTTCACGTACAGGAGCGTCGACCCGTCGGGGCTCCAGGCGGGGTCCTGGTGGCCCAGCGGCGGGAACTCGGGGACACCCGCCCTCGTCAACCGGCGCGTCTTCAGGTCGAAGAACTGGAGGACCACGTTGCTGTTCGTTGGGTCCGGCCCGTCCGAGAGCAGGGCGATAGTCCTGCCGTTGGGCGAGAGGACCGGCTGCCGGAGCCAGTAGAACCACGTGTTCTGGGCGGTGTGGTAGAGACCGCTGGCGAGGCGTTCGCGCCCGGAACCGTCCGGACGGATGCGTTCGAGCAGCGGGTAGGTCAGCACATACGTCCTGGTGGCCCTGCCTCGCAGCGAGAACCGGCCGTTCGTGCGACGGCTCTCGATGAAGTAGATCCACTTGCCGTCCGGCGAGAACGACGGCATCGAATCCGCTCCCGTTCTCGTGATCTGGCGGGCGCCGACGGCGTCCTGGACCCAGATGTTGCCCTGCTTGACATAGACCATCAGGCCGGCGGGCCGAACCTCGGGCGGCGTGCTCGGAACCACGACCACGTCGGGCGGGGTGGGCGTCTTTTCCGCGCCGACCGGTGCGCCGTTCGCGGACCGGTCACCTCCGATCCCGAACGGGAGGTTGCCCGACAGGAGGCTCACGCTCAGCCAGGCGACCAGGGCCAGGCCGACCAGCGACAGGGCGGGCGCCACCATCGTACCGGCCGGGCCCAGGCCGTAGGGGTCCCCGGCACGCGGCGGGCGAGCCCCTTGACGCGCTCCCGAGCTCTCCGCGACGCCTCCCGCGGACCGGTTGCGGCCGATCACCGGGACGCGCTCGCGGCGACGGCGCCGGCCGCGGCTTCCGGCCGCACCGGGGCCGCGGCGGCCGCCAGGATCGCGGCGGCGGCCGGATGATCGCCACTCGACGCCACATCGCGGACTTCGAGCTGGATCGATTCGAAACCGCCGAACGTCCGAGAGGCGAGCCGGGCCACGACGTCCACCCGATCGCCCTCGCGGACGGTATCGGCGAGGTCTGCCCGGCCGAACGCGATGGCGTCCAGGACATCGCGCTCTCGGCGCAGCGTCAGCTGGGTATGGCCGCCCGTGGCAAGTCGGACCCGGGCGACGGTGAGACCAAGGATGCCGACGAGCGGCTCCGGATTGCCGGGGCCGGTTGGAGCCAGCAGAGCCAGCTCCCGAAGGAGCGGATAATCAACGGCCGCGGCCGACAGTGCCAGGTCGAGCACCAGCTCCGGGCGCGGATCGGCAGGCGCGAAGGCCCCGACGAGGCCGAGGAATCGCACGCGGAAGGCGTCCCAGCGCCCGGTCTCGATCTCGAACCCGGCGGCTCCCGCGTGACCCCCGTGACGGAGGAGCAGGTCCCGGCAGGACTCGAGCAGCTCGGCCAGGTTCACACCACCGGCGCTCCGGCACGACGCCCGCACGATGCCGCCGAGGTTCGTCCCGACGACCGCCGGCCGGCCGCGGTCCTCGGCCAGCCGCGAGGCCACCAGGCCCACGATGCCGACGGGCCAGTCGCCCCGGACGATGGTCGCGCCGTCGTCCAGGGGCGCGGACTCGGCCAGGCGCTGCGCTTCCTCGAGTGCCAGCTTCGTCAACTCGCGCCGGGCGCCGTTGGCGGTCTCCAGGCGCTCCGCCAGCTCGGCCGCCTCGGCCGGGTCGTCGGTCAGGAGCAGCCGGGCGGCGTCGAGCGCCTCGCCCACCCGACCCGCCGCGTTGATCCGTGGCGCCAGCGCGAACGCGACGGTCTCCAGGTCCGCGGCCGCCGGGGCGATGCCGGCCCGGCTGAGGAGAGCGGCGATTCCCGCACGCGGGGCGGTACGCATCTTCGCCAATCCGAGCCGAGCGATGGCTCGGTTCTCGCCGAGGATCGGCGCCACGTCGGCCACGGTGCCGATGGTCGCCAGCTCGGCCAGGGCAAGGGCGGCGGCCGGCCCGCCGGGCAGGTCGGCCAGCAGGAGCTGGGCGACCTTGAAGGCCACCCCGCTGCCGGACAGCCGGCGGTCCGGGTAGGCGGCGTCGGGGCGATGCGGGTTGACGATCGCCGCGGCCGCCGGCATCTCGGCGGGCACGCGGTGATGGTCGGTGATGAGCACATCGGTGCCCAGCGCGCCGGCGGCGGCTACCTCGGCCAGACTCGTCGATCCGCAGTCGACCGTGACGATCAACCCGAAGCCGCGCGCGGCGGCCCATTCCACGGCGCGAAGGGACAGGCCGTGGCCCTCCAGCTCGCGGCTGGGAACGTACGGTTCGGCACGCAGGCCGGCC
>WNGF01007313.1_pt1 | contig 13372 bp, 15 predicted proteins | sample 5400641 | NCBI WGS metagenome assembly WNGF01 (sample SAMN13153371, study PRJNA577476) | soil metagenome | isolation source: 80 cm soil or saprolite under grassland replicate 2 | place: USA:California | collected 2016-06-15
CTGGCTTGAGCAACTGTATATGCCTCAATTCTCTGTTTCGCTTCCGCCCAGAACTCAAACGATGTGTCGGTTGAGATTTTGTTTAGATCCCTTGCCCTGCGAATGATGACCAGAACGCTCACCAAGAAATGCCGAGCAAGTCTCTCCATCCGTTCGTAGCCTGCTTGCTTCGAGTTCCATTCGCTTTCGAATTCAACCCTTGGCACTAGAGCTTCCGCCGCAACCGCGTTGCAAAGGAGTTCTATTTGAAGCGCAGGAGATTGTAGGGTCTCATCAATGAGCGAAATCCCGCTATGACCGATCCAGATGTGAGCCAATTCATGTAAGAGCGTAAAGACTTTCGGGGCTTGGTAGTCTTGGCCGTTAATAAATACCAGGGGAGCCATCGAATCGGATATGGCGAAACCTTGGAACTCTTTACGATTAAGTGCGCGGTGAGAAGATCCCACAACCGCTCGCCGCATAACGATCACGCCCGCTTTTTCTGCATTTTGGGTGAGTTTGGTTAAGTAGCCCTCACTGTCATAAGACTGGCGACGCAGTGAGTTATTCATCCCCAAGGTTGCCCGAATATCGGTGGCGATGGTTGCAAAGTGATCCCGTTCAGTAAACTTTCCTACAAAGCTAACAGGTGTTGCGCCTTCTTCGATTTGGTATGCTCGATACCAATCGTGTTGAGCCATGGCCTGATAGAGCACATCCAAGAAGTCAACACTTGGCTGTAGAGGAGGAGCTTGTGGGAGCCTGCGAAGATCCGGCAAGGGAACTTCATTCTTGGGTCGCTCCGGTAAAAAGAAATAGCCAAACGCGACGCGTAACACTTTGGCCATCTCCCGAGCTTTATTGAACGGCGGAAACGCTAGTCCGTTTTCCCAAGACTCCAATACGTTTGCCTGCACATGGATTTTCGTTACCAACTCAGATCGATCCATGCCGCTTCGCTCGATGGCCCACGTTAAAAGATCTGGTGTTATGTAAGCCAAGTCCGTTCTACGCATGTGTGCCTCCCTGTGCTAGACTCAGGATTGGCACACATACACTGTCCTGCCCAGTCAAGCAGATCAGCGTGCCCAGAGATTTCTTGAATAGGCCCGCCTGCCAGCGGGCCTTATTCTTTCTCAAGGTTTATGTTTTCTCTTACCGCGTTTTTGTCGGGGCTTGCCCCCGTCCTTAGCATGAGGGCTGCCCGATGAGCTGCTTATACTCCAAACGTTTCCCGAATACCATGCTGACCACCGTGGCGAACCGCTCAAAATCTGTGGCCTTGCGCTTATTGAATCTGAACGCTTGTTCATCGAGATAGCGGAAAAGGTGAAAGGGTTCGACGCTGACATACGTGCCTTTCAGCGAACGCTTTAGCAGACTCCAGAAGTTTTCAATTCCGTTGGTGTGGACGTTTCCGCGCACGTATTCTTCCGCATGATTGATCACGTTGTGCATGTACTCAGCATCAAGTTGATCATAAGAACGTAGCGCGTCACTATACACGGTCGATCCGGCTTCAACATGCTTGCTCACTTCACCGTGAAGCGACTTGCGCCGGACGTTCGGAACTATCATCGTGCGGACTTCGCCGCTATGTCTGTCGAGTAGGCCCATGACCGCGACTTTGCCCGATCCGCCTGTACCGTGAATCGTTCGAAGGCGACGGCCTTTGTGCATGTTCCGTGCTTTGCCGCCGATGAACGTCTCGTCAACTTCGATATGCCCGGATAGCTTAGACAGCGATTTGTTTTGCATGGCGAGCCGGATACGGTGAAGCATGAACCATGCGGTCTTTTGCGTGACACCAAGCCCGCGATGAATCTCATACGAGCTGATTCCGTTCTTCGCGTTCGCGATCAGCCAGATCGCAGATAGCCACTTGTCGAGGCCGATAGGCGAGTCCTCAAAGACAGTTCCGACCTTGAGCGAGAACTTCGCCTGCGGGTGTTTGCTGTAGCACTTGAACAGCCGCGCCTTTGCGAGATAGGTGACGTTCTCAGAGTCGCATCGCGGACAACGAACTTTGCCGTCCGGCCAGCGCATCGCTATCATAAAGCCGTTGCAGTTCTCAGGCTTGGAAAAGAAAACGATTGCTTGTTGTAGCGTCTTTGGTATTTCCATGCTGTGAGAATAGCACGAATCGCGTGGTCAGTCAAGTATATTATTACCCTAATTTCTGTATAGAAGTCCTCAAGCTCTGCTCACGATTGCTCGTACAAAGCAGCGGCATCAGCGTGTGGAAGCTGAACCTTCGACAGCTTTTCACCCACCGGCTGACGCGCTGCCAGCGCACGCAGAATCGAAACACGCTGACGCAATGTGAACAAGTCCGGCCAGCGACGCGCTACCGCAATGATGACGCTGTCCCGCTCGGCTACACTGTAACCCCCGCGCTGTACTTCTATCAGCGCCAGGGCTGCGTGCTCTCGCGTGTCAATCGGGAAAGCGCGCCTTGACGGTACTGCGTAGTCGTCCGGAATCATCGCCACCACCCCCGGCCGGAACGTTGCGCGAATCGCAGATCCGCCACGCGTTGACGTAACCGAATTTCTAACCTGCCCGACTTTGCCAGACTTGATCAAAACGCGCTCAAATTCTCGCTCTCCAAGTCTGGCAGCTAAACAGGAAATACTAAGGAATTCGAAACAGATGTACCTAGCGTTTTGTCGATTGGCAACGCTTTGAGCAAAGCGGTTCCACGGTCCGCCGATACAAAACGTTTGATTACTTAAATTTGCGGGAGACCTTGGGAGTCGTTCCCAGGGTCTTTCTCCCAGCAACGCTAGGTTCCAGGCTCTTATTAGTACTTGACTTTCAAATCGAACAAATCCGCGGGATGACGGAACGGCTATTGACGCAAGAAGAATGGAACGACGATCGCCGTCGCCACAATCACAGCTAGTACGAGTCCGCACAATACGAACCTGTCAATCATTCTCTCAGCTTCGAGGTTCATTGCGCATTTGGAGCAGCCGCGAGAGTTTGGATCAATCATGTTGCCGCAGTCGCGACATGGGATAAGGTTCATGGCCTAGTGCGATAATTCCGATCCTTCATTTCTAGCTCAAAGCACCTATGCAATAATACATCGGAACTGTCATTGAACAGCACCGGGCCTACGCGAACCCCCGACGTTATGAGCGAAGCAACGCGCGCAACCGAGAGTCAATCCCCGGACTTTAGCGCCTGGGTTGACGAGCATGGAGACTATCTTTACAAGTATGCGCTGCTTCGTCTCCGCGACGGCTCGGCGGCTGAAGACTGCGTCCAGGAAACTTTTTTGGCGGCTTTGAAGGCTTACCGCGGCTTTGAAGGCCGGGGATCCGAGCGAACCTGGCTGGTAGGGATTTTGAAACACAAGGTTACGGACCATTTCCGGCGGATTACCCGCGAGGCGCCAATTGGAGAGACCGAGGACGAAACATTTGAGCACAACGAATTCTTTACCAGGACGGATGAATGGACCAACCATTGGAATGCCGGCCACGCGCCCAGCGAGTGGCATGCTACGCCTGAGGAATTGGTTGAGCGCACCGATTTTTGGAAAACTCTAAACGACTGCCTTTCTCCCTTGCCCGCGCGCACGGCAAGCGCTTTTACTCTCCGCGAAGTTGACGGCCTTAGCAGCGAGGAAATCTGCGAAATGCTTAGCATTTCAGTCAACAATCTCTGGGTAATGCTGCATCGGGCGCGTTTGCACTTACGCAACTGTATCGAGATCAACTGGTTCATGAAAGAGGCGACTCACTAAGAATGAGCTTCAAGGCTTACGACAAGATCAAGCATTCGATCAGGTGGTGGTTGCTGCGCCGTCTGCCCACCTGCAAACAGACAGTCAAGATGATGTCGGAATCGCTGGAGCGCCGCCTTACCCTGCGCGAGCGGATCAACGTCAAACTTCATCTCTGGATCTGTCTCTGGTGCGTCTGGTACATCGAGCAACTACAACTGTTGCGAACCACAATCCGCACTAAAGCTGAGCAGGAACCGAACCTGGATTCCTCTTCTCTTCCCTCTCTCTCTACCGAAGCCCGCGAGCGGATGAAACAAAACCTCAGCCAACACGACTGAAAACACGCCGTCCTCGTAAGGTTTTCTTCATTTTCACGACAAACCTCTTGAGGGTGGAGTTTGAGTTTAAGAGGGTCGGACTCTTCGGACTCATGATTGGGTAGGGTTACTAACATCGAAACACACAATCATTCGCATGGTCTGAATCGGTTCGCGGTGATTCCGACTTCCGATCGGCTCGACGCCGATCCTCGGTTTACTGGCCGAGGGGTCACTATCGCTTTTCTCGATTCGGGATTCTATCAACATTCTGATCTCATAGCGCCTACCAACCGCATTGCTGCTTTTCACGATATCAGCAGCGATGAAGGTTCGGCTGATGCGGATCGGCCAGTTGAATCGTGGCATTGGCATGGCACACAAACAACGGTGACTGCGGCAGGTAACGGTCATCTGTCTGATGGAAAATATTGCGGAGTTGCTCGGGACGCGCAACTCGTGCTGGTTAAAGTCAGCAAACGCGGGCGAATCAGCGAAGAGAACATCGCGAGCGGACTTCGCTGGGTTATTGAAAACCGCGAGCGCTTCAACATTCGTGTGCTGAACATTTCACTTGGCGGCGACGAAGATGTTGCCTGCTCGCAGAGCACCATCGATCAACTGGCCGAAGAAGCGATCCGATCGGGCATTGTGGTTGTGGTCGCGGCGGGGAACACGACTGACCGAGCACCTATTCCGCCGGCGAACTCGCCATCGGTGATCACGGTTGGTGGTTATGACGATGGCAATCAGATGGCACAACGGGACCCCGGCCTCTATCACTCAAGCTTTGGTGTTACCGCGGACGGTACGGTCAAGCCCGAATTGATCGCACCGGCAATGTGGGTAGCGGCGCCGATTCTGCCCAACACCGACGTTTATCGAAGAGCCGAAAGCCTTTCGCTGATCGTTCACGCGCCCGACTATCAGTTAAGTGAAGTCGCAGGACGCGTCTGGCCGCACACCGGACTTCCTGAATCGCTCTTGCATCAGCAACCTGAGGCTATTCGCCAAACGGCTGAGCTCTTGCTGAAGGAAGACAAGACCGTCGCGACGCATTATCAGCACGTTGACGGCACTTCGTTCGCGGCGCCGATTGTTACTTCGATTATCGCTCAGATGATCGAAGCGAATCCCAAATTGACGCCGGGCGCCATTAAGAACATTTTGATTTCGACGGCGGACCGAATAACGACAGCACCGGCAATCCGCCAGGGATATGGCGTAGTAAACGCCCGTCGCGCGGTTGAATTGGCGCAGCGCGAACAGCACGGGCTGAATGCTGTAGGGTGCAGTCCGCCACGAGTTGAGAATGGCCGACTTGTGTTTGTCTATCACGACGATGAGGCGGGAAGTGTTGCCCTGGCCGGCGATTTTAATGGTTGGAATAGTCTGCTGACACCGCTTACGAAGGACGGGACTGGACTTTGGTTTGCTGAAATTGAAGCGCCAAAGGCGGGACGATATCAATACAAGTTAATCGTAGATGAGCGCCGCTGGATTGAAGATCCCAGCAACGGAATGAAAGTGCCCGATAATTATGGGGGATTGAACTCAGTCCTCGCGATCGAATGAAAAAGGGATATTTGAAAGTCTATACAAATACGAAAAGAGCGGTCAGACGATGGTTCTTGCGCACGCTCCGGCCCTGCCAGGAAATGGTCCCATTAATGTCCGAGTCGCTTGAACGGCGACTCGGTGTACTCGAACATCTGAAACTGAAATTGCACCTGCTGGTATGCACGTGGTGTGCGCGATATCTCAAACAGATCAAGTTCCTTAGACGACTTGTCCGGCAGCGGACGTTCGCAGCAGGGACCGATAGCACATCGCCAGTAGCACTCACTGCTGAAGCTCGTCAACGCATCTCCAAATCACTTCGCCGGCGAAACTCTGTGTAAGGAACCGAAGCTCGCCGCGACTATTAGCGTGAACAAGAGAAACAAGTTCAGACAGGAAACAAGATCATGCGACGAAGGTTAGTGATAAAAAAGAGGCTCCAGCGCAGACGATTGAGAGCGCTGAGGATGATTGCGAAACAAGCGGCAGGCGCAAGCGAATCCGGCCGTACAACTTCTGTTTTATCGGCGCCGGCCTGACCGATCCGTTTACGGGCTAACCAACGCCACGCCATATCAACAACGAGTGAGGTTCGCGCCAGTTCGCGCGATTAGGAAAATGGAACTAACAAGTTCTGACAGTATCAGTGTGTTCGATAGCCTGCGCCGGCGAATGATGATGCCGGAACCGTGGACTCTCAGAGAACCGCTCAAAGCCTCGAATCGGTGGAGCGAGCAAATGATCGATGCCCTAAAAAGACACTGGCCTGAATACCTATCGGAAGCAGCCGAGCTGGGCCTGTTCATGATCTCGGCTTGCGCTTTTACAGCGCTGCTTTATCACCCCTCTTCGCCGGTCACTCAGAGCATTCAAAATGAAAGTGTGCGAAGAGTGTTGATGGGTTTGGCGATGGGTTCGACGGCGGTGGCGCTTATCTTTTCGCCACTCGGCAAACGATCCGGAGCGCATTTCAACCCCGCAGTAACGTTGACTTATCTGCGGCTCGGAAAAATCGCCCCCTGGGACGCGGCCTTCTACATTCTGTTTCAGTTCGTGGGCGGCATTGTCGGGGTCTTGATCTCCTCAGCAATTCTCGGAAACTTGGTAGCCCACTCGGCGGTCAACTATGCGGTCACGGTCCCTGGTCCAAAGGGTCCGCAGCCGGCATTCCTCGCCGAGCTGGCAATCACATTCATTTTGATGTCGGTAATCCTGACTGTTTCAAACACGAAGCGGTTGGCCCGCTGGACCGGGTTGTTCGCCGGTGCGCTGGTCGCTACTTACATCAGCATCGAGTCGCCGATTTCCGGCATGAGCATGAATCCGGCGCGCACGCTTGGCTCGGCGTTTGGGGCACATCTCTGGACGTCACTTTGGATCTATTTCACGGCGCCGCCGCTGGGAATGCTCCTGGCGGCTGAGGTTTACAAGAAGGTCAGGGCGGGGCGCGCAGTCGCGTGCGCCAAGCTGCACCACCACAACAATCAACGTTGCATCTTCCGATGCAACTTTCAAGGGTAACGCAACATGGCCACAGAGGCACGGAGACAACTATGAATTTCGGATTTCGAAATGCGGATTGCGGATTTCCAAACTACGGCGAGGGATCCGCGAAATGCGAAGTACCATTCCGAAATCCGCAATTCGAATTCGGAAATTCCTCCGGGCCTCTGTGGCTAAACAATAATCAATTTCTTGAAGGAGAAAACAAGTCATGAAACATCGAAGGCTAGTAATCAACGCGGTGCTGCTCGCAGCGGCCATGCTGGGACAGATTGCCGTCGCTACAGCAACACGGCATCGCGCACCCAAACAAGCAAAATTCACCGTCCGCGTCGAGAACATCTCAACGCCCAACGGTCAGACAGCGTCGGACGGCACCAGGTGGTCGTTCGCGCTTTCACCTGGGCTATGGGTCTTGAACGACAAAAAGTCCGGGCTCTTTACTGAAGGAAGACCAGCCAGCAAGGGCCTCGAATCGCAGGCTGAGGACGGCGATCCATCAGGACTCGCCGGAGCGCTGGTGATGAGCCACCATGCCTCTTTCTTGCATGGAGTCTTCAACACGCCGATAGGAATGATGGGCCCCGGTCCGATTCGCCCTGGCGACAAATACGAATTCAGCTTCACGGCCAATCCCGGCATGAAGCTTTCGATGACCATGATGAATGGACAGTCGAACGACGAGTTCTACGCGCCGGACGAAAACGGCATTGCGCTGTTCGATGCGAAGGGCATGCCGTTTAGCGGCGATGTCACCGCGAAGCTGATCCTTTGGGACGCGGGCACTGAAGTGAACGAAGAGTTGGGCATCGGCCCCAATCAGGGGCCGCGCCAAAAAGGACCTAACACTGGCCCGGTCGAGCACGGCGTCGTTACGCGCGCGAAGAGCGAAGCGATCTACACAAAGAACGGCCAACTTTTTCGCGTCACGATCACGGCCGAACAGGGAATGTAACGAACGCATGGGTGGCCGCCGGCCTGTCGAGCTATTGGCACGCTGGCCGCCACCATTGCGGAAGGAGAACCATCATGAGGTCAACTTTGAAGATTGCAATCATCACATCGGCGCTGCTGTTGACGACGACAGTCGCAAACGGCCAAACGGCCGACAAGAAAACGCTGACGATCGACGGCGCGAAAAAAGTAATTGCCGCTTCGGTCGCCTATGCAAAGAAAAATAACGCGCCTGGCGGAGTCATCGCGGTAGTCGACGACGGCGGCAACCTGATGGCGCTCGAGCGTCTCGACGGAACCTTCGCCGCCGGCGCAAATATTTCGATCGGCAAAGCACGCACCGCAGTGCTCTTCAAGCGGCCGACCAAAGTTTTTGAAGACATTATCAAGAACGGGCGCACGGCGATGGTCGCATTGCCTGACAGCCTGTTCACTCCGCTGCAAGGCGGCATCCCGATCGTGGTCGACGGCCAGATCGTCGGAGGCGTCGGCGTTAGCGGCGCGTCGAGCGCCCAACAGGACGAAGAGTTGGCGATCGCCGGCGCGAACTCGCTCTCAGGCGATTCAAAGATGGGCGACACGATGCAGATGAGCAGAGCGCCGGTTCTGTTCTTTGACAAGAACCAGGTTTCCGCGTCCTTCTCGAAAGGCGCTGTTCTTCTCGACGGAACCAACCGGAACTATATGGTCCACACAAGCCGTCGCGACAAACCGGGCCTCGCCGAGATTCACACGCTCGATACCGACATCATTTATGTAATGGAAGGCACGGCTACCTTCGTCACCGGGGGAACCGCCGTGGAACCCAAAGAGATCGCTCCGAACGAAATTCGCGGCTCGCGGATTGAAGGTGGCGACACGCGCCAGTTGTCAAAGGGTGAAGTGATCGTCGTTCCTGCGGGAGTACCGCACTGGTTCAAGGAAGTTGGCGGAGCATTTCTCTACTACACGATCAAGGTTCGTTGATGCTTTGCGGCTCTGCCGCGCCCCAGTGCGGTAAGGCTTCGCCTTACCGTGAAACGGGTTCCTTTGAAAATATCGAGGCTACGCCTCGAATCCGAGGCGCAGCCTCAGAAACAAAATGTAACCCTTCCCGGTGAGGCCGAGCCTCACCGCACTGTGCGGCGGCAAAGCCGCAAAGTTGAAAAGAGGATTCTCATGAAGCGATTTCAGATTCTTGCAGCGACATTGTTGCTTACGTTGGGGGCCGTGGCAGCTCAAGCGCAATTACCTACCAAAGAAGTCCTAACACTCGATGCGGCGAAGAAGATCGCTGCCGTCGCGGAAGCAGAGGCAAAGAAACGCGGTGCGACCGTGGTGATTGCGGTCGTCGATGATGGTGGCTACCTACTCGTGTTGGAACGTCTAGACGACGCCCAGGTCGCCAGCGTCGATGTTGGGATTGCCAAGGCGCGCACCGCGGCGATCTTTCGCCGGCCTAGCAAGGTATTTGAAGATCAGATTCGTGATGGGCGGGTTGCAGCCCTGGCGCTAACCGGCGCCACGCCATTACAAGGCGGCATCCCCATCATCGTCCACGGCAGAGTAATCGGCGCCATTGGCGTCAGCGGCAACTCGCCGCAAGAGGATGAAGACATTGCAAAAGTCGGGGCCGCAAGCGCCGCCACGGCTATCGGAGGAGGCAGAAAATGAGTTCGCAAAAGCTAATCAAGATAATCAGAGTTCTTTTATTATTCATAATCGCTTTGTCGGCGTACGCCGGATTGTCCGGTGTCTCGACCAGCGCCACGAACGCCGGGCAACCAACGAAAACTGCAGCGGACATACCCAGCGGCAAGCCCGAGGCGTCGATAGATTTGGCTACGGCTGACGGTGTGAATCTCGCGAAAGGCGAATGGCGTTACAGCGACACGAAGATTGTGGAAGTAGATTTTCGCGGCCCTGGCGCTGACAGACAGCCGACAGGTTCCGCAGTCAAAACCTATGACTACACACCGCACGCCGGCGGCGCCGACTTTGACGATTCAAAGTGGGAAGCGATTAGCCCGACGACTCTGGATCAGCGGCGCGGAAACGGCAGGCTGGGCTTCAACTGGTATCGGATCAAGCTGACAGTGCCGGGGCGCATCGGCGATTTCGATCCGACGGGATCGACCGCGGTGTTTGATACGTCGCTCGACGACTATGCCGAAATCTGGGTCGATGGTGAGCTGTCGCGCGCGTTGGGCCAATCCGGCGGTTCCGTCATCTCCGGCTGGAATGCCGAGAATCATCTGGTTGTCGGCCGGAACGTAAAGCCAGGCCAGCAGATCCAGCTTGCTGTCTTCGGCATCAATGGTCCGCTCTCCAATCCGCCGACTAACTTCATCTACATGCGTTATGCGAAGCTCGAGTTCTACAAAGGCGCAAACGGTCCGCTGGCGTTGACGCCGAGCGAAGTGAACGTGGAAGTTGTGCGCAACGACAGGGCGATGGACGAGGTTGTTGGGCCGAATCCGAAAGTCTTCAAACTCGCCGAGGGGTTCAAATTTACCGAGGGTCCGATCTGGGTAAACAAAGACGGCGGTTACCTGCTGTTCAGCGATCCAAATGCCAACACCATCTACAAATACACACCGAATGGAAACGAAGAGGGCAAGCTCGAAGTGTTCCGAACGCCGAGCGGTTATTCAGGCGCCGACATCGCCGAGTATGGTCAACCTGGCTCGAATGGATTGACGTTGGATCCGCAAGGCCGACTCACGATCAATCAACACGGCAATCGTCGCGTCGTGCGCGACGAGAAAGATGGAACACAGACGATTCTGGCCGACAGTTACGCGGGCAAGCGTCTGAACAGTCCGAACGATCTGGTTTATCGATCGGACGGCACGCTCTTCTTTACCGACCCTCCGTTCGGTTTTCCCAAAGCCTTTGAAGATGCGCGCAAGCAACTGCCTTTCAGCGGTGTGTTCTCGATTTCCAAGGGTAAGCTACAACTCGTCAGCAAAGATTTCACCGGCCCGAACGGCATCGCCTTCTCTCCCGACGAGAAGTATCTGTACGTCGGCAACTGGCCGCGGGCGCTGACAGGTCAGCATCCGCGCGCCAGCGACGATCCGGTCAACGAGATCGGCGAGAAACACAAGGCGATCATGCGTTATGAGGTTCAGCCCAACGGCACACTCCGGAATGGCAAACTCTTTTTCGATTTCTCAAACGCGCCAGGTGAAGATGGTCTCGACGGCATCAAGGTGGATCAGAAAGGCAATTTGTATGTTTCGGCGCCGGGTGGTCTATGGGTGATCTCGCCCGAAGGCAAACATCTCGGCACGATCATCACGCCGCGTCACGCTCATAACTTTAACTGGGGCGACGCCGACGGCAAGACACTATACCTCTGCGCGCGGAGTGGACTTTACCGAATGCGACTGAATATCGCTGGAGTGCGGCCGTAGTTAATTTGGAGTGCAGGGCAATGCGTAGCGGCGACGCCGCTTTGGTTTTCCTTCCCTCTCCCCACTGGGGAGAGGGAGAGATCCTAAGGCTTTCGTAATGAATTTCGAGCAAATCATTCGTGGTCTTGTTCGCTGAAGTTTCGCCAGGCGGTGTGGCTCTTTCCAATTGCCTATGTCCTGCACGTGTTGGAAGAGTTGCCACAGTTTACGAATTGGGCAAGAAGATATACGGCGTCGAGTTTCACGATGCGGGACTATCTAGTGATTCACTTGAGCGGAATCGCCGTGGCGCTGTTGGCACCGGTCGTGATTTGGTTCTTTCCGAACCGAGTTGTGATCTTCGTCTTTTTCGCGTTCGTTTTTACGCCCGCGGTCTGCTTCAACATCATCAGTCACTCTGGGACGTAATGAAAGGACTGCTCAAATGTACCGGATGCATTGTTCTGAAGTATGGGGCGGGATCAAGGGCATCAGCATGGATGTGCGCACTAATGCGCTGACGGCCAGCCTCTACAGCCATTCTTGTGACGGGGGCAAAGGCGGCGATATTTACTACCTGAGCGTTTGTGACAACGATTTATTAACCCGCATCGCGATTGCGGACGTGGTCGGTCACGGGCAGCCGGTCAATCATATCAGCCAGTGGCTCTATGAAGGACTCGTGGTGCAGATGAACAGCCTCGACGGACACCGCATACTGACCCTCATGAACAGCATGGCTCACCAGCACGGGTTAGAAGCGATGACGACGGCGGCAGTAGTCAGTTACTACATCGCGGATTCCAACTTGTACTTCTCTTATGCCGGGCACCCGCCATTTATCCGACGGCGCGAGGACAAGCAGTGGCAGGCGGTTGACCTCCTCCATCCACGCGCCGGGCGTGCGAACATGCCACTGGGTATATTTAGCGATGTCGCATATGATCAAGAGCAAATCTCCATAGCTAAAGGGGATCGCCTTTTCATATACACCGACGGAGTGGTTGAAAGCCCAGATGCTGAAGGGAATTTATTCGAACAGGAGGGGTTGCTGTCAGTGCTGGAAGAGTTTGGCAACAAGAGCCTGACCGAATTGAAAGAGGCCGTTCTCGCTGCGATACATCGACATACGGGAGGCTCGCTCACGCACGACGATATAACTCTGATGGCCGTTGAAGTGAATTGAGAGTGAATCTGACGGCTTCGAAACATTAGCCGTGCGGCCCTTTTCAACCAGAGGTGAGCGAACATGGTTAATATGGATCAACTAGTCGCGAAAATTCTGCGCCAACGGGCGGTCGTACCCGAAGGACGTAGCTTGCTCGTCGGCGTGAGCGGCATCGACGGCGGCGGCAAAGGTTACGTGGCTAAACAGATTGAAGCACGACTGGCCCTTCACTCAATCGCCGCGGCGAATATCAATGCTGATCGATGGCTTAACCTGCCCGACAGGCGCTTCAACGCGGCCAAGCCCGCGGAGCACTTCTACGAGTATCGAAACCTCTTTGATCTGACTATCTGGGTTGACTGTTCATTACCGACTGCTCTGGCGCGAGCACTCGCACGGGCGCAGGAAGGGTTATCGCCGGCGGAGACGATTCGCGCCTATGAGACGATCTATTTTCCGGCACAGAAGATCCATTTCGCGCGCGATAATCCACGCGAAACGGCCGACTTGATCATCGACAATGATCAGACCACGGCCGTGGCGACAGGTCGCACGCGCCTCGGACAACGTCGTCAGGGTCTCTGGCTTCAGGCCGCGCAGCTCCAACGCCTTTGAGTCGATTACTCTTTGCGCCTTCTCCCGCCATCCTCTATAATTCCCGGCCTACCAGCACGAGGCTGCAAATACAGGAAAATCGGGGCCGAAGCTATGATCGCTCCAATCCCGCCAAACGAACCCCGCGCCGAACGGGAACGCCGGCAAGCAGACGAACGAC
>WNGF01011494.1_pt1 | contig 13365 bp, 15 predicted proteins | sample 5400641 | NCBI WGS metagenome assembly WNGF01 (sample SAMN13153371, study PRJNA577476) | soil metagenome | isolation source: 80 cm soil or saprolite under grassland replicate 2 | place: USA:California | collected 2016-06-15
CGTGGCGGCCTTCCGCGGGCCGCGGGGGGCGTGACGCTCTCATGACTGTGCGGTTCACCACCTACAACCTGCTCGACCTGTTCGGCGCCGAGACGGCTGAGGCCCGGCAGCACTACGAGGCCATCGCCGGGGTGATCCGCACCCTCGACGCCGACGTGCTCGCCGTCCAGGAGATCCTGGCGCCGGACGCGGCCACGGCCGCCGGGCGGCTCCGCGCGCTCGCGGACGACGTGGGCATGCGCTGTGAGGTACCCAGCCCGGCCGGTCCCTCCGGTTCTCCTGGTCCCTCCGGTTTCTCCGGTTCCGAAGCCGCGATCGCGTTCGGCGGACACGGCTACCACGTCGGGCTGATGTGGCGGGAGGGGATCGAGCCGGTGCCCGGCTCGCTGCGCTGCTACGGCGGCCGGGACTTCTGGCATGGCCTGGCCCTGGTCACGCTGGACGTGGGCGGCACCAGGATCAGGCACGGTTCCTTCCACGCCACGCCGTTCAGCCCGGGCCTGCGGGCAGATCAGAACGAGCGCCTGGTGGCCGCGGTCACCAGGCCCGCCGGGGAGCCGCCCGTGCTGGTGGGCGCCGACTGGAATACCGAGTGCGCGGACCGGATCCCGGACGGCCAGGCCTGGAAGCTGTACGAGTCCGCCGACCCCTTTGCGGACGTCGAATGGTTCGCCGACCTCATCTACCAGTGTCAGTGGGACTACGACGAGCGGGGACGCCGCCGGCACCGGGCCGACCGGCGACCGGGAGACGTGCTCTGGGCCGGCGGCCTGCACGACGTCGCCGCGGTCACCGGCGCCGGCTGGCAGCCCACGACCGGGCATCACCCGGCCGACTCCTACGGCCAGCACGGGATCCGGCGGCGCATCGACGCCGTCCGGGTGACCGGGCCGCTCGTGCCCGCTGTGCGCGCGCACCGGGTGCACGACACCGAGCAGCTCCGGGCCGCCTCCGACCATCTGCCGGTGACCGTCGAGTACCTGCCCGCCGGCGTGCGCGGGTAATGCCGGGCGAGGTCCGCCCGGGCGAGGTCCGCCCCGGGCGCTCTGGGGCGCCCGCCGTGACCACGGCGATGTGACATCGCCGTGGTCAGGTGCACCACGATGTGACATCGCCGTGGTTCGCGCGTGAGAGCGGCAGCAGCACATTCACACCTTCTGTCACTTGTCTTAAACACGCAGTCGAAGGCTGGCATCGCCTCTCGCGGGGATGGTACGGCACGCTCATACCCGCGTCGTTACTGCCCGTATAGGGGTGAATGTCTAATTTTCCCGGCCTTATGTGACGACTGGCAATAGACGCTTATCTGACGCTCGGGGTGTACGGCCGGAAGAGTTCCGTAAGCAGGGACCTTGCTGGTTTGGCAGATCTGCCACGTTCGCGGGCGGTATAACAGTGGTGGAGCCGGGGTAGCGCGAAGGAGGGACGTGCTGGGAGATCGCAACAGTCCTGCTTACCCAAGGACGCTCCGATCCTGGATGATGTGCCCCGCGGCGACGCGGACCCCGGAACGAGCTGCCAGCCGTGCGGCGGCGGCAGGCTTCTGGTGCCGTACGGCCGCGGTCAGGCCCATCCAGGTCAGCTTCGCGCTCGTCTCATCCGCCCGAAATCGTGCAGAGACCATTTAGCCGCCGAAGTGTTATTGACGCTGGTATAGTCGCTAGGCCACAAGGTACCGGACTAGGGACAACAGCTAGCGTTCTCGGCGTCGCAATTGGTCTTCTCTCGTGTATCACGATCCTGAGGAGGTTACGCGTGCCAACGACCGTCGGCCGTTCACGCGGTCGTCAGGGTGTGCATTCGGGGGCACAGGGAGCGGCTGGCGACCACACGCGGAAGATCATGGCCACCTTGATCACCGCCATCGTCGTCCTGGTAGCCGTGCTGGTCCTGACCAAGGCCGGCCGTGAGATTGACGCGGCTACGCAGCGCTTCATGCTGTACTACGCCGGGGTGCTCGCGCTCGTCGGCCTGACAGGTTCGGTGCTGCTGGGCCTGCTGGCCACGGACCGCATTGTCATGACGCCCGGACACCGGGTGATGGCGCAGGCCGTGCACCGTGCCTTCTCCTTCGGCTCGCTGGCCTTCCTGGTCATTCACATCGTCACCGAGATCCTGGCCCAGCGGTCGCACGTCATCGACGCGGTCGTCCCCTTTCTGTCGCCGTACCGGACCTTCTACATCGGGCTCGGTACGATCGCCTCTGATCTCATCGTCCTGCTCGTGGTAACGAGCATCGTGCGCAAGCGGTTCACCGAACACGGGAAAGCCTGGCGCTGGCGGGCCATTCACTACGCCTCGTACATCGCGTTCGTGTTCGGGGTCCTGCACGGGCTGCTCGGCGGCCGGACGGCCAAGCCGTACGTCGACTGGAGCTACGGGTTCGCCATCGCGGTAACCGCCCTCGGCCTCGCGGTCAGGTTCCTGGCTATCTCGCTGCGGCCGAAGGAGAGCCTGCCGTCGTCCCCCAGCGCCGACCGGGCCAGGCCCGCCGGATCGTCGTCGCTGCACGCCTCGGCCATGGGCCTGGCGCAGGCCCGGCTGGGCAGCGGCATCGGCGGCACCGTCCAGGTGCTGCCGGCCGGCCTGGGCGGCCAGGGTGCCGCGGACTCGTGGGCCGCGCTCCCGGCGCCGGGCTGGTCGCCGGCCTCCAGCCCGCTGCCCGCCCTGGGCCCCGCCCCGCCCTACGCCGGGTCGCCCGCGGACGACTACCGCGATCTCGGTTACACCCCGCTGGGTGCGCCGCTGTACGGCGACGATGGCCAGGCCGGCATGCGGGCTCGTCCCTACGTGTCCGCGGAACAGGCGCGCTCGGCGCTGTCTGGGCCCGCCCGGCATCCGCTCTACGAGCCCGGGTACGACGGACCGCCCCGGTTCGAGGGCGCGCCGCGGGGACACGGCGACATACCTCAGGACGAGCTGTCCTCATACCCTTACGGACCGCGGGACCGCAGGCCCGCGTCGCCGTATGCAGAGGACTACCCGGACCGTCCGGGATCAGGGCCGCGGGGCATCCGGCCGGGTGTGGCGGAGCCGGTCCGTCCCCGGGCCGCGCTACCCGCCCCGCCCCATCCGGGCGACCGGAATTCCGGTCCGATACCTCAGCTCAGAACCGGTCCGATGACTCAGCCCGGCCCGGGCCCGACGCCGCGGCCCGACACGGGCCCGTTGCCGCGGGCTGGTCAGGGGCCGTCGCCGCGTAACGGGATGGGTCCGGGTACCGGGCCGATGCCGCGTGCGGGCACGGGCCCCATGCCCCGGGCCGACTCCGGCCCCATGCCGCGCCTGGGCACCGGCCCGATGCCGCGTCCGGATACCGGCCCGTTGCCGCGGGCTGCTCACGGGCCACCGCCGCGTAACGGGATGGGTCCGGGTACGGGACCTATGCCGCGCTTGGGCACCGGCCCCATGCCGCGCTTGGGCACGGGGCCGACGCCCCGGTTCGACGGCCGTCCCGATGCCAGGCCGATGCCCCGGCCAGACACCGGGGGAATGCCGTCGCGCCCCGGCGCCGGCCCGGTGCCGCCGTCCGGAACTGGCCCGATGCCGTCAGCCGGAAGCGGCCCGATGCCCCGTCCGGGTACCGGCCCGATGCCTCGGCCAGGTCCCATGTCCCGTCCCGATCAGCCGTGGCCGGCTGGCGACCCGGCCACCGGTCCGCGCACCGGCCCGCCGCCGCGGACTGCGCGGCGCGGGTCGCACCGGGCCAAGCCCACTGACCCGAGATATCGCGAGATGCCGGGGCCGACCGGAGGTGATGAGTGGCAATGAGCCCGATCAGGGGCCTCGATGCGCCGACGATCATGAGGATCGGGGCCGCCAGGCTGACGGCCGGCCTCGACCGGATGCCCCGACTCGACCTGGAAGCCCACCGCGACATCTTCGGCCCGCTGCCCCGGCTCACCGCCGAGGAACTGATCTCCATGACCGAGCAGGTCGACCTGCGCGGCCAGGGTGGTGCGGCGTTTCCCTTCGCGCGCAAGCTCAGCGCGGTGGTGAAGAACGCGGAGGAAAACGACTGCGCGCCTATCGTGGTCGTCAACGCCGCCGAGGGCGAGCCGGGCAGCGTCAAGGACAAGATGCTCATGATCCGCTCGCCTTACCTCATCCTCAGCGGTGCCGCGCTGGTGGCCGAGGCCATCGGGGCCGAGGAGATCGTGATCGGGGTCGCGGGCAACGAGCTGGCGAACAGGTCGATGGAGGCAGCCATCGCGGCCGAGCCCGGCCTGCGCAAGATAGCCCGCGTGGTCCAGATGCCCGACCGGTTCATCTCGGGAGAATCCGGCGCGCTGGTCCGAGGCATCAACGGCAAGCGGCCGGTACCCCCGGGACGAAAGGTCCTGGCGAGCGATTTCGGCGTCGCGGACCTGCCTACGCTGCTGTCCAATACGTCGACGTTTGCCCAGCTGGCGGTGCTCGCCCTGCTCGGGCCGGAGCGTTTCGCCGCGGTCGGCACACCGGAAGAGCCCGGGACGGTCCTGCTCAGCGTGGGCGGCTCCGCGGCGCAACCGGCGGTGGTCGAAGTGCCCACTGGTGTTCCGCTGGCGGCGGTCCTCGACATCTGCCAGGCTCCGGCGGGCGACGGTGTCCTGGTCGGCGGCTATCACGGCATGTGGCTGCCGGCCGGCACGGCGTACGTGGTGCCGGTCTCCCGTGAGGGTCTGGCCGCCGTGGGCGGCACGCTGGGCTCGGGAATCGTGCTCCCGCTCGGCGACGGGACCTGCCCCCTGGGCGAGGTGTCGCGGATCGCCAGCTACCTGGCCGGGGAGTCGGCCGGTCAGTGCGGGCCGTGCAAGCTCGGCCTGCCGTCGATCGCCCGGGCGCTAGCCGCGCTGATCGACGGATCGGGTGGTATCGAGGCGCTCGACGTGGCCAGAAGGTCCGCCGCGGGCGTGGCCGGGCGCGGTGCCTGCTCTCACCCCGACGGCGTAACCAGGTTCGTGCTCTCAGCCCTCGACGTGTTCACCGAGGACCTCGCGGCACACGTCTTCCACTCCTCGTGTGGCCGGCCGGTCCGCGGCGTGCTGCCGCTGCCCGCCGGCCCGGAGCAGGAAGAGCAGCAGCACCTTATGGTGGACTGGACGCGCTGCCACGGACATGGCCTCTGTGCGCACCTGGTGCCCGAGATGATCCACCTGGACTCCCAGGGCTTCCCGGTCATCCTCAACATCCCCGTTCCGGCGTGGCTGGAGAAGGACGCGCAGCAGGCAGTGCACATGTGCCCGACGCTGGCCCTGCGTCTCGCCACTGCCGCGCCAACCCCGGCGCGCACCGCCCCGGTGGCCATTCCGGCGCCCAGCCTGCGTACCGGCCTGATCGGCGGCGGCAGTGGCAGCCGTAAGCAGATCACCGCCGGATAGGCCCTCGTAACGCAATCTCCGGCGCATTGTGGCAAGAATGCCTGTCATGCTCGTGCTAGCTATTAAGTGAATGTGAAGGCGCGTCAGTAGACTCTCGTGAGCTTTCCGCGCTGACGGACCTTGCCGTTCTTGTACCCGGACAACGTCTCGACGACGAGATGGCTCGTATAGCGCGCTAGGGTGACCTGGCCTGGGTGTGGTTATAACCGACGGTCACGACGCTTACGATGTGGTGACGCCAGTAGCCGGAAATCGAACGCCGGTCCGTATGCTGCCGCACCGTAGGCACCGCGTGCGGTGTCCTCGACGCACACGGTCACCCGGACTCGCGTCCCCGCGGCGGAGTAGGTGCCTCAGGCGTGTACGCCGAAATGGCGAAACCGTGAACATGGCTGGCAGGAAAAAACCTATATCGGCGGCTGGTCATTTGGCCGGAAATGGTCCGTTTCCGGCGGCTGATAGCTGTCCAGGACCTTCTGCATATCGTCGATGTACACGGCTGGCCACCGGCCGGCCGATTCCAGGACAGCGAAGACCTGCGCGGCGATTGCCTGCTGGCGATGCTGGTCGCCACCGGTATCTCGGAATTCGATCATGGTGGGGTACATGCTGCGGAGCGGCACGTCCGAACCGCCTGGCCAGGCGATGTCGTCGTCGTCGAAGTCGTGCTCGCCAACATAGACCGCCACAGTGCCGGTCCGGATATAGGGGTCGGTTCCCTCTTCGAACGCAAAGGTCCCGCCCAGTGTCCGCTCCATCAAGTGCATCAGGTCAGCGTCCCGAGCCTGGGTGCCGACGAAGATGAATGTCTGCCGTGACATAACTAGCGGGCTCGCTTCCATTCGATGGTGTAGTTGTCCCCGATGACGAGCACGGCGTCAAGCCGGTTCCCGTGCGGAGTCCCGCTGAATCGCCGGATGCCGCGGTGGGCTTGATCCTCGGTCAGGCCAGAGTCGCGGGCGTCGATTACAGCATGACGGGCCTGCCCCTTGGCGCTGTTGAGAGCCGCCTTGACCGTCCGGTCGCCCGCACCAAGATCCAGGCTCTTGAACTCGACAGATATACCGTTCACGCGCGCATCGGCTGTGCGTCCGTAGATTCCGAAGCCTTCGGACACCGAAACTACCGCCAGACCGGGGGTGGCAAGATGCTCTGCGATCCGGCGTTCGGCTGCCGAGAACCGCTTGGCCCTCTCGTCAATCACGCCCAGACCGCAGCGGTCGATCTCGCCCTGGCTCAGCGGGATCTGCCATTCGTGCTCAGAGGCGGGCCGCTCGGCCATCAATGCCGCGAAGCTGACGATTTCATAGCCACGCCCAGAAGCGAGGACGTCGTAGTACTCCTGCCTGGTGCGTGTCTCAGGCTGAGCCTGAACTGACCCGCGATGGTCGGCGGGCTCACCGGGCCGAGGTTCTCCTCGCGGTCGATCGGGCTCCTCGTCCGGTTGGCCGGAAGAGCGGTCTATGCCCATGCACCCATGTTCGTACTCCGCGGCCCACTGGCGGCAGCCTCAGTTGACCGGGCGGGTGCGGCTCGGTCAACACGGGGCGGACCACCGGGCGACATAGCGGCGCTGACCGGGTGTCTCGACCGCGTGCGGGTCGTAATGCTCGCGCACGAACGCGACGGCCTCGGTGCCCGGGACGCCGTCGAGGATGGCAAGGCAGGCCAGGGCGGTGCCGGTGCGTCCGTGCCCACCCGCGCAGGCGATCTCGACCCGTTCGGCCACGGCGCGCTGCCAGGCCTCGGTCAGCGCGGGGAGCACGTCGGCTGCATCGGAAGGCAGCCGGAAGTCCGGCCACTTGAGCCAGCGCGACTCCCAGGGCACGGCGGGCGGCCGCCGTCCGAGCAGGTAGACGCCGAAGGCCGGGACGGGACCGTCCGGCAACGGACGGCTGAGCGCGCGACCCCGCACCAGCCTGCCCGAGGGCAGGCGCAAGATACCTGGCGCCGAACGGTCCCACGTTTCGCTCACAGCCGGATGGTACGCACCTGGTCAGGGCCGGGGGTGACGGCGTCGCGCCCATCGCCGGTATTGCCGGACGGGATGAACCAGCCATGCCAGCGCATCAACGTTGACATCATCGAACCAGCTGGCCGGGAAGCCCATCACGTGCTGCTCTTCGCGCTGGCCAGGATGGCGGCCGGGTCTCACGGGGAAGCCGAGGACCCGGTTCCTCTCGTCCCCGTTGCCGGTCATGATCCGCTCCGAGGTAGTCGACGGTTCCGTGGCTTCCTGGTCAAACTATGCGACGGCGGAACAACCCAGCGCAAGCGCGGGCGCTTGGCGCGGCAGCGTCGGTGAAGTCACGGTATTGGCTGCGATACTTGCCACGTGACCTTCGATCCCTATGCCCCGTATGGCCCGGTCGTGGAGTCGGCGGTCCGGGTGGTCACGTGGAATGTCTGGGGACGCTACGGTCCTGGGTGGGAGACCCGGCAGGCCGCCCTGGAGGACACGCTCGCCGAGGTCGAGCCCGACCTGGTCTGCCTGGTTGAAGCCTGGCGCTACGGCGAATCGAGCCAGCCCGAGCGGGTTGCCGGCAGGCTGGGACTGCCGTACTGCCATTTCGTGGGCGACTGGGAACAAGAGGACTGGGTGTCGGGAGTCGGCCTAGTCTGCCGATGGCCGATGAGTGAGCCGCATCGTCGCCCGTTGCGATCGGAAGATGGCGCGGGCTTCGGGGAGGTCGTTCATGTCGTCGTGGATGGCGAGCGCGGGACAATCCAGTTGTTCGCCGTGGTGCTCGGCTACCCGCTCGATGGCAGCGGCATCCGCCAGGCCCAGGTGAAACAACTGGCGTCCTTTGTCAACGACGTCGCTCCGAAACGCGATCTCGTCATCGTCTGCGGTGATTTCAACGCCGGGCCCGATTCCGACGAGATCAGGATGCTCACCGGCCGTTCGGCCCCGGCGAGTCCCGGCCTGGTGTTCTACGACAGCTGGGAGGTGGCCGGGGACGGCTCACCCGGCTATACCTGGTCCAACCGCAATCCCCTGGCCGCCATCGGCCTGTACCCCGACCGGCGCTTCGACTACATCTTCTCCGCCTGGCCGCGGCACCGGGGCGTCGGTCACCCGATCCGCTGCTCGCTGCTCGGCGTCCGCCCGCCTGGCCAGGACCAGATATCTGACCATTACGGGCTGGTCGCGGAGCTTCGCTACTGAGCCAGGGCGATCAGGCCAGGCCCTCGCTGATGAAGGCGAGGGTGAGCTCGTCGAGGCGATGCCGGGTGGCATCGGGGACGTCACGCAGGGGCCCTTGCCCGGCGAGCACGGCCAGCCCGTGCACCGCGGCCCAGATGGGGTATTCGATGCCGTCGCGGCGCTGCCGCCGGAGCACGCCGGCATCGACCAGCTCGTCGAGTGCGGTGCGAAGCTGCCCCAGGGGCGTACGGTCCGGCCCGGTCCCGTCGCCCGGAGCGCCGTAGGCGTGCTGCTGCGGCACGGCGAACGCGGTCGCGAACAATCCGGGTTCCTCGTGAGCGAACTCCAGGTAAGCGGTACCGATCGCGCCCAGCCGATGGCGGGCCGCGTCGGCATCGCCGTACTCGCCGGGCACACGGGCGACGCCGGCGGCCATGCGGTCGGCGAGTTCGCCCATGGCCGCCGCGCAGACCGCGGCGAGGAGCTCGTCACGGTCGGCGAAATGCCGGTAGGCGGCATTGGGCACCACGCCCACCATCCGTGTCGCTTCACGCAGCACAACGGCGTCCGGGCCGCCGGTGCGGGCCAGCTCGAGCCCGGCGGCGACCAGGCCAGCGCGGACGGCCCCCCGCGGCCGCCGTCGTCGCTCCGCGGCCGCCTGGTCTTTCGCCCCTGCTGATCGGCTGGCCGTCACGGCGACAGGATAACAAAGTGGACAGCGTCCACACGTTGAGTTAATGTGTACAGCGTCCACTAAATGATGAGGGAGGCTCTCGATGAGCAGGTACAACACGACGGATCCGCCACGGCAGGACCGGGCGCTGGTGACAGCGGCGGAATGGTTCGGCGGCGGGCAGCGGATCCCGTACGACCCGGAATCTGCGCGCGTACTGACCGAGGAGGAGGCCGCCGCAACCCCGGGCGCGCTCCGGGTCTTCGAGCGCGTGGCCGCCGCTGAGCCGGATGCGGATGCCGTGTGGCTTACATTGCTGCCCGGCTTTCCGGACGGCTCCTACGGCTGGGCGCAGGTGGACCGGATGCTGGGAGACGACCTCGGCCCGCGGCTGTACGTAGAGCCGACCGGGCAGGGCGACTCGGACAAGCCCCGGGACTACCCGTACTCCAGCCTCGAACGTGCGAACCTGATCGAGGCGCTCTGGCGGCACCATCGTGTGCGCCGCACCGTCGCCGTCACCTTCGACTACACGTCGCTGGCAGTGCTCGAACTACTGCGCCGCCAGCTGGAGCGCCGCCCGCCGGATCGGGCCACCACCGGCGACACGGCCGGGCCGGTGATCACGGCCGCGATATGCATACGCACCCGTGGCGGGGCACGCCGCTGCTGCGCACCCCGCTGGGCGCACTGGGGATGCGGCGGGCGCAACGCTCGCCGCGCGTGTTCGGCACGGCGATGACGCAGGCGCAGATGTACTCCCGCGGCTACCGTCCCGCCCCGGGGGAGCTGGCCGAGATGTGGTCGGCGGTCACCCGGAGGGACGGAGCGGCATTCCTCCACAACGCCGCGGGGTTCGTCGGTGAGCACCGCCGCCACGCGCAACGCTGGGATCTGGCCGCGATCGCCCGTGACCTGGACGGCACGGTCGCCTTCTACGTCGCGGGCAGCGACGAGGACCCCTACGAGCACCGGCAGATTCCGGCCACCCGCGAGCGGGTGCCTCAGGCCGAAATCCTCACTTTCCCTGGCGGTCACCTGACCACCAGCGAGCACCCCGACCTCCTCGCCGCGGCCATCCGCGACATAGCGGTCCGCCACGGCGTGGGCACCCCGGCCCCTATCCAGCGATAGCCCTTCGAAACGGAACGGAACCACCATGACCAGGATGAACCCCCTGCTCGAGCGCAACGAGCAGTTCGCCCGCACCTACACCCCCGTGCCGCTCGGCCTGCCCGCGGCGCAGATGCTCGTCGTCACCTGCCTCGACCACCGGGTCGACCCGGCCATCGTCCTCGGACTCCAGCTCGGAGAGGCTCCGGTCATCCGCAACGCCGGGGGACGCGTCACCCAGGCCGTCATCGACGACATCGCCTACCTCGCCTTCCTCGCTGAGCAGTTGTTCGGCCGTCAGGGCCCGGCAGACACGCTCTTCGAGGTCGCGGTCATCCACCACACGCAATGCGGAACCGGTTTTCTCGCCGACCCTGATTTCCGGCACCAGGCCGCCGAGGCGACCGGAGTCCCCGAGGCGACGCTGGACGCCTCCGCTGTCGTCGACCCGCACCTCACCGTCAAGACCGACGTCGAGCGGCTGCTCACATCGCCGCTGCTCTCACCGAAGGTGAGCGTGTCCGGCCACGTCTACGACATCGCCACCGGACGCATCACCACCACGCTGGATGCCACCGCCCGCACGGCGCGGGCGGTGGCGAGCGCCATCGAAGAATGGCCGCCACAGCCTGAGCCGGCGCTCGCAGAGCCCGCGGCAGCCTGCCGGAGCCGCTCGGTCAGCCGAGCTTGCCGAATCCCTGCTGTAGGTCGTCGGCGTTCATAACCGGGACGACCTCCACATCGGCGTCGAGCGCCATGAAGAACGGCTCGCCGAACGGGACCATGTCGGATGAGTCCGGCATGTCGAACACCATGAAGGCCGTCCGGTGCCCGTCGAAGGTACCGAAGTACATCGCTTCCGGCTTCCAGCGTTCCGCCGCGCTCTGGAGCAGTCCGCCGATGCTCCCGTCCTTGACCGCCCGGCTACCGGACTCGACCGGGATTGTGATCTTGGCCATGACTCGCATGACTACCCCTCCCCTGGATGCGGCCGCGCCTGTCCGCGCTCCCCCTGCGCCTGGCCCACTGGAGCGTCCTGCGCTGACATCGATCGCGAGGACTTCGCCCGGTGGCGCGTGCCTAACGATCTTCAATAGCGGGGGTTACTAGGTCTGGTTATCCGGCGCCTGGTGCGCTATGCCAGAGGCATGAGGTATCCCGATGGCGGCGGCCTGGACGCCGCGGAGCGGGCCCGCCGGGAGAAGGTGCGGCTGGAGGCGGCGGACCTGATCGAGGCCGGGGTCAGCGACCGGGAGATAGCGAAGCGGTTCCGGGTCTCGCGGATGAGCGTGAACCGGTGGCGGCGGGCGCTGGCGGCGGGCGGCCGGGAGGCGCTGGCCTCCAAAGGCGCGGGCGGCGCGCAGTGCAAGCTCACCGAAGCGCAGGTCGCCGAGCTGGAGGCGGTGCTGGAGGAGGGCCCGGCGGCGGCCGGGTATGCGGATCAGTGCTGGACGCTGTCCCGGGTCGCGGACCAGGCCTGGCGGCGGTTCGAGGTGGAGTACACGCTGGCCGGGATGGCCGTGCTGCTGCACCGGATCGGGTGGACCGTCCAGGTCCCGGCCCGCCGGGCCGCCGAGCGGGACGAGGACAAGATCGCCAGGTGGCGGGAGGACACCTGGCCGGTCATAAAAGCACGGCGGCGGACCTGGGCGCCTGGCTCTGCTTCGAAGACGAGTCCGGCCAGGGCCTGAGGCCGCCGAAGGGCCGCACCTGGGGACGCCGCGGCCATACCCCCGTGGTGACGGTGACCGGCGGGCATGACACGCGGGTCTCGCTGGCCGCGCTGATCGCCGTCCGGCCCGGCTGCGGCCCGCGGCTGATCTACCGCACGCACCACGCACGCCGGGCAGATAAGCGCAAGGGGTTCACCGAGCACGAGTACGCCCGGTTCCTGGACGCCGCGCACCAGCAGCTCGGCGGCCCGGTGGTGCTGGTCTGGGACGGCCTGAACACCCATACCAGCCGGGCGATGCGCGAGCTGACCGCCACCCGCGCGTGGCTGACGGTCTTCCAGCTGCCGGCGTACGCCCCCGAACTGAACCCGGTCGAGCCGGTCTGGTCCAACCTCAAGCGATCGCTGGCCAACCTGGTCAAGCACGACATCAGCCAGCTGACCGTGCTGATCAAGACCCGGCTCCGGCGGATGCAGTACCGGCCAGGCCTCCTGGAGGGCTTCCTGGCCAAGCCCGGCCTCGATCTCACACCCTTCGGTAACCCTCAAAATTGAAGATCGTTAGGACTGCAGTCTATGGACATGGCCTTAGCTGGCCGGGTTCGATATCATGTGAATGTGTTCTGGGAAAAAGCTCCGGATCGCCGGACCTCACGTACTCTGGACTGGCTGAACGATGCATGTGAGGCGAGACTCGATGAAGAGGACCGCGACCATGGTAAGGTCACCTACGCGGCACTAATGTCGCCGACATCGATAGCTTTCACCTTTTCTGCATTCGACTGGAAACGTCCATTCAGACGGGCGAATCGACCCAGGCATTACACTGGCGGGTTCCCCATCTCCTTGCTGGTGACCAAGACGCCGGATACGACCGACGTAGGCGGAACTCCTCTGGAGATAGAACCACATGTGCTGCTTGGCATGAAAAAGGGGCTTGGCAGGCGCGCTGCGGTAAGAAAATGCAAGCGGGCCGATATCGATGCGGTTAAGCTGGAGAAGGACTTCCAGTGCACGCTCCATCTCAGCACAGAAGACACCATATGCGTCGGGTTCGCGACTAAATTCGAGGTCAATGTCCTGGTTGAATGCCTGAAATCGAAATCAAAGGAAGAATCGGAAGCGGCTGCGGCGAAGAGCGACTCTTAAATATCCTACAGGAAGTGTCGTCAATGGGGTGTGAGCGCGCTTAGCAAGTTTGCGTGAGTGTCTGAGCGGCGTTGAGTTCTTTTTGCCAGCATCTGATGTCCTGCTCTCCGGGCACAACGACGGCCCAGGGCCGCGCGCACTCAATCAGCCTCGCACGGAACAGGCCGAGCCCGTTGTTCAGTTCCTGCCGGAGGGCCGGAAGGGAGTCCACGTCCGCTTTCATCAGCAGAAATACCAGCGCCGTGGTGAT
>WNGF01007325.1_pt1 | contig 13359 bp, 8 predicted proteins | sample 5400641 | NCBI WGS metagenome assembly WNGF01 (sample SAMN13153371, study PRJNA577476) | soil metagenome | isolation source: 80 cm soil or saprolite under grassland replicate 2 | place: USA:California | collected 2016-06-15
GCGAGGTCGGCCGTCGCGCGGTGATCGAAGTAGCCGACGTAAGCGACTGCGCAGTCGAGGGGTCGGTGGCCCGAATCGTCGAGGAGCTCGGAAAGCTCGACGTGCTCGTCAACAACGCAGGTATCGAAAAGCGAGCGCCGTTCCTCGAGATCACGCCCCCCGACTGGCAACGCCAGCTGGACGTCAATCTGTCGGGAACGTTTTACTGCACCCAATCGGCCGCGCGGCAGATGGCGCAGCGATCGTACGGGCGCGTCGTGAACGTCTCTTCCGTTGCCGGCCTCATCGGCCCGATCGACCTCGCCGCCTACGGCGCTGCGAGGGCCGGCATCGTCGGCCTCACGCGTGCCGCAGCGCTCGACCTCGCCGACTACGGCATCACGGTGAACGCGATCGCTCCCGGTCCGATCGAGACCGAGTTGATGCTCGGCGTCTGGAGTGCCGAGAGGCCCTGCGCGAGCGGCCACAGCACGGAGCGATCGCCCGGTTCGGCACCGTCGACGAGATTGCGCACACGGCGCTTTTCCTGGCTTCTCCCTGATTCCGGTTTCATCACCGGAAGCACGGTCTCCGTCGATGGGGGTGCGGTCGCCGCGGGCGCTTACATGGTGGAGAAGTACCGGCGGCGAAAGGCAGCTGCGGCCGACAACGAGTCCCGCGACTAGCATCAGAACCATGGAAGTCGACGTCGCCGTCCTCGGTGGTGGGCCGGGTGGCTACACCGCCGCGATCCGCGCAGCGCAGCTCGGCGCGAAGGCCGCGTGCATCGAAAAGGAGTCGGAGCTCGGAGGCACGTGCCTGCGCGTCGGCTGCATACCGACGAAGGCGTGGGTGCAGACCGCGTTCTCGATCAAGGAAGCCGAGGAGACGTTCGCGAAGCTCGGCGTCAACATCGGCGAGCCGCAGCTCGACTTCGGCAAGGCGAACGAATGGAAGGCCGGCGTCGTCAAGCAGATGACGAATGGCGTTGCGCAGCTGTTCAACGCAAACGGCGTCGAGTGGGTGAAAGGCAGCGGCAGCTTCAAGGACGCGAACACCATCACGGTCGAAGGCGGCGAGGACATCACGTTCAAGTCGGCGGTCGTCGCCACCGGCTCGTTCCCGATCCGGCCGCCGATCGACGGGCTCGACAGTCCGCGCTGCGTCGACTCGACCGGCCTGCTCGCGCAGGACAAGGTGCCGCGGCGCCTCGTCGTCCTCGGCGGCGGGATCATCGGCTGCGAGTTCGCCTCGATCTTCCGGCGCTTCGGCTCCGAGGTCACGATCATCGAGATGCTCGACACGCTGATTCCCCAAGAAGATGCGGACGCCGCGAAGGAGCTCGCGAAGCAGTTCGGCCGCCGCGGCATCGCGCTCAACCTCGGCAAGCAGTGCACGAAAGTCGAGGACTCGGGCAGCGAGCTGAACGTGCATTTCGGCGACGGCGAGACGGTGCAGGCCGACCTGATGCTCGTGTCGGTCGGGCGCGCGCCGCTCGTCGAGGGTCTCGGGCTCGAGAGCATCGGCGTCGAGTTCGACAAGCGCAAGGGCATCGCCGCGGACGAGCACCGCCGCACAACGGTTCAGCACATCTACGCGGTCGGCGACTGCGCGGGCTACTGGCAGCTCGCGCACACCGCATTCCGCGAAGGCGAGGTCGCTGCGGAGAACGCGATGGGTCACGACGCCGTCGTCGACAACCGTGGGGTCCCGCGCCCGATCTACACGGATCCCGAGATCGCCGGCGTGGGGCTGACGGAGGCCGAGGCGCGCGAGCAGCACGGCGACGACGTCGCCGTCGGCGTGTTTCCGTGGGTCGCGAACGCGCGCGCGGTGATGCAGAACGAGAGCATCGGCTGGGTGAAGTCGATCCACGAGACCCGCTACGGCGAGCTGCTCGGGATCGTGATGGTCGGGCCGCACGTGACCGACTTGATCGAGGCGGGGGTCGTCGCGCTCGACGCCGAGGCGACGGTCGAGACAGTCGCCGACGGCATGGCGGCGCACCCGACGCTGTCGGAGGCGATCAAGGAAGCGGGCCTCGTCGCGCTCGGCCGCCCGATTCATATGCCGCCGAAGCGGAAAGCCGCGGCCAGGGCGTAGACGAAAGGAAGGACGCAAATGGGCATCGTGAACAGGCGTAATGCCGTCCTCGGCTGGACGGTCTGGCAGGTCGGCAAGCGAGTCGCGAAGCGCAAGGCGAAGGACGCCGTCCCCAACATCGACCCGGAGACGAAGCGGCCGAACAAGCCGGCGATGGTCGCCGGTCTCGCGGCCCTCGGCGGCGCGCTGATGTTCTGGCGGAAAAAGGGCTCGGGCGAAGGACCTCCGCCGCCGGAGTGAGCACGGGCCGATTCTTCCGCCGCTCGATCGCCGAGCTCGTGCCGTATGAGCCCGGCAAGCCGATCGAGGAGGTGCAGCGGGAGCTCGGGCTCGAACGCGTCGTCAAGCTCGCGTCGAACGAAGGCCCGTTCGGGCCGTTTCCAGCCGCGCTCGAGGCGCTCGAACGCCAGCAGGGGGAGCTGAACCGGTACCCGGACGGCGGCGCGTTCGCGCTGCGCTCGGCGCTGGCGGCGCTGCACGGAGTGCGCTTCGAAGAGGTGGCGATCGGCGCCGGTGCGGACGGCGTCATCGACTGCCTCAGCCAGGCGGCGCTCGAGGAAGACGACGAGATCGTCTGCGGCTGGCCGTCGTTCCCGAGCTACGTCCTCGACGCAGTCAAACTCGGCGCACGTCCGGTCCGTGTTTCGCTCCGCGACCATCGCTACGACCTCGACGCGCTACTGGACGCGATCAGCAGTCGGACGAAGCTCGTCTACGTCTGCCATCCGAACAATCCGACGGGGACGATGAACACCCGCGCCGAGCTGAGCTCGTTCCTCGACCAGGTCCCCGAACATGTCCTCACCGTGGTCGACCAGGCCTACTTCGAGTACATCGACGACGAGGAATACCCCGACGCAATCGAGGAGTACTTCAAGGCGGGGCGGCGCGTGGTTGTGCTGCGCACCTTCTCGAAGATCTACGGCCTCGCGGGCCTGCGCGTCGGCTACGGGATCGCGCCGCCCGATGTCGTCACCGAGATCGGGAAGGTACGGCGTGCCTTCGACGTCACGTCCGCCGCGCAAGCGGCGGCGCTGGCGAGCCTCGGCGACGACGCGGAGCTCGCGCGACGGCGTGCCCAGTGCGCGGCCGAACGGAAGCGTGTCGCGGAGCTCCTCGAGCGCGCCGGTTTCGATTGCGCAGGTCCGGCCGTCGCGAACTTCGTCTACGCGGAAACCGGCGGCGACGCACGCATGGTCTTCGACGCGCTGCTGCGGGAGGGCGTGATCGTCCGGCCGCTGAGCGCGTTCGGCTCGGATACGGCGATCAGGGTGACGGTCGGAACATCAGACGAGAACGCGTTTCTTGCGGAGGCCCTGGAAAGGGTCGTCACCGCCGCGCCGAAGTAGGCAGAGCCGTGGGCCACTTCGAGCTCCTTCGCCGCAACGCAGGCTTCAGGCTGCTGTTCCTCGCGACGCTCGGTTCGCTGCTCGGAACCTGGCTCGCAACGATTGCGCTGACGGTCGCGATCAAGGACAGCACCAACTCCGGGACGTGGGTCAGCGCGTTGCTCATCGCCGTTTTCCTCCCGACGGTTCTCGTAGGCGTCGCGGTCGGGCCGCTGCTCGACCGGCTGTCCCGACGCGGACTGATGATCGCGGCCGATCTGCTACGGGCGGCGGTGTTCGTCGCCCTGCCGTTTGTCGACGACCCGGCGTGGATCGTCGCGCTCGCAGGCGTAAGTGGGCTCGGAAACGCGGTCTATCGACCGGCGGTGAACGCCGGTCTGCCGAATCTGCTCGAGGAGAACGAGCTCGAAAAGGGGAACGCGCTCTTCCAGACGGTCGAGAACATGGCGTGGGCGGCAGGCCCGCTCATCGGCGGCATCATCGTCGCCGCGTCGGGCACGCAGACGGCCTACTGGATCAACGCTGCGTCGTTCGTCTTCTCCGCGCTGCTCATCCGGCTGATTCCGCGTGGTCGGCTGCAGTCGGCGGCGGCGGTCAGCCGCGGCCATTGGCGAGACCTCGCCGACGGCCTTGCGCTCGCGCGCCGCTCGCCCGCTGTTCAGACTGTGATCGCCGCCTGGAGCGTTGCGATGCTCGGCGTCGCTTGTATCAACGTCGGCGAGGTCTTCATCGCGAAGGATTCGTTCAACGCGGGCAGCTTCGGGTTCGGCTTCCTGTTCGGCGCGTCGGGTGTCGGTCTCGCTATCGGCAGCTTCGTCGGCGGCGTCCTCGCGGAACGACGGGCGATCGGCACGCTCTACGGCCCGGCGATCGTGCTCGCCGGCATCGGGTACGGGATCGCGGCGCTGGCGCCCAACGTGTGGCTCGCGGCGCCCGCCGTCGTGCTCGCCGGCATCGGAAACGGGGCCGCAGCGCTGTACAACGTCCTGCTCATCCAGCGTGGCGTTCCCGACACGCATCGGGGTCGGGCGTTCACGATCGCCATGAGCGTGACGTACGCAATCCTCGGGCCGGCGATGGCCGCGGCGGGGCCGGTGACGAGCGCGCTCGGCGGCCGCTGGATCTGGGGAATCGGCGCCGGCTTCTCCGTTCTTTCCGGGCTCGTCGCGATTGCGCTGGCGCCGCGCCTACGGGCGGCAAGCCCGCTGACGGCCTATCCCCTGTCTGAGGTCTCGCCTGCCGAGGAAATCGCTGCGTACGACGAGCTGGTCGGGCGCTACGGTGACGGAGCCGATCCCGAGTCTCGTCAAAGGGTTGCGGATGCGCTCGTCGAGAAGGGCTTCGTCCTCGCCGAACTCGGTCGCGGCGAAGAGGCGCTCACGGTTTTCGACGACGTGGTGGAGCGGCTCGGTGGGGAGACCGGGCTCGAGAGCCTCGAGCAGGTTGCGCTTGCTCTCGCCGGCAAAGCGTCGACGCTTCGCGAGCTCGATCGAGGTGACGACGAGATCACCGTCCACGAAGATCTCGTTGCACGGTTTGGCGACGCGACCGAGCCCGAGCTCCGCGACATTGCGACTAAGTCACGGGTCAGCATCGCGCACGTTCTCTTCAACGAAGGCGTCGCCCTCGGCAAGCGAGGCCAGCTCGAGGAAGCAATTGCGGTCTACAACCACGTCCTCGAACAAATCGGTGAGGACAACAATCTTCGGCTTCGTATCAGGCGTGCGGAGACACTCGCCTTCAAGGGCTTCGCGCTGAGCAAGCTCGGTCGCCGCGAGGGGGCGGTCGCGGTCTACGACGACCTGATCAAACGCTTCGGTGGGGCCCCCGAGCTCGCGCTGCAAAGGCAGGTCGCATTCGCGCTCGTCAACACGGGGCGTACACTCAACGAGCTCGAACGGAGCGACCAGGCGCTTGCCGTGTACGACGAGTTGTGTGCCCGCTACGGGAAGGCGCTCGAGCCGGACCTTCAGGTCTACGTCGCCCGTGCGCTCGTCGGCAAAGGCTGGACGCTTGCGGTGAAGCTGAATCGCCGCGAGGAGGCGATCGCCGCGTACGACGATGTGATCGTGCGCTTCGAGGAGGCACTCGATCCGATGCTTCGCGAGCAGGTCGCACGCGCTTTCTTCGCGAAGGCGTGGACCCTCGCCAAGCTGAACCGCCGCGAAGAGGCCGTCGTCGTCTACCGGGCGGTCGTCGGGCGCTTCGGAGCTGCCGGCGAAGCCGAACTGCGCGAGCGCGCCGTCCGGGCTCTGCAAAACATGGCAATCGCGCTGCACGATCTGGGTCGAAGGGACGACGCAATCGCGATCTACGAGGAGCTGGTCGAACGGTTCGTGCGCGACGAGACCCCCTCGATCGTCGACGCCGTCGCTCATGCTCGCGAGAGGCGTGACGTGCTCCTTTCGACCTGACGGCGAAGCACCGCAGAGGGCGCCTTTACCATTCGCTGCATGGCCGGGCGCCGAGAGTGGACGCGCGAGACACTCGTCGCGGGTGTGCGCGCCGGCGACAAGCGGGCGCTCGCGCGCGCGATCACGCTGGTCGAGAACGGCGATCAGCTCGCTTACGACGTCGTCCGCGACATCTACCCGGACACCGGCGGAGGCTATGCCGTGGGCGTCACAGGCCCGCCCGGCGTCGGCAAGTCGTCGCTGATCAGCGCGCTCGTCCGCCATGTCCGTGACCGCGAGCAGAGCGTTGGCGTGCTCTCCGTCGACCCGTCCAGCCCGTTCTCGCACGGGGCGCTGCTCGGGGACCGGATCCGCCTCAGCGACCACTTCCTCGATCCCGGCGTGTTCATCCGCTCGATGGGAGCGCGTGGTCATCTCGGCGGCCTCGCGGAGGCGACGCTGCAGGCGATGCTCGTGCTCGACGCCTCGGGCAAGGACCTTCTCTTTCTCGAGACAGTCGGCGCGGGCCAGGGTGAGGTGGAGGTGATCGGCATCGCCGACACGGTGCTGCTCGTGCTCATGCCCGGTTCCGGCGACTCGGTACAGGCGCTGAAGGCCGGGATCATGGAGATTCCCGACGTGATCGCCGTGAACAAGATGGATCACCCGGCTGCGAAGACGATGGTGAATGAAGTGCGCTCGATCCTCACGCTGGACAAGGAGCGCGAGTGGAAGCCGCCGATCGTCCTCACGGAGGCGATGCGCGGCGAGAACATCGACGTGCTCTGGGACAAGGTCGCAGCCCATCGCGCCTTCCTCGAGGAGGGCGGGGGGCTCGAGCAGCGGCGGCGGCGGAACCTCGCCGGCGAAGTCTTCGCGGTCGCTTCCTCGCGTGCGAAGGAGCACCTGCAGCACGCCGTGGCCGACGATCCCGAGTTGCGCCGCCTACTCGACGAGGTGCAACGCCGCGAGCTCGATCCCTTGACGGCTGTGCGCGAGATCATGGAGAAGGTGTTCCGGATTGGCGATACGAACGGCGCCGACGCTTCGTGACATCGGAGAGGCGCGCGAGCGTCTCTCCGCCGTCGCACGTGTCACTCCGGTGTACGGCTCGGAGACCTTGTCGCGCCTTGCCGGGCGCGAGGTGTGGCTGAAGGCGGAGAACCTCCAGCGCACAGGCGCCTTCAAGGTGCGCGGCGCCGTGAACAAGATTGCGCTGCTCAGCAGCGACGAACGGCGCGCCGGCGTCGTCGCGGCGAGCGCGGGAAATCACGGTCAGGCAGTGGCGTGGGCCGCCCGGGAGGCCGGCGTCCGCGCGCGGATCTATGTGCCGCTCGATGCGCCAATGGCGAAGGTGGAGGCGGTTCAGAACTACGGCGCCGAGCTCGAGCTCGCGGGCGAGCGGTTCGAGGACGCGATGTCCGCGGCACAGGCGTACGTCGAAGAGAGCGGCGCGACGTTCATCCATCCGTTCGAGGACCCGGTCGTGATCGCCGGGCAGGGAACGATCGGGCTCGAGCTCGCGGAGCAGCTTCCGGCGGTCGAGACCGTGCTAATCCCCGTCGGCGGCGGCGGTCTTGCGGCAGGGATCGCGACGGCGCTGCGCGCGGTGAAGCCCGAGGTGCGAATCGTCGGCGTGCAGGCCGGCAAGTCGGGCTTCACGATCGCGGACGGCATCTTCGTGAAGCATCCCGGCGAGCTGACGACGAGCATCCTCGACGGCGTGCTCGACGACATGGTCGACGTCGCCGACGAGGAGATCAGCGAGGCGATCGTGCTTCTGCTCGAGCGGTCCAAGCTCGTCGTGGAAGGCGCGGGGGCCGTCGGCGTCGCCGCGCTGCTTGCCGGAAAGGCGGGTGGCGACGGCCCGGCGGCAGTCGTCCTCTCGGGCGGAAACATCGACCCGACCCTGCTCATCTCGGTCATGCGCCACGGGCTCACCGTCGCCGGCCGCTACCTCGTCGTGCGCACGCGCATCCCCGATCGTCCCGGCGAGCTGATCAAGCTGCTGCAGCTGTGCGCGGAGCAGCGCGTGAACGTCGTGTCTGTCGAGCATCATCGCGAAGGGATGCACATCTCGGTGGGCGAGACCGAGGTGGAGCTCACGGTCGCGACGCGTAACCTCGAGCATTGCGCAGAGGTGATGGCAACGCTCGAGGCGCACGGTTACCCCGTCCAGTCTGTCCGTTGAGACGCGAGCGCAAGATCGTCACGGTTCTCTTCGCCGACCTCGTCGGCTTCACCGCGCGCGCGGAGTCGCTCGACCCGGAGGACGTCGAGGCGATACTGCGGCCGTACCACGATCGGCTGCGTACCGAGCTCGAGCAGCTCGGCGGGTCCGTCGAGAAGTTCGTCGGCGATGCCGTCATGGCAGTCTTCGGTGCGCCGGTCACGCACGAGGACGATCCCGAACGCGCCGTGCGCGCCGCGCTTGCGATCCGCGACGGTATCGTCGAGGACGGGACGCTCGAAGTCCGCATGGCTGTCAATTCCGGCGAGGCGCTCGTCAACGTCGACGCCAGCCCGGAGGCCGGCGAGGCGATGGTCGCGGGAGACGTCGTGAACACGGCGTCGCGCCTGCAGTCGGCGGCGCCGGCCAACGGGATCCTCGTCGGCGAGTCGACCTATCGCGCGACGCAGCACGTGATCGAGTACCGCGCGCATGACGCCGTCGACGCGAAGGGAAAAGCCGAACCGGTGCCGGTTTGGGAAGTCGTGGAGGCGCGCGCGCGTGTGGGGGTCGAGCTCCGCGCGCCGTCGACGCCGCTCGTGGGGCGCGCTCGGGAGCGCGAGCTCCTGCTCGGTGCGTTCGAGCGGGTGCGAGGAGAGCGCTCCACGCAGCTCTTCACGATCGCCGGCGTCCCGGGGATCGGCAAGAGCCGGCTCGTCGCCGAGCTCTACGGCGAGATCGAGCGCGAGGCTGAGATCACGCACTGGCGGCAAGGCCGGTCACTGCCGTACGGCGAGGGAGGCGCCTTCTGGCCCTTCGCCGAGATGGTGAAAGCGCAGGCCGGGATCCTCGAAAGCGACGCGGCGGCCGATGCGGAACGAAAGCTCGCCGAGGCGGTGGCGGTGCTGGGTCTCGGAGACGACGCGGGTTGGGTCGAGTCGAGGCTGAGGCCGCTCGTCGGTCTCGAGGCGACGGGTGGCGCACGCGATGAGAGCTTCGCGGCCTGGCGCCGCTTCGTGGAGGCGCTCGCCGAACGGCGGCCGACAGTCCTTGTGTTTGAGGATCTCCACTGGGCCGACGACGAGCTGCTCGAGTTCGTCGATGAGCTCGCGAACTGGGTCGAGGACGTCGCGCTGCTCGTGATCGTCACCGCCCGTCCCGAGCTGCTCGACCGGCGACCCGGCTGGGGCGGAGGCAAGCGCAACGCGCTCACGCTCTCCCTTGCGCCGCTCGGCGACGACGACACCGCGCGCCTGCTCGGCCAGCTGCTCGACCGGCACATGCTCCCGGCGGAAACGCAGCAGGCGCTCCTGTCCCGAGCAGGAGGCAATCCGCTGTACGCCGAGCAGTTCGCGCGGATGTTCGCCGAGCGCGGCGAGGCCGGCGGCGAGCTACCCGAGACGGTGCAGGGAATCATCGCCGCTCGGATCGACTCGCTCCCGCGTGATGAGAAGACCTTGCTGCTCGACGCGGCGGTGCTCGGAAAGACGTTCTGGGCGGGCGCGCTTGCGGTCGACGGCGCGGACGCTCGTCTGCACGCGTTGCAACGGAAGGAGTTCGTCCGGCGCGAGCGCCGGAGCTCAGTTGCGGGCGAGACGGAGCTCGCCTTCACGCATTTGCTCGTCCGGGACGTCGCCTACGCGCAGATTCCGCGCGCCGAGCGTGCCGAGAAGCACGTCCTCGCCGCTCGATGGATCGAGTCACTCGCCGCCGATCGAGCCGAGGACCTCGCCGAGCTGCTCGCGCACCACTACCTGGCGGCGCTCGACCTGACGCGCGCCGCGGGACGCGACGCGGCCGAGCTCGTCGAACCTGCCGTGCAAGCACTCATCGACGCAGTCGAGCGCGCTGCTTCGCTCTTCGCCTTGGCGCAGGCCGAGAGGTTTGCGGCGAAGGCGCTCGAGCTGGCGCCCGAAGCGAGCATTCCGTGGGCACGCGCGCAGTTCTGGCTCGCCTATGCGGAACACCACGGCGGCAAGACCAGCGCCGAGGCGCGCGCCGCGGCGGCGGCGACGGCATTTCGGGAACGCGGCGACCTCGAGGCGGCCGCGGAAGCGGAGATGCTCTCCGCCCTGTGCTTCTGGCACATAGGACGAGGCGACGAGGCCGACGCCGCCTCCGAGCGTGCGCTCGCGCTCGTCCGGGACGCGCCTGAGTCGAGTGCGAAGGCTGCCGTGCTCGTCGAGCGCTCGCGTCTGCTCATGCTTCGCGCCCGCTACCGCGAGGCGATCGAGCTCGGACGTGAGGGTCTGGCACTCGCCGAGCAGCTCGGACTCGTTCGTCTCCAGATCTCCGCGCTCGTCAACGTCGGCACGGCGCTCAGTGGCTCCGGCGACGACGGGATTCCTGAGCTCGAGCGGGCGATTCTGCTCGGGCGAGGAGGGAGCGCACCGACCGAGACGCAACGGGCATACAACAATCTCGCCGAGGAGAGGGTTGCCGAGGGGCGTCTGAGCGTCGCCTTCCGGCTGTACGGCGAAGCGATGGCGGAGGTCGAGCGTTTCGGCATCGTGCTCGGCATTCGGTGGCTGCTCGCTGCGGAGGCGGAAGTCGCGTACCGCCTCGGCGATTGGCAGCAAGCGATGGATCTGGTCGAGCGCTACGAAGCTTCGATCGCGGAGACAGGTGGCCATTACCTCGTCGGAACCGCGTTGGTCATCCGTGCGTGGACTGCTCAGGCGCGTGGCGACGATGCCGCCGCGCTCACGCATGCGGATGACGCACTCGCGCATACACGCAACGTCAAGGATCCGCAGGCGCTCGGGCCCGCGCTCGCCACGATGGCCCGAATGCTCGTGGCGCAAGGACGTGCGGAGGACGCGGCGCCGCTCGTCGACGAGCTTCTGACGCTGAAGGACGACAACGGAGCGGCGCTTTACTTCACCTGGCTGATCGACCTCGCCTGGCTGATCCAGGACCTCGGCCTGCCGGAGACGCCTCCGTTGTCGCGCGCGCGTGCGTGGAACGACGTGAGCCAGGCGCTCGGGCGCGGCGATCTGGTCGCGGCCGTAGAGCTGCTGCGAGACACCGACCTCGTCACCGACACGGCCTATGCCTCACTTCGCGCGGCCGAGCAGCTCGCGTCGCAAGGCCGGCACGCGGAGGCGCAGGCATACCTCGAGCCGGCGCTCGCCTTCTACCGCTCAGTGGGCGCGACCGGCTTCGTACGGCGCGGCGAGGTCCTGCTGCCGGCCTCGGCCTAGTTTCCGCAGCGGCGGAACTCGACGGTGTGGCCGCCGCGCTCCTGCCAGGTGAAAACGCCGCCGTGGAGCACGGGACGCACGTCGATTCCGTTGGCGGCGAGCACGCTGGCCGCGATCGCCGCCCGCGCGCCCGTGTTGCAGATCGTCACCACAGGCTTCTCGCCGACGCGATCTCCGCAGACGCGCAGCAGGCGATAGGGAATGTGCCGCGTTCCGGCGATGTAGCCGTCGTCCCGTTCGTCCTTCTCGCGCACGTCGAGCACCTCGATCTCGCCCGCGGCAAGCAGTCGCTCGACCTCGTCGAGCTCGATCGGCGACAGGCGCTCGTCGCTCGGGGGGTGGAGCGTGAAGCCGGCGATGTCCAGCAGCGCAACGGCTCGGAGTCCCCGCGCCGCGCGCTCCACCTCGTCGAGCGTCTCCGCGTGAATCGCGACGGGTTCGTCCGGCGAGAGAAGGAACGCGCTCTTCGTGGAGAAGCTCGATCCATCGACGGGAACATTGATCGCGCCGTGCGCGTGCCCCGTGACGAACGCATCCGCCGGGCGCACGTCGAGGATCATCGCGCCGTCCGCGTTCGTCAGGCGCTCGAGTGGCGCGGGCGCTGCGATGAACGGTCCGCGGTTGAGCGCGACGATGCGGTCCATGTTGGGGGGTCGCAGCTGTGAGCCGCCGGCGGACTCCTCGACGAACTCCTCCTCGTCGACGATCTTCAGTGCGCGGTTGAAGCGGCGTTCGAAGCCGATTGTCGTCGACGCCTTCGAGCTCATGCCCGCTCCGCAGAGCGAGCCGGCCACGTGGCCGGGATAGACCTCGACGCCGTCCGGCAGCTCGGTGAGCCGCCGCAGCGAGTGGAAGAGGCCTTCGGCTCCAGAGCGTGCCTCGATCGCGAGATCGGGGCGAGCGGCATCGCCGACGAACAGCGAGTCCCCGGTGAGCACGAGCCAGGGCTCGTCGCCGCGGCTCCGGTCGATGACGGCGAAGGCGCAGTGCTCGGGGCGGTGCCCCGGCGTGTGAATCGTGCGGAGACAGGTCGGGCCGAGCCCGACGGTGGCGCCGTCCTCCAGCCGGTCGTGCGGGTACTCGGCCTCGGCGGCGGGGTGGATGTGCACCGTGCAGCCGTGCTCGAGCGCGAGACGCCCATGACCCGAGAGGTGATCTGCGTGGGTGTGCGTCTCGAGCACGGCGATCAACCGCACGTGCCGCCGCTCCGCCTCGTCGAGGTACTGCTCGATCGCGTAGGCCGGGTCGACGACCACGGCTGTGCCCTCGTGCTCGTCGCCGACCAGGTACGACGCGCAGCCGAGGCCGTCGTCGACGAACTGGCGGAAGATCACAAGTTCGCACGCTACCACTCTCCCTGGCCATCATCATTCGGGGGTGCGGCGCGCCGCCTGCGTGATCGTGCTTCTCACCACGGCCGCGCTCGTCGCCGCCGCTGCTGCTCGTGCGCACACGAACCTCGTCCGCACCGAGCCTGTGGATCGGGCGGTGCTCGAGCGCGCGCCCGCACGTGTCGTCGTCAGCTTCGACGACGAGGTCCGGGTCGCGCCGGGCAACGCTGCCGTTCGCAACGGCGGCGGCTCGATCCTGCGCGCGAAGCCGGCGGTACACGCGAAGACGCTCGTCCTGCCGCTTCGGCCGCGCCTCGATAAGGGCAATTACAGCGTGCGGTGGAGCGTCGTGTCGGACGACGGTCACGTCGTGCAGGGCGTACTTGCGTTCTCGGTCGCGACCGGTCGTGCGCCACCCGCGCCGACTCTGCGGCTCACGAACGACGTGGGCTTCGGAACGGTCTTCTCGCGCTCGATCTTCTTCGCGGGATTGCTCGTCGCGTCGGGCCTGGCGCTGTTCGACCTGCTCGTTTGGCGGCCGCTCGCGCGTGAAGGCATCCGGACAGGCTGGATCGCGATCGGCCTCGCGGCGATGTTCGTGGCGTCGCATGGGCTCGTGCACGCGAGCCACGGCGGGGACGCAACGCGCTTCGGGCTCACGATCGACATCGCGTCGGCGATCGCGGCTACGGGGGCTGCGGCGGCCGCGATCGCGGTCGGAGATCGCGCGGCGTCACCGTTCGCAGTCGTGCTCGCGCTGCTGGTGCTGCCGGCGCCGACGCTCGCGGGGCACGCGCTCGACCCCGGCCGCTCGTGGCTCGACGTGCCGGT
>WNGF01007326.1_pt1 | contig 13359 bp, 13 predicted proteins | sample 5400641 | NCBI WGS metagenome assembly WNGF01 (sample SAMN13153371, study PRJNA577476) | soil metagenome | isolation source: 80 cm soil or saprolite under grassland replicate 2 | place: USA:California | collected 2016-06-15
CCGGGGGGCCGCAGGACTACTGGCGCGAGCCCAAGTTCGACGAGCTGGGGGCCGCGGCGCGCTTCTCGGTGGACGAGAAGTTCCGCGGCGAGGCGTATCGCGAGATGACGAAGGTCTTCCTCGAGCACTTCCCGTGGCTCCCCGTCATCCAGCCGTACGAGGACTACGGGCTGCAGAAGTACGTCGAATGGACGCCCAATCCGAACCAGCAGTTCGAGATCCGCCGCTTCAACTTCAAGTTCCGCCGCGCCTAGGGTCTGCCCCGCCTCCTCGTCCACCCTCTCCCGCGTCCGGGGAGAGGGTGGGGTGAGGGGGCGCTACAGTCATGCGCGGACTGCTCCCCTTTCTCGGCCAGCGGCTCTTCCGCGCGCTCATCGCGCTCTGGCTGGTCTCCACCGTCGTCTTCGTGGTCATGCGGCTCTCGGGCGATCCCGTGCCGCTCCTGCTGCCGCCAGACGCCCCGACGAGCGAGATCATGCGCGTGCGGAAGGACCTGGGGCTCGATCGGCCGCTGCCCATCCAGTACGCCGTCTTCCTCGGCAATATCCTCCGCGGCGACTTCGGCCGGTCGCTGCACTTCCGCGAGTCGGCCTTCACCGTCGTGCGCGGATACCTGGGCGCCACGCTCGAGCTCGGCCTGACGGCCTTCTTCCTCGCGGCAATCGTGGCCGTGCCCGTGGGGCTGCTCTCGGCCATGAAGCGCAACACCCTGGTCGATCACGCCGCGATGGGCGTGGCGCTGATCGGGCAGGCCGCGCCGACCTTCTTCCTGGGCATCCTGTTCATCCTGCTGCTCTCGCTCAAGGCGGATCTGTTTCCGACGTCCGGGCGCGGCGACTGGAAGAACCTCGTCCTGCCGGCCATGACGCTGGGAGCCTTCGCCATGGCCTCGATCGCGCGCCTGACGCGCTCGGCCGTCCTCGAGGTCCTACGCGCCGACTACATCCGCACCGCGCGCGCCAAGGGTCTGGGCGAGGCCGTCGTCGTGGCCAAGCACACGCTGCGCAATGCCGCCATTCCCATCGTGACCATCACCGCGCTCCAGTTCGGCACGCTCCTGGGCGGTGCCGTCGTGACCGAGACGGTCTTCTCGTGGCCCGGCATCGGCCGGCTGGCCGTGCAGTCCATCTACAATCGCGACTACCCGGTCGTGCAGTGCACCGTGTTCATCGCCGCGGTGATGTTCATCGTCATCAACTTCGCCGTGGACCTCCTCTATGGCGTCCTCGATCCCCGCGCCCGCGCCGGCTGAGCTGGCCGCGCCCGCGGTCGAGGCGACGCCGCGCCCGCGCGGGCGCCGGGCGCCGTGGCTGATTCGCGTGGGTGTGGCGTTCGTGCTGCTGCTGGCCGTCGGGGCGGTGACCGCGCCCTGGGTCCTGCCTCTCGATCCGGAGCGCCAGTCGCTCCGCACGCGGCTCAAGCCGCCGACTCTCGAGGGGCCCGACGGCCGCGCCCACGTCCTGGGGACGGATCACCTGGGCCGCGACGTCTTCACTCGCGTCGTCTACGGCTCGCGCGTGTCGCTCGTGGTCGGCGTGGCCGCGGTCCTCGTGGGCGGGCTCCTCGGCTCGGGGTTCGGGCTCGTGGCCGGGTTCCGCGGGGGGCGCGTCGACGGTGTCATCATGACGGTGGCCGACGCCCAGCTCGCGTTCCCGTTCATCCTGCTGGCCATCGGCATCATCGCGGTGCTGGGCCCGAGCTTCCCGACCCTCGTGGTCGTCATCGGGCTCAGCGGGTGGGTCGCCTACGCGCGCATCCTCCGCGCCCAGGTGCTGGTGCTCCGCTCGCGCGAGTTCGTGGAGGCGATCCGCGCGCTGGGCGGCTCGACGGTGCGCATCGTGTTGCGCCACGTCCTGCCGAACGTGCTGGCCTCGCTCGTCGTCGTCGCCACGCTCGAGCTGGCGCGCTCCATCGTCCTCGAGGCGACGCTGTCCTTCCTGGGGCTCGGGATCCAGCCGCCGACGCCGTCCTGGGGCGGCATGATCCAGGAGGGGCGCGACTACCTCGACTCGGCCTGGTGGATCTCGACCGCGCCCGGGATCGTGCTCATGATCACCTCGATCGTGATCAGCCGCACCGGCGACTGGCTCCGCGATGTGCTCGATCCCACGCTGAGGGGCGAGTAGTTAGCGGGCCAGCGCGACACAGATGACGCCGCCGGCCACGATGCCCGCGCCGACGAGGCGCTGGCCGAGGGCGCCCTCCTTCATCCACAGGCTGCCGATCAGCGCCGAGATCACGATGGACACCTCGCGACCCGCCACGACATAGCCCGCCTTGGACAGCTGGAAGGCGAAGAGCACGAGGAGATACCCGCCGGGACTCAGCACGCCGGAGGCCAGTACGGCACCGCGGTTCTCGCGCCACTCGCGGGCGAGCGCTCCTTCCCGCGCCAGCACCGGCGGCAGGAGGGACAGGCACGAGCCGATCATCATGGCCCAGAGATACGGCACCGGGTGGATATGGCTGACGCCGACCTTGTCCACCAGCGAGTAACTGGCGATGCAGAGACCGGTGGCGATGGCCCAGCCCGTGCCCGGCTTGAGCAGCGCATCCTCGCTCCACGCGCCCGGGCGCCAGTGGAGCACGAAGATGCCGGCCGCGATCAGCACGATGCCCCCCACGCCGAGGGGCGACAGGCGCTCGGCGAAGAGGACGAAGGCCCCCGCCGGCACGATGGCCACGCCGAGCCCGCGCGCCAGCGGGTAGACGAGGGAGAACTCACCTGACTGATAGGCCTTGCCCAGCGAGAGGAAGTACAGGCTGTGCAAGATCACGGTCGCGACCACGAAGGGCAGGGCACGAGGCGAGAAGCCGTCCCGGCGGAGGACGTAGACCGCGAAGGGCGCCATCGCCAGCGATGAGAGCGAGCCCGCCCACCACAACATGGACATCGGGTCGCGCCCCCGCTTGGCGAGGGCATTCCAGGTCGCGTGGATGACTGCGGCTCCCAGCACGAGCGCGAGCGCCGCCCCTGTCATGGCGGTCAGCCTAGCATGGCTGGTTGCGCCGGACCCGAGGCCGCTGTAAGGTCGTGCGCACCCGCATGCCGTACTCGCTCCGCCTGATCGAAGACCGGCTCGCGCCCGGCGCCCGTCACGAGGCATGGTCCCGCTCCGTCGTCCGCGTGGTCTACCTCTTGGACGGAAGCGTCGAATCGCTCGAAAGCGAGCGGGCGCGCGTCGCGAGCGGTGCCCTCCTCGCGGGCGCCCGGGGCGCGCGCCTGCTGCGCTGGGAGCTGGTGCGCCAGCCGCCGCCGCCGGCTCGCGGCCGGGTGCTGCTCGAGCACCCCCTCGCGCTCGATCACCGGGCGGACTGGCTCGTCCGCTGCGACCGCGTGGATTTCGAGCCGGGCGCCGTCGCGCCGCCGCACGGCCACAGGGGCGGCGGCATCCGCTGCCTCCTTCGAGGCCGGCTCGAGGTCAGCGTGGGCGAGGGCACGGCGCGCGTCATGCGGCCCGGGGACGCCTGGTTCGAGAGCGGCACGGAGCCGGTGCGGACGGTCGCATCCAGCGAGGAGGAGACGTCGTTCATCCGCGTCTCACTGCTGCCGGCGGCGATACGCGGGCAGAGCTCGATCGTCTACCTGGATCCGGCCGCCGCCGCGCGGAGCAAGCCTCGCAGGTATACCGTGTTCGTCGACGAGCCCATCGCCCTCTAGCCCGCGGCACTGGCGGGCGAGCGCTCCCTGCTCCTGGTGTACGATCGGACCATGACCAGGGCCGAGAAGCAGGCCGCGAGCGCTTCCGGCGCGGCGCTCAAGAGGGCGGCCGCGGCGCTGGACGACGGTCGCTTTGCCGAGGCGGAGAGCTGCTGCCGCGCGGCCCTTGCTTCCCACCCGCGTCACACCCAGCTCCGGGCCCTCCTGGGTCTCGCGCTCCGTCGCCTCCGCCGCCTGGACGAGGCCGAGGTGGAGCTGCGAGACGTGGCGAAGCGCCGGCCGCGCTCCGCCGCTGCGCACGCGGACCTGGGCGACGTGCTGCTCGAGCAGGGGCGTGTCGACGAGGCCGCGCAGAGCTTCGCAGCGGCGCTGGCTCTCGCCCCGCGCACGGCTCAGGCGCACTTCAAGCTCGGCCTGGCGCTCGAACGGCAGCGGCGCTGGGAGGAAGCCGAGGCGGCCTACCGCGAGGCCGCGCGGCTCAAGCCCGATCACGCGCTCGCACGCCTGCGCGAGGCGCTCATGTGCCGTCGTCAGGGCAAGACGGCAGCGGAAGAGGCGGCCCTGCGCCGGGCCATTGCCTGCGTGCCCGCTCAGGCCGACGCTCACCAGAACCTCGGGCGCACGCTGCTCAGGCTCGGCCGCTTCGTCGAAGCCGAGTCAGCCTTCAGAGCGGCCGCGCGCTGCGCCCCGCGCCACGCGGTCGCGCAGGACGGCCTCGGGCTGACGCTCCTCTCGCAGGGACGCCACGAGGAGGCGGCCCATGCCTTCGGCGAGGCGCTGCGCCTCGAGCCCGAGGCGGACACACCCCTCGTCCACCTGGCCGACGCGCTTCGCCGCGCGAGGCGCTGGAGCGAGGCGACGGCGCGCTACCGCGAAGCGCTCCGGCGCCGGCCCTCGAGCGCGCGCCTCCACGGGTGCCTGGCGCTGGCACTCTGGCGGCTCAGGCGCTACAGCGAGGCGGCGCAGGCCTTTGCCCAGGCCGTGGCTCTCGAGCCAGCGCGCGGACTCTGGCACCGCCGCCTGGCCCTGGCCTTCGAGCGACAGGGCTGGCTGCCCGAGGCGCGCGCGGCCTTCGACGAGACGCTCAGGCTGGACCCGAACGACTTGACCGCGTGGCTCGGGCTGGCCTCCGTGTGCCGCCGCCAGGGTGACTGGGAAGCCGAAGCGCAGGCCTATGCGCGCGCGCTGGCATTCAAGCCCGACGATGCCAAGCTCTACGCCGACCTCGGCGCGGCCTTCGAGGCGCAGGGGCTCGAGACCAATGCCGAGGGCGCGTTTCGCCAGGCCACGCGGCTCGAGCCCGGCAATGCCGACCATCATCTCGATCTCGGCATCGCGCTGGGGCGCCAGGGGCGCCATGCCGAGGCCGAAGTCTCGCTGCGCGAGGCCATCCGTCTCAATCCCGAGGATGTCATCGGCTGGGCCAATCTGGCCCTGGGCCTGGGCCGGCAGGGCCGCCACGCTGATTCCGAGGCGACCTACCGCGCGGCGCTCCGCTTGAAACCCGATGGCGCTTCGCTGCACCGGGGCCTTGGAATGAGCCTGTACTTCCAGGGCCGCTACGAGCTGGCCGAGGCCGCCTTCCGCGAGGCCGTCCGCTGCAATCCGGCCTATGCCCGCGCCTGGGGAGACCTGGGCGAGCTCTTGAGTGAGCAGGGGCGGCTCGCCCAGGCGGCCGAGGCTTTCCGCGAGGCGATACGCATCAAGCCTCAGCGCTTGGCATCCTACCGTGGCCTCGGCCGCGTCCTGCTGGCCCAGGGTCTCGACGAGGAGGCTGAGGCGGTCTATCTCCAGGCCCTGCGCCTCAGGCCTGCCGACCCCCAGAGCCACTTCAATCTGTGGAGCGCGCTCGAGAAACAGGGCAAACACGAGGCCTGCGAGCGCGCCTACCGCGAGAGCATCCGCATCAAGCCGGACCATGCGGAGGCCCACGCGCGCCTGGGCGCAGTGCTGGTTCGCCTGGGCCGATTCGACGAGGCGGAAGCTGCCTATCGCGAGGCCTTTCGGCTGCAGCCCGACGATGCGCGCTACCGTCGTGCTCTCGACACGCTCGGGGGGAAGGGGAACCGCTGAGGCTTCTCGGGATCGATCATTTCGTCATCGCCGGCCGTGACCTGGACGACATCGTGCGCGACCTCGGCGCCCTCGGTTTCACGGTGATTCGCGGGGGCCGCCACGCGACCGGCAGCCACACTGCGGACTCCGTGGTGACCCACGGGCCACGGCCCACGCCCGCGTGAGCCGCTTTGCGCTGCCGGCGCTGGCCGCACTCTGTCTGGTCGGCTGCGCTGCCGCGGGGCAGTCCCGCGCGCTCCCGCGGGATGGTGATGCCCTGGCCCAGGCACGATTCGTGGCCCTGCGCGCCAGCCCCGCGCGCGTTATCTATCTGGGAGAAACCCACGACAACCCCGCGCACCACGCCTACCAGACCCACGTGCTGGCGGCACTGCTGGACTCCGGCGCCCGCCCCGCCCTCGCCTTCGAGATGCTGACTCAAGACCAGCAGCACGAGATGGACCTGGCCATGGCTGACGGCGTGGCTGGCGCCGCACTCGACCGTCAGCTCAAGTGGACGCAGCGCGGCTGGCCGGGGTTCGCCATGTATCAGCCGCTCTTCGATCTGGCGGCGCGGTATGGCTTGCCTGTCATCGCAGCCGACTTGGATCAGGCCACGGTTCGGCGCATCACCAAGGAGGGACTCGGCACGCTGGCGGAGCCGGAGCGCGACCGCTTGAGCTCGCGGCTGCCCGACGACGCCGCGCGTGAGGCGCGAATCGAGCGCGACGTCATGGACGCGCACTGTGGAATGCTTCCCCGGGCCGGAGTGCCGCGCATGGTGGAGGCCTGGCATGCCCGCAATGTCGCGATGGCGCGCCGTATCGCGGCGGGGCTCGATGGCGGGGGACAGATCGTCGTGATCATCGGACGCGGCCACCAGGCGCCGGGCGGCCTGCCCGATCAGCTCGAGGCCCTGCGCCCCGACACACGGCAATTCGTGGTGGACTTCACGGAAGAGGGGGATACGGAGCCGACCAGCGAGCCGGGACCGGAGCACTTCACATGGCTGACGGCCGGCGTGGAGCGGGGAGATCCGTGCGCGGCGCTCGAGCGTCAGCGCTAGGTTGCGCGGTGCTGCTACGCGGGCTCGGGGCTCGTGTCCGCCTCGATGGCCGACATCCGGTTATAGCTGATCCCCGTCTTGCTGCCGTCGGGCTGATCGAGGAGCACGCCGTCGTTGGTCACCAGGGCCAGCTTGCCCTTGACGGGCTCTGCGGTATTGCGGACGGCGACCAGCACGCGCTTGCCGAGCAGGGGCTGGGCTTCGGTCTTCCACATGGAATCGAGGTCACCCAGACCCGCAGCGTCAGCCGGCTTGAGCTCGGTGATCCGTCCCATGCCCGGGACGACGAGGCTGGCGCGCCCGCCCGTGCCCTTGAGGCCACGGGCCGCGAATGCGCCCGGCCGGCGCGGTGATGCCGGTGCTCGGGGTTCCAGGGGCGCCGGCATTCCCGGCGCAGGCTCGACTGCCGCCGTCACGACGGTGCCGGCAGGCGGAGGCGCCGGCTCCGAGTCGCCCGCCTCGAGGTCACGGAGGATGGCAGAGAGTCCGGCGATCATGCCCGAATAGATGTAGAAGCCGATCATGGACATCACCAGGGCGGAGGCGAGCCCGATCTGGGCCACGACCTGGTGGAGCGCGTCGAGCGCGTAGAGAGTGTAGACGAAGAGCAGCAGGGGCAGAAGCGAGATCAGGCAGAAGACGACGGACGAAGCGCGACGGAGGGTATACGCGTGCACCGTCCTCTTTCTGGCCATGACTTGAATCTATCGCGTCCGGCCTGCACGACCAGCGGATTTTTATCGACCCCACCCAGGCCGTCACCCGCCCCTCGGGCGCATGGTAGGATGCCGCCGTGACCCGATCCCGGCGGGGGCTGCGCGAGATGCGCGGCTTCATCTTCGATCTGGACGGCTGCGTGTGGACCGGCGAAGTACTCGTGCCCGGGGCCGCCGAAGTGTTGGCGCTGCTGCGCGGTCAGGGGCGCGCGCTGACTTTCCTCACGAACAACTCCCGTGCACGCGCTGCCACCATGCAGGCCAAGCTCGAGCGGCTGGGAGTTCAGGCCGCGACGGACGAGGTCCTGACGCCCCTCGAGATCCTGGGCCAGGTGCTCGACAAGCATGTCGGCCCCGCCTCGCGCGTGCTGGCGATCGGCGGCCCCGAGCTCGAGGCCGCAGTGGTGGACGGCGGCCACAGCCTCGTGGCCGTCGATGCCTACCGGGACGCCCAGGCCGTGGTGGTCGGTAATGACTTCGCCTTCACCTACGAGCGGCTCACGGTGGCGTCGCGGGCCATCGCGGCGGGCGCGGCCTTTCTCACGCCCAATCTCGACCCGCGTCTGCCCGTCGAGGGCGACAACTTCCTGCCGGGCTGCGGCGCCATCGTGGAGGCGGTCGCCACGGCGTCGTGTGCGCGGCCGCTCGTCGTGGGCAAGCCGGAGGCGCCGCTCTTCGAGCTGGCGCTCGCGCGCATGGGGCTCAAGGCCGCGGACGCGGCGATGGTGGGCGACAGCGTGGACTCGGACGTCCGGGGCGCCCGTCGCATCGGACTGACCGCGGTGCTCGTGGCGCCCAAGGGCGCCCTCGACGGCGTGGCGCACTACATGGTCAAGTCGATGGCGCAGCTCCGCCGCCTCGTGGAGGTCTACGCGCCCTGATGCGGGTCTTTCTGCATTCGGGAGGCCTGCTGCTCAGGCCCGAAGGGCTGCGGGAGATCGCGGACTTCCTCGGGCGGCTTCGCCGGGTCGCGCTGGTGAGCGCGGCGAGCCTGTACGATGAGGGGGCCTACTTCGAGCGGCTCCAGGCCTTCCTGTCGCCCTCCGCGCCCGAGGGAGCGGGGCTCGAGCTGCTCCACCTGCGCTGGAATGACCGGCCGCTCGACACGCTGGCCGGCGCCGAGGCGCTCTTCATGGGCGGGGGCAACACCTATGCGCTCCTGAAGCGCCTCCGGGAGGCCGGGCTCCTGCCGGCCATTCGCCGACGGGTGAGGGACGGCATGCCCTACCTCGGCGCCAGCGCGGGGTCCAATGTCGCCGGGCCCACCATTCTCACGACCAACGACTGGAACGTGGTGGCGCTCGACACGTTCGATGCGCTCGGCCTCGTGTCCTTCAACATCAATCCCCACTACAGGGAGCTGGATCCCGCGATGGCGCCGGGAAGCGAGACGAGGGACGATCGGATCCGCGAGTACCACGTGGTCAACGCCAATCCGGTGGTGGGGCTCGAGGAAGGGGCCATCGCGCGCGTCGAAGACGGCGTCGTCACGGCGCGCGGAACGGCGCGGATCAAGATCTTCCGGCGGGGGCAGGAGCCGGTCTGGCACCAGCCCGGAGAGCGGCTGCCGCTCGAGCCGTGAGCCGCGCGCGCGACTGCGCCGTTGCGATCTTCGAGGGAGCGGACGCCATCGTGAGTGCCCCGGCCTCCGGCCCGTCTCAGGCAATCTCCGGCAACACCTCGCGCGCGAAGAGCTCGAGCGCCCCGATGTCGTCCTGGTCGAGCATCTGGAGCAGCACGCGCTGGATGCCGACCTGCTCCCAGGCTGTGAGGTCGGCGGCCACGCGCGCGGGCGGGCCGGCGAGGAAGGAGCTCGCATGCCAGGCCGCCTCGTCCGCCGGCAAGGCCGGGAAGACGAGCCGACTGGCGGCGATGCGCGTGGCAACCTCGGCGGAGTCGCGACCGATCGCCAGGGGGATCATGAGCGAGCGGGCGATGCCCTCCGGGTCGCGGCCGAAGGCGCGGCAGTGCTCGGCCAGGACTCTCCGCTTCCGCGTGAAGCCGGCGTGGTCGACGCGGGTCACGTTCCACTCGTCCGCGAACTCGGCCACGATCTTGAGCGTGCGCCGCTCGCCGCGCCCGCCGATGACGATGCGGTAGCGGCCCGCCGGCGGCTGCGGATAGCTCTCCGCGCTCGTGAGCGGGAAGTGCGGCTGCTGGAGCGTCACCGGCTGACCCTTCTCGAGCGCGCGGATGACGCGGGCGCCCGCCTCGAGCCGGTCGAGACGCTCCTTGACCGTCAGGAACGGCACGCCGAACATCGCGTGCTCGTGCTCGTTCCAGCCGGCGCCCAGGCCCAGGTCGAGCCGGCCGCCGGACAGGTTGTCCACGGCCGCCGCCATCTTGGCGAGCAGCGCCGGATGATAGAAGGTGAGCGGCGAGACCATCGGTCCGAAACGGATGCGCCTCGTGCGCATGGCCAGCGCCGTGAGCGACGTCCAGGGCTCGAGCGAGGGGCGCGTCGACTCCCCGCCGAGGCCAGTGAGATGGTCGGAGCGGCACAGCGACTCGTAGCCAAGATCTTCGGCCGCCCGCGCGAGCCTGAACCAGCGCTCCCACGTCAGCCCCTCCTGTCCCTCGATCATGATGCCGACCTTCATGCGGGCCCCTCCTCGGCTTGACACGTTACAGCATCCAAGGCCAAATGAAGCGGCGATGTACACCGACGAGTGGAGGACGGTCAACGGCGTGCGCCTGCACTGGCAGCACTGGGGCCCGACCGACGCGCCGCCGCTCCTGATGCTCCACGGTCTCACCCAGCAGAGCCACGTCTTCGACCAGGTCGCCGCGCGCTTCGCCGGGCGCTACCGGTGCATCGCGCCCGATTTCCGCGGCCGCGGCGAGAGCGACTGGGCGGCGCCCGCGACGTACTCGCTGCCGCAGTACGTGGACGACGTCGTCAAGCTCCTGGACGCGCTCGAGCTGCCGTCCGTCCATATCCTCGGCACCTCGCTGGGCGGGCTCTGCGGTCTGTCACTGGGCGCCGTCGACCCGCGGCGTCTGCTGAGCCTGGTGCTCAACGATATCGGGCCCAAGATCGATCCCGCGGGGGGCGCACGCATCGCGGCCTATACGGCCACCGTGCCCGAGACATTTGGGGCCTTCGCCGCCGTCGTGGACTGGGCCGTGGACCGCTATCTCTGGCTTCGCCGGCTGCCCCGGGCGGATGTCGAGTCGGGGCTACGCTGGGCGGTGCGCGAGCAGGACGGCGCCTGGCGCTTCAAGTTCGACCCGGCCATCGGCAGGATGCCGCCGCTCACTGTGGAGGTGATGGAGTCGGCGGCCGAGATCTGGTGGAAGACGCTCGGATCGCTGCGCTGCCCGATGCTGCTGATCCGGGGCGCCGACAGCGATGTGCTCAGCCGAGCCACGGCCGATGAAATGGAGCGCCGCCAGCCGTCGCTCGCGCGCGCCGAGGTGCCGGACATGGGGCACGCGCCGATGCTGTCGGAGCCTGCCGCCGCGGACGCGCTCGAGCGCTTCTACAAGGGGTGAGCGTGGCGGCGCCGCGCCTGCTCCTGCTGGTGCCCACCACGACCTACCGCACCGAGGATTTCGTCGAGGCGGCGCGGCTGCTGGACGTCGACCTCGTGGTCGCCGCCGAGAAGCCCAACGCGCTCGCCGCCGCCCTCCCGGAGCGACTGCTGACCTTGCCCTTCGGCGACCCGGCCGCCTCCGCGCGGCAGGTGAGCGAGTACGCGCGCCGGCATCCCATCGCCGCCGTGGTGCCGGTCGACGACGCCACGACCGTGGTGGGCGCCGCCATCGGCCAGGCGCTGGGACTCCGCGCGAATCCGATCGCGGCAGTGAGCGCCACACGTGACAAGCTGGCCATGCGCGAGGCCCTGGCGCGGGCGGCCGTGCCCCAGCCCGGGTTCGCCGCTGTCGGCATCCAGGACGATCCGGCGGCCGTCGCCCGGCGCGTGACGTATCCCTGCGTGCTCAAGCCGCTTGTGCTCTCGGCAAGCCGCGGCGTCATCCGCGCCGATGCGCCGGCCGAGTTCCTCGCCGCGTGGCTGCGCATCGCGCGGATCCTGACCGAGCCCGAGGTGCGCCGGCTGGGCGACGGAGCGTCCAAGATCCTGGTCGAGAGCTTCGTGCCAGGCGTCGAGGTGGCGCTCGAAGGCATGCTCACCGAGGGGAGGCTCCAGACGCTGGCGCTCTTCGACAAGCCGGATCCGCTCGATGGACCCTACTTCGAGGAAACGATCTACGTGACGCCGTCTCGGCTGCCCGAGACCGCGCAGGCCGCCATCCGCGACTGCGCCGCGCGCGCCGCCGCCGCGCTCGGCCTGACCGACGGCCCCATCCACGCCGAGCTGCGCATCCATGATGGCCATCCTTCGCTCATCGAGCTCGCTGCCCGCTCCATCGGCGGGCTCTGCGCCCGGGCACTGCGCTTCGGCACCGGCATGACGCTGGAGGAAATCATCCTGCGCCATGCCCTGGGCTGGCCCATCGCATCGCTGGAGCGCGAGCGCCTCGCTGCCGGCGTCATGATGATCCCAATTTCCCGCGGCGGGATCCTTCGGGCCGTCGAAGGTCTCGAGCAGGCCCGGGCTGTACCGGGCATCGAGGACATCACCATCTCCATCCACGCGGGCCAGCGGGTCGTACCGCTGCCCGAGGGCTCGGAGTATCTGGGCTTCGTCTTCTCGCGGGGAGGATCACCCGGCGAGGCCGAGGCCTCGCTCCGGCGAGCCCACGCGCTGCTGCGCTTCCAGATCGGCGACTGACGCCGCCTAGCGAAAAACCCGCAGCCTGCTACAGCTTCGGCGCGACGTCCGTGGCCAGCTGGTCCAGGTGCTCCATCTGGTCGAAGACCGGATTGAGGATGAGGGACTGGGCACCGGCCGCGATGATGGCGCGCAGGCCCTCCGCGCATTCCTCCGCACCGCCCGAGACCGATACCTGCTCGGCCATCTCGGGCCGTCGGTAGTACGCCCCGAACCAGTCCGTCAGGCGCTTGGCGGCGCGCGCCTTGTCGCGGTCGATGGCGATGTAGACGCGCTTGCTGATGGGGAAGGCAGCAGGGTCGCGCCTGGCGGCCTCCAGCAGCTTTCGCAGCACCCCGACCTCATCCTTAAATACAGCCGTCGGGGAGGACCCCGCCCCGATGAAGCCCTGGCCCAGCGCGATCGCCCGCTTGAGGGCATCCGGATGATGGGCGCCGAACCAGAGCGGCGGGTGGGGCCGCTGAACCGGCTTGGGCTCCATCGCGGCGTTGTCGAGCTTGTAGAAGTCGCCGTCGAAGGTGACGCGCGACTCGGTCCACAGCCGGACGATGAGCTTGAGACCCTCGGTGAAGCGGGCGGCGCGGCGGGCGACCGTGATGCCGAAGGCGGGATAGAGCTTCTGCGCGCCGCCGAGCCCCACGCCGACGATCAGGCGCCCTCCGCTCAGGTGATCGAGGGTGGCCAGGCTCTTGGCCGTGTGGATGGGGCTCCGGAGCGAGGTCAGCAGCACCGCCGTGCCCAGGCGCAGGCGCTGGGTGCAGGCGGCGGCGAAGGTCAAGAGCTCGATGGGCTCGTAGGTCTTGGCCGAACCCAGAATCTGCTCCTGGACCCAGCCGCTCTCGTAGCCGAGAGCTTCAGCGCGGCGGAGAAAGTTCCGGATGCCGCCGGGGCCGAGCGCTTCGTCCTGGAAGATCTGCGGTATCGCGATCCCCAGCGGCACCCGCGACTTCATCCGGCCCCCTGCGTGTGCCATGAAGCCGCAGGTGGCTCAAAAAACCGAGATGCGCCGGCTGGCGCACCCTGCCGAATGAAAGTTGGCTATCATGGCGGTACGCCGCGCTCGGGAACGTCGAGGACCAGTGGTACTGCGTGTCCGATCAAAAACCGACGTGGGAGCGTCCGGGA
>WNGF01007327.1_pt1 | contig 13359 bp, 14 predicted proteins | sample 5400641 | NCBI WGS metagenome assembly WNGF01 (sample SAMN13153371, study PRJNA577476) | soil metagenome | isolation source: 80 cm soil or saprolite under grassland replicate 2 | place: USA:California | collected 2016-06-15
CTACCCGACCAGCGTTCACCGCAGCAGAGCGCTCCCCGGCTACCTCCGCTGGTACAACCGACGACGACCCCACGGCTCACTGGAAGCCCGCCCACCAATCAGCCGCGTCTCACACCTCTGTGGTCAGTACAGCTAGCGCACGGGTTCGCGGAGCAGCCCGGCGTACGGGATTCCGGTCGCGGGCGCGGTGTAGACGGCGCGGTAGAGGAGCGGGCGCAGCGGCGGGTGGTCGACCAGCGAGAACGATCCGTCGGCCGCGAGCGTCGTCGTGCCCACAGCCTGGCGCGAAGGGCCGAGACGCTCTCGGTAGACGGTCACGGTCACCTTGCCCCGGGCGGCCCCGCGCACGCGGCCGCTGACGACGACCGCCCCGCCGCCTCCCGCGGCGGCGTTGACGCTCACCCGGATCACGGGAGGCCGCGGAGAGCGGAACCAGGAGAGGCCGCCGCCGGGCCGCGCGAGCAGGAGGTCGCGCGCACCGTGGAGCGCGGCGGCGACGTCCGCGATCCAGCCGTCCAGCTCGATCGTCCGCCCGTGGCCGGCCAGCTCTCCCGCCCAGGCCGTCGCGTCCCCGGGCACGCCGAGGTCAGAGGTTGCGAGCCACTCGTTCGCAGCCACCTCGGGCCCGGCGGCCGTTGCCGCAAGCCCGGTCGTGACGGCGCGGTCGAGGATGAAGTTAGAGCTGATCGAGCGGCCGCGGACCGCAAGCGCGACAGGCATCTCGCCGGTCCCGAGCAGGGCCTGCGACCAGGCTGCGTAGACCGCGCCGCGGGGGCTGACCGCGGCGAACAGAGCGCCGACGGGGAAGTCGCCGATGCCGGCGTCGAGGAACTGGCCTTCCCAGGTGCGCTTCGACCGTGACCAGTCGATGGTGCCGACGGCGCCGTCGAAGCCGTAGCTCTCGATCACGTGCACCTGGCGCCCGACGAGTACAGGCGCAGTTGGCGGCGCGACGTGGCTCTTGGGAAACCCCTCGGCGGTCACGTGCTCGGAGCGGACGCGCCCTTGGGCGTCCACGCGCGCGAGGATGAGGGCGCTCCGGTGGCTGGAGCGGTGCCAGCTCGTGTACGAGACGATCGGCAGGCCGCGGCGGTCGAGCGTCAGCCCCGGCCAGCCGAGAGTCGTCCCGGCAGGAAGACGGCCGGCGAGCTGGGTCGCACCTCGGCGGCGAACGAGGACGAGCGTATGCTCACCGGCACCGCGGATGAGCGCGATCGGCCCGTCCGAACCGGCGGCGAAGGCGACGAGGCTGGAGCCTTCTGCAACGGTGCGCGCGCGCGTCGTGCGCCAGCGGCCGCGCGGGCCGCGAGTGGCCATGAGCAGAGACGTGCCGCGCACGTAGGCGACGAGCGGCGTTCCGTTCGGGGCGACGGCGAGCATCCCGTCTTTGATCCCGGGAGCTACGACCTCAGCGGAGGCGCCGGCGGCCAGGCTCAGGGCGACGATCACCGTGAGCCCGACGCGCCTCATGGGAGCCAGCCTACTCCGGACGGAGCCGTCAGGCCCGGCGCAGAACGAGGCCACTCCCCGGCGGCAGCTGAACCGAGACGACCGGCGCACCGGTCGGCGTCAGATAGCTCGCTCCCAGCGGGATGGTGACGGGCGCGCTCGACGGGTTGACGACGACCGTTCCGCCCGTGAAGTTCCGCCGCCAGGCCGGTCCCACCCGGAACGATCGTCCCCGCGGCCGGCCGAGACTCGCCGTCCATTCCGGCGACCACGAGTCGCCGCCGCACCCGGTCGAGTAGGTCATGGCGCTGCGCCGGCCGCGGGCGAAGAGCAGGAAGCTCGCGCGGGCGTAATGCATCGCAGCGACGTCATCGACCTGCCCGTAGGTGACGGCGATGAAGATCTTGCGCCGAGCCTGAGCCTCCGAGAGGAGACGCATCTGGAACGACCAGGTTTTTCCGGTCAAGAAGCCGCCGCGGCCGGTCCCGTCCTTCGTCCACCACTCCTTGGACGTGCCCGAGGAGTAGCCGATCCAGCGCCGCCACACCGCGGGCGGCGCGTCGTTGATGTTGGTGACGACGAGCGAGCGAGCGCGCTTCAGGGCGGGCCCGACTCGCCGGAGGAAGCTCGTCGTCGCGCGCGTGTAGTCGCCGGGCCCCGGGTACTTCGCCAGGACGCGGCCGTTGAGGTACCAGGGGTACTGCATCGTCGCGGCGGCTCCGTCGACGAAGGCGCCGTCCCACCCTCGCCGCCGCACCTCCCGGGCCACGTTGCGCGCCCAGGCCCGCTGATACGAGGGGCTGCCGACGTCCATCTGCCACGAATGGGGCCAGGACGCCCACGCCACTCGAGAGCCCGTCGTGTCCTTCAGGAACCACTCGGGGTGGTACCGGTTCGCGTAGGCGTAGCCGATGCCGGTCGGAAGGAAACGCTGGTCGACGCCTCCTCGTACCGCATCGTCCCGCGTCGACGCCATGTCCTTGTAGACCAAGACCTGGGTGCGCGGGCTCCGCGCCTTGATCCTTGGGATCGCGCGGTAGGCCCACGCCTGCAAGATCACGTAGCGGTATCGGTCGGCATGGCGCGGGACTCCGCCGTCCCCGCAGATCCGGACGGAAGCGAGACTCGGCGAGCTGCCGCCGTCAGCCCGAGCCGAGCCCGCGCTCGTCACCGTCTCCGCGGACGCGGTGATCGTAACGACGGCCGCGGCAATTGAGAGGAGGAGAAGGATGAGGCGTGACAACTCGTGGAAGTGGTTGCAGCAACAGGCCTGAATTCCTGCCGGCCGGCCAGCTTGTGTTGCATGTCACGGGGCGTACTGGGGTGCGGCACCTTACCCCGCAAGCACCTCGGCCGAGCACCCGAAGACGAGGGCGGCGTGGACGTCGCCGGGATCGACGCCCGCAAGAGACCGGTGGCCGAGGTCGACCTCGACGTCGGGCCACCGCTCCACGCCTAGGGCCGCCGCGCCCTCGTCCGCGCCGCAGCAGAGGAGGGTGGAAGGCGAGAGGATGTTCCGCCGCCCGGTGCGGCGGCGCGCGATCCCCTCCAACTCGCGGAGCTCCTCGAGCGGGTCGACTCGGACGTTCGAGTCCGAGCCGATGCAGATCCCGATCCCGCGCCCGCAGATCTCCTCGACCGGGCAGAAGCCGTCGCCCAGGTTGGCCTCGGTCGTCGGGCAGACGCACACGCGGGCCCCCGCGTCGGCGAGCAGGTCGAGCTCGCGCGCGTCGGCGTGGGTGGCGTGGACGACCGTCGCGTGCGGCCCGAGGCAGCCGGTCTCCGCCAGCAGCTCGACCGGCCGGAGCCCATGCTCGGCCATGCACTCGTCGATCTCGCGCTGCTGCTCGCCAGCGTGGACGTGGAGCGGCAGGCCCTCGGCGGCGGCGTAACGACCGAGCTCCTCGAGCCAGTCGCGGGGGCAGGCGCGGACGGAGTGGGGGGCGAGACCGATGCGCACCCCGGTCGCCCGCACCGACTCGAGCTGCTCGAGGTACGCCGCGGGCGACTCCTGGCGGAAGCGCTCGAGCCCGCCGCGCGCGTAGGCGGCGAGCAGCAGCACGAGCTCGATCCCCGCCTCCGCAGCCGCCTCGACGGCCGCGTGCGCCTCGGTGAGCCCAAGGTAGTGGAACTCGCCGACGGCGGTGTACCCGGCGGCGAGCATCTCCCGGTACACGGGGACGTAGCCAGAACGGACCTGTTCCGGGGTCAGACCCCGGGCCAGGTCCAGCATGGACTCCCGCCAGCCCCAGAAGTCCTCGCCCTCGGTCCGCCCGCGCAAGGCGCGCTGAAACGCGTGGCTGTGCGCGTTCACGAACCCCGGCAATGTGACCGCTTCGGCCACCGCCGTATCCTGTCAGCATGGCCGCACGCGCGATCCCGGCCCCGCTGGCCCAGATCCCGAACGCGCTCACGCTCCTTCGGCTGGGTCTGATCCCCGTGTTCGCGGCGTTCGTGCTCGCCTCGGACGGCGCGCACAGCTGGCCGGCGGCGATCGTGTTCGGGGTCGCCGGGGTAAGCGACCAGATCGACGGCTGGCTTGCCCGCCGTTGGCGCGTGGAGTCGAGGTTCGGCAAAATCGCCGATCCGCTGGCCGACAGGCTGATGATCGATGCCGCCGTGGTCCTGCTCTGGCACGGCGATCGACTGCCCTGGGCGGCCCTCGCCATTCCCCTACGTGATCTGACGCTCGTCGCGGGGTACAAGCTCGTCGTGGAGCGCGGCTACGACTTCTCCGTCAACCTCGCCGGCAAGACGGCCACGTGGCTGCTGTACGCCTCGCTCGCCTTCATCCTGGTGACGCGCAAGGGCACCGACTGGCCACTCTGGATCTTCTGGGCCGGCTTTGCCCTGGCCGCCGTCGCGCTTGCGGGCTACCTGCTCAAGGCGCGCCGAGAGGTGAGGGCGGCGTGAAGGCGGTCGTGATGGCAGGCGGCGAGGGGACGCGCCTGCGCCCGCTCACCTCCAACCAGCCGAAGCCGATGGTGCCGATCGTCGGCAAGCCCTGCATGGAGCACATCCTCGAGCTGCTCAAGCAGCACGGCTTCGAGGACGTGCTCGTCACCGTCGCCTTCCTGCCGCAGGCGATCCGCAGCTACTTCGGCGGCGGCGAGTCGCTCGGCCTCGAGATCGAGTACTCGGTCGAGGAGTCTCCGCTCGGGACGGCCGGCTCGGTCCGGCTCGCCAGCGGCAAGCTCGACGACACGTTCCTCGTCATCTCCGGCGACGCGCTCTGCGACGTCGACCTGAGCGAGCTCGTCCGCTCCCACCGGGAGAAGGGGGCCGCCGTCACGATCGGCCTCAAGTCGGTCGAGAATCCGCTCGAGTTCGGGATCGTCGTCACCGACGAGGAGGGCCGGGTCGAGCGCTTCCTCGAGAAGCCGTCCTGGAGCCAGGTCTTCTCGGACACAATCAACGCAGGCATCTACGTCCTCGAGCCGGAGGTGCTGCGACACATTCCGACCGACCGGTCGTACGACTTCTCGAAGGAGCTCTTTCCGCTGCTTCTGGAGATGGGCCGGCCGATGTACGGCTACGTCTTCGACGACTACTGGCAGGACATCGGCAACCTCGACCAGTTCCGGCAGGCGAACTTCGACGCGCTCGACGAGGGCGTGCGCTTGAACGTCCCCGGCATCCGCCTGCGCGGCAACGTCTGGCTGGGGGAAGGGGTAGAGGTGGACGACCTCGACGCGATCGAGGGGCCTGCCTTTCTCGGGAACTACTGCCGCGTCGCACCCGACGCCTCGGTCGGGCCCTACTCCGTGCTCGGATCGAGCGTGACGCTGCTCGAGCGGGCGCGCACGGAGCGGTCGGTGATCGACGCCGCCACCCACATCGGCCGGAGCGCCCGCGTCGTGGGGGCGGTCGTCGGCCGCGCCTGCGACATCCGCGCCCACGCGCACGTGCAGGAGGGGGCCGCGATCGGCGACGAGGTCACCCTCGGCGCCCAGAGCGCGGTCCTGCCCGGCGTGCGGATCTACCCGTACAAGGAGGTCGAGACCGGTTCACAGATTCACGAGAGCCTGATCTGGGAGTCGCGGGCATCGTCGAACCTGTTCGGGAAGGAGGGTGTCGCCGGGCTCGTCAACGTCGACCTGATGCCCGAGACGGCGGTGCGCCTGGCGGCCGCGCTCGGCACGGCCCTGAAACGCGGGGCGCGGGTCGTCGCGAGCCGAGAGTCGCCGGCGGCCTGCCGGATGATCAAGCGGGCGATGATCTCGGGCCTCAACTCGACCGGCGTGGACGTCGCCGACCTGCGCGTCCTTCCCGCAGCGGTCAGCCGCCACCTGCTCAAGACCCAGGGCTACGACGCCGGCTTCCATGTCGGGGTCAGCTACGCCGACCCGGAGCTCCTCCACATCCGCTTCTACGAGCAGCCGGGGATCCAGCTCACCTCCGGCCTGCAGAAGGAGATCGAGAAGCACTTCACGCGCCGGGAGCTGCGGCGCGCCGCCTTCAACGCGGTCGGCTCGGTCACCTACCCGGCGAGGGTGCGCGAGGGCTACGCGCAGGACCTGCTCTCGAGCCTGGACGCCGACGCGATTCGGGCGAGGCGCTACCGAATCGTCGTCGACTACGGTTACTCGGCGACCTCCTTTGTGCTGCCGCTCGTCCTGGGGCCCCTCGGAGTCGAGGCGGTGAGCGCGCACGGGTTCTCGGCCGACACGGGCGAGGCGTCCGGAAGCGTTCGCGAATCGGTCGGCCAGGCCAAGCGGCTCGTGGAGGCGATCGGAGCCGAGCTCGGCGTCGTCTTCGACCGCGCCGGGGAGCGGCTCTTCCTGATCGACGAGCAGGCGCGCGAGATTCCCGTCGAGCAGACGCTCCTCCTCTTCCTGCGTCTGATGGGCTCGAACGGCCGCCGCGGCAAGCTCGCCTTCCCGATCACGGTCACGAGCCAGGTCGAGCGGATGGTCAAGGGCAGCGGCCTCGAGGTTATCCGGACGCCGTCGTCGCTCGCGGAGTTGACGAAGGCGGCAGCGGAGGACGGCGTCATCTTCGCCGGCGCGGTCGGCGGCGGCTACGTCTTCCCGGAGTTCATTCCCGCCTACGACGCCGTCGCCAGCCTCTGCAAGCTGCTCGAGCTGCTCGCGCCCGTGAGGAAACCGCTCTCCGAGCTCGTCTCGGAGCTGCCGGCGAGCACCCTCGTTCACCGCCAACTGCCCTGCCCCTGGTCGCTGAAGGGGACGGTGATGCGCGTCTTGACCGAGCGGCTGCGCGACCGGAAGGTCGACCTGCTCGACGGGATCAAGGTCTTCGACAAGCGCGGCTGGGCCCAGGTGCTGCCCGACCCGGACGAGCCGCTCGTCCACGTCTACGCCGAGGGGAAGACCGAGGAGGCGTCGATGGAGCTCGAGGCGGAGCTGCGCGCGATGGTCGAGGAGATCATGCAAGCCGACGGCGCCGACGTCCGTATGGGAGAGGACGTCAGAGTCTAAAGCTGAGGTTGACCCTTCGGGCGGCTCCTGCTTAACTAGGATCGCTCTCGCTCACGACGAAAGGCTCTCAGTGGAACCGTTTCCCGACCTCGGCTCGCTCTCGGACGACGACCTCAAGCGGCTGATCGACGACCTCACGAAGGAGGAGCAGGAGGTCTCGTACAGGCGGCGGATTCTCCACGGCCGGATCGACCTGCTCCGTGCGGAGCTCCAGGCCCGCCTGAAGCAGACCGGGGGCAAGAGCGTCCTCGACGAGGTAGACGTCGAGCGCCTGGCCGCGATCCTCGCGCCCAAGGCCTCCCCGCCGAGCGAGGGCTGATCTTGAGTCACGCTACGCGTCCGGTTTCGCCGCACGCAGCGCTGCGCGGGCACAACCTCGTCGCCGCTCGTGCAATGGAGTGGTCGCAGTGAGCCACATCTACTGTCCCGAGTGCGGGTTTCAGAACCCGGAGGCGGCCAACTACTGCTCCAAATGCGGAGCGCTCCTCGTCAAGGACGAGCCCGGCTCGGAGACGACGATGAGCTACACGCCCGAGGACGCGGAGGAGGAGGCCGGCGTCACGCTCGACGAGCTCGGGGCGGAGGGCCCTGCCCTCGTCGTCCGCTCGGGCGGGGGCCGTGCGGGCGAGCACTTCGTCCCGCGGGGTGAGCGCACGACGATCGGGCGCTCACCTGACTGCGACATCTTCCTCGACGACGTCACCGTCTCCCGCAAGCACGCCGTGCTTTTGCACGAGGACGACGGCGCCTTCGTGATCGAGGACCAGGGGAGCCTGAACGGCACCTTCCTCAACCGGCGCCGGATCGAGTCGGGCCGCCTGGAGCACGGCGACGAGCTCCAGATCGGCAAGTACAAGTTGAGCTTCCTCGAGGGATGACTGCGACCACGCAGGCACCCCCCGAGCGCCGGGAGCGGCTCACGATCGGCTCCGTCTGCCGGCGGCTCCAGGCCGAGTTCCCGGACATCTCGATCTCGAAGATCCGCTACCTGGAGGACCAGGGCCTGCTGGCGCCCCGCCGCACGGAGAGCGGCTACCGCCTCTTCACCGAGGACGACGTCGATCGCCTGGAGACGATCCTCCGCCTCCAGCGCGACGAGTTCCTGCCCCTCCGCGTGATCCGGCAGGAGCTCGCCTCGCCGACCGGCGCGGGGAAGGACCGGCGGCGCCGGCGGGCGCAGGGTCTGGCCGACCCGAGCGACGAGCTCGAGCTCGGCGAGCTGTGCGATCGGGCGGGGATCGCGCCGGAGCTGGCGCGGGAGCTGGAGGATTACGGTCTCCTCCAGTCCCGCCGCGACGGGAGCGACAAGCTCTACCCCGCGGGCGACGTGGAGGTCGCGGTCGCCTGCGCGAAGCTGGCGCGGTACGGGATCTCGGCGCGCCATCTGCGCAGCTTTCGCACCGCCGCCGACCGGAAGGCTGCCCTGCTCCAACAGCTCGTGCCCTCGCTCCGCTCCCGCAACACGGAGCGCCGGGAGGCGGGGATCCAGGAGCTCCAGACCCTGGGCGAGCTGGCGCAGGAGCTCTCGCAGTTGCTCTTCTGGCGTGACCTCAGGCAGCTCGCGGGAAGCTGAACCCGTGCCCGCGGAGAGCCTGAAGGCGAGGATTCGCGACGTCCCGGACTTCCCCGAGCCCGGGATCGTCTTCAAGGACATCATGCCGCTGCTCGCCGACCCGGCATGCCTGCGCGAGACCGTCGACCTCCTCGCCGAGTGGGTCGAGCCCCGCAAGCCGGACGTGATCCTCGGCGCGGAGGCGCGCGGGTTCATCCTCGGCGCCGCGCTGGCGTACAAGCTCGGCTGCGGCTTCGTCGCCGCCCGCCGGCCCGGGAAGCTGCCCTGGAAGACCGTCAGCGCCACCTACGCGCTCGAGTACGGCGAGAACGCGCTCGAGCTGCACGCCGACGCGATCGCCGGCGGGGCGCGCGTTCTCGTCCACGACGACGTGCTCGCAACCGGCGGCACCGCCCGGGCGATCTGCGACCTGGCCGAGCAGCTCGGCGGCGAGATCGTCGGCGTCGCCTTCGTGATCGAGCTGGCGTTCCTCGAGGGCCGCCGGCACCTCGAAGGCTACGACGTGCACTCGCTCATTACCTACTGACGCTTCAACGGGCCGTCCGCCGGGCCGACTACAAGGAAACGATGTACGACGCTCTGACGAGCCGGTACACGCTTGGTTGCCCGACGCTGGGGGAGGTTCGGGTCGCGCTCTCGTCCTTCCGTCGGCTCGACCGTCTCCCTGGCCCCTCGCATCCGGCCGTCTTTGGGATCTCGTTCGACTGCGTCTGCGGGGAGGAGCATCCAGGCCTGGTCTCGCACGACGTGCTCGACTGGGTGCCGCTCGGGCCCCGCGGAGCGCGCTTCCTGAACCTGATGACCGCGCGGCTCGACAAGCTCGAGACCGAGCTGGCCGATCTCGCCGCGAGCCACATCCAGGCGGGGGAGTGGCCGTGGAGCTTCTTCTGCTACCCGGAGGAGCGGCCGCGGCCGGTCTTCCCGTCCTCGTTCTTCCTGCTCGCGCCGGCGCATCCGCACGGCGCCATGGGGATCGCCGTGCGATGCCCGGTGTGCGCGAACGTCTCGGTCAACCTGGTCACCGAGGAGCACGTCGACCTGCCGTTCCACAACGACCGGGAGGTCGGCGTGGTGGAACACCTGTTCGGTAACGACGTGGAGCGGCCGGTCGAAGAGTTCGCGTCCGAGCTGTACTCGGGCCGGTTCGACGTACGCCGCCTCGCGCTCGAATAGGCGATTGCGCTTCGCGCGGGTGGGGTAGAGGACCCGCGGAGGTGGTTGCATGTACGGCTTGACACGCGGAACGATCACGCTTCTGGGCGCGGGGATCGCAGGCCTGCTCGTCTGGCTGGCCACGCAGATCGACAACGGCTCGACGGGCGGCTACTGGGCCGTCTACGGGCTGATCGCGGCCGCGGGGCTGACGATGGCCCTTTCCCAGTTGCTCGGAGGCTGGACGAAGTGGGGCGTGCCCAGGCTGACGGTCAACGTCTTCCTGCTCGCATTCATCCCGGTCCTCGTCGCGGCCGGCTGGGTGATCCTGGCGAAGCAGCCGCACGCGAGCTGGTTCCGAGACCACGTCCGGACCTGGTCGGGCGACATCTCGATCGACGGCGTCGTCCGCGATCTCGGCCAATACGTGGGCGTGCTCGCCTTCGGAATCGGGCTCACGTTCGGTTTCTCCTTCGATACGTCGGGGCCGGGCGCACACGGCCCGTTCGGCCGGCGCCGGCGCGCGGCCGCGATCCCGGCCGGGGGCGCCGCGCCTCCGCCCGAGGATCGACCGACGGCGCGTGAGCGCGAAAGCGGAGACGCGGAGCGCGAGGCCCAACGAGAGCGCGAGAGCCGGCGCACACGCGAGCCGGCCGGTAGGTAGGAGCAGAGCGGTTGTCCCGCCGCGCCTTCCCTCCGGGGAGGGATGAGGCGGGCTGGACCCACGAGCCGATACCAGTGGCACTGTGAGCGCCGCCGTGGACACCCGTGACACGAGAGCCGCCGAGCTTCTGCTCGCGCACTGTGCAGCGCTCAGCCGCGTGGCGAGCGTCGAGTCGCGCACGCCGGTGTTCGATCGCCTACGCGAGCTGATCGGAGTCGAGCTGACGCGACTCCTGCTGTTCGCGCTCGCAGGGCCTCAGCGCGCGCGGCCGGCCCGGCGACCGGGCTGACGGCGCGGCCGCTCGACGCCGTAGATCCGCACATAGAGGAACGTCCCGGCCCCGACGACCGCGCCGACGATGAACGACGTCGCGCCCGAGACGCCGACGGCGAGCATCCCAAGCCAGAGGTAGAGCCCGAAGACGAGGCCCCAAACAAACGAGACGACGCCATGCGGGATCGAGGGCAGGCGAAGGTGCACGGGAGGACTCTAACGGCCGCGAGGGGAAGAGTCGGTTTTCCACAAGCTGCACGGCATGCTGTGGAAATGTGGAAAATTGAATTTCCGCAAATTGCGGCTTCTACGTGCCCGGACACCCTTGAACCGGCCTTGCCCAGCGCCTAGATTGCCACTTGCGCCGAGCACGGAGCCCAAGTAGGCCGAAGCCGAGCTCGAGGACTGTACCCGGAAGGGGAAAGTCAGCGAGAGCGGTGGACGAAAGGGAAACCGGCTCGGCGAACTTCTTAATTTCTGAGCGGCGCTTCGATCGGAAGGGCACAACGATTCTCAGCGTGAACCTGTGCATGCAGCGGAGCTGCCCCGCCGGGGCGGGGCAGCGTAGTCTGCCCGCGGGAAATCGATTGACTTGACATAACACCCGTTACCGTGCATTCGGCCGGCGCGGCAGCGAGAAGGGGTTTTAGCAAGGTTGATTGGTGAAAAGACCGTCGAAGTCGGGATGACCGTTCAGCTCGAGATCGACAACGTCCTGGCGACCCCCGAGTTGCATGAGCTGTTCGAGGCGGCCGAGCAAACGGGCTCGCTACGGCACGCCCAGCTCGTCGAGGTGCTGGAGCCGCTGCGCCTGGATCCGCTCGAGACCGACGCCGTCTACCGCGAGCTCGAGCAGCGCGGGATCGAGCTCCTCGAGGCGGAGCCCGATGCTCTCGCGCCGCCGCCTGCGCCGCCGCCGCCCGTCGTCCAGGAGACGACCACCGACGCGCTCCAGCTCTTCCTGCGCGACGCCGGCCGGCATCCGCTCCTGACGGCCGCGCAGGAGGTCGAGCTCGCCAAGCGGATCGAGCGCGGCGACACGCAGGCGAAGCAGACGATGATCCAGTCGAACCTCCGCCTGGTCGTCTCGATCGCCAAGAACTACCGTAATCAGGGGCTGCCGTTCCTCGACCTGATCCAGGAGGGAACGCTGGGCCTGATCCGCGCCGTCGAGAAGTTCGACTGGCGCCGCGGCTACAAGTTCTCGACGTATGCGACCTGGTGGATCCGCCAGGCGGTCGCCCGCGCGCTCGCGGACAAGGCTCGAACGATCCGGATGCCGGTGCACATCGTCGAGCGGATGCAGAAGCTCAACCGCGCCGAGCGGACGCTCTGGACGCAGCTCGGCCGCGAGCCCTCCCTCGAGGAGATCGCCGAGGAGGCGAACCTGCCGATCGCGCAGGCGCACGAGGTCAAGGCCGCCGCGCGAGCCTCCACGAGCCTCGACCAGCCGGTCGGCGACACCGAGGACGCGGTCTTCGGGGACTTCGTCGCTGGCGACGGGCCGCTCCCGGACGAGGAGGTCGAGGTCTCGCTCCGCTGCCAGGCGCTCGCCGACGCGCTCGCGGCGCTCGCCGACCGCGAGCGGCAGGTGCTGATCCTCCGCTACGGGCTCGACGACTCCGAGCCGAAGACGCTCGAGGACATCGGCCGCCGCCTCGGCCTGACGCGCGAGCGCGTCCGTCAGATCGAGACCGAGGCGCTCAAGCGCCTGGCGCGCCTGCGCGAGATGGAAGCGGTCGCGGGCTGAGGACCTGCCTGTCGGCGGCGCTTGATCCTAAGAGCGCCGAGCCGTCGAAGAGCGGCAGCGCGGCCTCCTCCCCCACCCGGGCGCGAACGAGCTCGTAGGCGTCGTCCAGGCGGGCCGGGCGGCTAACGCGGTGCCCGTCGGACGCAACGACAGCGGCGTCGCCGGCCTCGACGAGCCTCCGCGCGATCTCTTCGGCCTCGGGCCCGTGGCGGCCCAGGAGACTGGTCGCGTTCACCTGGAGCGGCCACCCTCGCGCAGCAACCTCGTGCGCCAGCCCCGGACGCTCCCTGACGGCCTCGGTTCGCTCCGGATGAGCCACTAGAGGCACGAGTCCCGCCAACTGGACGTGCTCGGCGAGTGCCAGGAACCCGTCCGCCGGCCCCACGAAGGGGACCTCGACCAGCACGATCTTCGTCCCCTCGAGGACGTAGCGGCCGGGGTCCTCGCTCAACAGCGGCGGCGCGGGGGTCAGCTCGAAACCGAGCCGGAGGTCGAGCGGGGCGCGCTCGCGCAGCTCGGCGAACGCGCGCCGGATCTCCTCCTCCCGCTCTTCCGTCATGACCAGATGCGGCCAGACGTGCGGGGTTGCGAAGAGAATCTCCGTCCCGGCGCGCGCGGCGAGCTCGCAGAGCTCGAGCCCTTCCTCGGTCGTCTGTGCGCCGTCGTCGCCGGAAGGAACGACGTGCGAATGGCAGTCGACGAAGCCTGGCCCCACGCCCGCCAGGCTAGCTATTCCCCGCGCAGGTAGAGCTGGAGCCCCGGGGCGACCGAGCGCAGCTCTCGCAGGGCCCGCGATTCGAGCTGGCGCACCCGCTCGCGGGTGATGCCGAGGTCGAGCCCGACCTCCTCGAGCGTCTGCGACGGTTCGCCGTCGAGCCCGAAACGCCGCGAGACCACGTGCCGCATGCGGGGAGCGAGCCTCGTCAGCGCCTCGTTGAGCTCGGCCGAGCGAAGGATCTCCGCGGTCGCCGTGTCGGGGCGGTCGGTCTTCGTGTCCTCGATCAGGTCGCCGTAGAGGCTCTCGCCGTCGCCGACGGGGGTCTCGAGGCTGACCGGATCC
>WNGF01007328.1_pt1 | contig 13358 bp, 12 predicted proteins | sample 5400641 | NCBI WGS metagenome assembly WNGF01 (sample SAMN13153371, study PRJNA577476) | soil metagenome | isolation source: 80 cm soil or saprolite under grassland replicate 2 | place: USA:California | collected 2016-06-15
CGCGCATGGCCGGCTCGACGAGAGCGCGCATCCGTTCTGCGGCGGCACCCCGGACGATGTCCGCCTGACGACGCGCTACGACGAGGCCGATTTCTCGAAGGCGCTGATGGGCACGCTGCACGAGACCGGGCATGCCCTTTACAAGCGCGGCCTGCCGGCCGAGTGGCGGCTTCAGCCGGTCGGCGCCGCGCGCGGCATGGCAATGCATGAAAGCCAGTCGTTGTTCCTCGAAATGCAGGTGTGCCGCAGCCGCGCCTTCGCCGGCTTCGCCGCGCCGTTATTGCGCGAGATTTTCGGCGGTGACGGCGAGGTCTGGGAGGCCGGGGCCCTCTACCGGCGGCAGGTTCGCGTCGTGCCCGGCCCGATCCGGGTCGATGCCGACGAGGTCACCTACCCGGCGCATGTCATCCTGCGCTACCGGCTGGAGCGGGCGATGATCGCCGGCGATCTCGCGCCGCGCGACCTGCCCGGCCCGTGGGCCGAGGGGCTGCGCGAATTGATCGGGGTTGTGCCGCGCTCCGACCGCGAGGGCGTGTTGCAGGACATCCACTGGTATGACGGCAACTGGGGCTATTTCCCGACCTACACCTTGGGCGCCCTGATCGCCGCTCAGTTGTTCGCCGCCGCGCGTCTGCCTTGCCGGATCTCGTGGAACAGATTGGCCGCGGCGAGTTTGCGCCGCTGTTCGACTGGCTGCGCGCCGAGGTGCACGGCAAGGGATCGCTGTTGTCGAGTGCCGAGCTTGTGGCCGAGGCCAGCGGCATGCCGCTCGGCACCGCCGCCTTCGAGCATCACCTGCGCCAGCGTTACCTCGCATAATCCGTTAACGCGAAGGTTTACAGCGGCGCTTCTACCGGCCATATGTCGCTCGCCGCGGCGGACGCGCGGCATGCCGGCGAGACAAAGCGGGCAGTTGGGCGTTTAGCGTGGAATGACGCCAGCGGGGGAACCCAGGTGCTCGATATTGCCGTTCCGCTTGCATCGCCTGTTGAGGACCGCGCTGCCGAGCGCGACCGCTTTGCCATGGTCCGCCAGGAAACCGAGGCGCTCGCCGCCCATCTGACGCCCGAGGACCAGGCGATCCAGTCGATGCCCGACGTCAGCCCGACGAAATGGCATCTCGCCCATACCAGCTGGTTCTTCGAGACCTTCCTGCTTGGGCCGTTCGACCCGGCTTACCGGGTGTTCGATCCGGCCTTCGCCTATCTGTTCAATTCCTACTACGAGGCGGCCGGGCCGCGCCATCCGCGGCCGGAGCGCGGGCTTTTGTCGCGCCCGACGGTCGATGCGGTCGGTGCCTATCGCGACCATGTCACCGCGGCGATGCTGCGCCTGATCGAGGAGGCCGGCGAGGCGGTATGGCATCAGGCCGCTCCGCTCGTCGAATTGGGCCTGCAACACGAGCGGCAGCATCAGGAATTGGTCCTGATGGACATCAAGCACGTTTTCTCGGTCAACCCGCTGTTGCCGGCCTACCAGGCGCCGCGCCCGCATGCGGTGCCGCCAGGCCCGCCGGCATCCGCCTGGGTCGAGTTCGCCGGCGGGCTCGACGAGATCGGCCATGCCGGACCCGGCTTTGCCTTTGACAATGAGGGGCCGCGCCACAAGGTCTGGCTCGACCCGTTCCGCCTCGCGACGCATCCCGTCTGCTGCGGCGACTGGCTCGAATTCATTGCCGAGGGCGGCTATCGCCGGGCGGAATTCTGGCTGTCCGACGGCTGGGCGACGGTGCAGCAGCAGGGCTGGCAGGCGCCGCTCTACTGGCGTCTCGAGGACGACGCATGGCGGATCTTCACCCTGTCGGGCGAGCGCCCGGTCGACCCTGCCGAACCTGTTTGTCATGTCAGCTTCTACGAGGCCGACGCCTTCGCCCGCTGGGCGGGCAAGCGGCTGCCGACCGAGGCGGAATGGGAGCTGGCGGCGCGCGATCTGCCGCTCGCCGGCAATCTCGGCGACAGCGGCCATTACCACCCCTGCCCCGATGCGGGTTCGGCCACCCCGGCCTCGGGATTGCGCCAGATGATCGGCGATGTCTGGGAGTGGACCGCCAGCCCTTATGTCGCCTATCCGCGCTTCCGCCCGGCGGCCGGCGCGGTCGGCGAATACAACGGCAAGTTCATGTCGAACCAGATGGTGTTGCGCGGCGGCGCTGCGGTGACGCCGGCCGACCATATCCGCGCGACCTACCGCAATTTCTTTTCCCCCGCCGCCCGCTGGGCTTTCTCCGGGCTGCGTCTCGCCGAGGACCTGTAGCGATGCCAATGGACGGCGCCGGTTTCGCGTTCCACGATCTGGCGCCGAGCGAGGAGAGCTTCCGCGACGCCATCTTGGGCGGCCTCAGCCGCGAGCCCAAATCGCTGCCCTGCAAGTTCTTCTACGACGCGCGCGGCTCTGAACTCTTCGAGCAGATCTGCCGCTTACCGGAGTACTACCTGACTCGCACCGAGATCGCGATCCTCGAGGAGCGCGCCGACGAGATCGCCGCCCAGATCGGCCCGCATTGCCGGCTGATCGAACTGGGCAGCGGCGGCAGCCACAAGGTGCGGATCCTGTTGCAGGCCCTGGAGGCGCCGACGGCCTATGTCCCGGTCGACATCTCGCGCGACCATCTGCGCGAGGCGGCAGCCCAGCTCGCCGCGGATTTCCCCGAATTGCCGGTAGTCGCAGTCTGCGCCGATTACACCCGGCCTTTCGACCTGCCGAAATTGCCGGGCCCGGCTGGCAAGCGGGTCGGCTTCTTCCCGGGCTCGACGGTCGGCAATTTCGAGCCGCAGCAGGTCGTGCAGTTTCTCGATCATTGGGCCGAACTGCTCGGGCCCGGCGGCGAGATGCTGATCGGCGTCGACCTCAAGAAGGACCCCGACATCCTCGACGACGCCTACAACGACCGCGCCGGCATCAATGCCGCGTTCAACCTGAATTTGTTGGAGCGGGTCAACCGCGAGCTGGGCGGCGATTTTGATCTCGACCGGTTCGAGCATCACGCCTTCTACAACCCGGCGGCCGGCCGGGTGGAGCTCTACCTGAAGAGCCTCGCCGAGCAATCGGTGCGCGTCGCCGGCCGGCGTTTCGATTTCGCCGAGGGCGAGCTGATCCACACCGAGAATTCCTACAAATACGCGATCCCGGAATTCCGCGAGCTGGCGGCCCGCGCCGGCTTCCGCACCATCCACACCTGGACCGACCGCGCCGACCTGTTCAGCGTGCACTACCTGCGGCGGGTGTGAGGCATCGCGTTACGGCACGTTGCCACTCGCTATCAGCTCAAAATCCTCGTCCGGCTCGGTGTAATGAAAAATCTCTCCCGTATCCGTCTTTACGAGAATTCCCGATTTAAGATAACCCCATTCCTTCTTTGAATAATCTTTAGAAAATTCGCCGGTTTCAATGGAACAGACCACAGTGCCGGGTTGGTCGTCCCAGAGCTTGACCCTGTCGCCAACCTTCACTTGCTGACCATTCGGGTACTTCATGTCCGACGCTCTTGTTTCCTATAGAGGGACCGCGCCGGGCGGCGGAGGTCCCTCGGTGACCGCACTCGGTACCCAGAAACACTGACAGTTAAATGGGTTCTGATGCCTCTCGTATAAATGATAGTGGCTCCCTTTAAAGGGATAATGCGGTCTGCTGGGCGGAACCTTGTTGAAGCGGTAACCGATCGTCCCGACCGGTGGAACACAGGGCGGACAATTTTGCCGCCGCTGCATCTGACCGCGACCACCTCTTATGCCGTCGCGGCGCCGTCGACCGGGAGCGCCGCACCCGACACGAAGGAGGCCTCGTCGGACAGCAGGAATAAGGCGGCGTTAGCGATCTCCTCGGCCTTGCCGGTGCGGCGGAACGGGATCTGCTGGCTGCGCCGGACGATCAGCGCCTCCTTGTCCTCGTCGCCCGGCGCCTGCTGCTGGTCCGGGCGGGCGACAAAGACGCGCAGCATCGGCGTGTCGATCGGCCCGGGGCAAACCGCGTTGACCCGAATGTTGTCGGGGGCGAGCCGCTTCGCCAAGGCACGCACAAATCCGACGACGCCGAATTTAGCCATCGAATAGACCGGGCTGAAGCCGGAGCCAACCAGCCCCGAGGTCGAGGCGGTGTACAGCAAGGCGCCGCCGCCGCGCGCCCGCATCTCCGGGATCGCCGCCTCGGTGGTGACCAGCACGGTGCGCAAATTGAGGTCGATCGCCAGCTCGTAGTCCGCCATGTCGATGCCCTCGATCGCGGCCGGGCCGGGATGGCCGACATGGTTCCACACGAAGTCGAGCCCGCCGAACGCGTTGGCAGTGCGCTTGACAATGTCGCGCGCGAAAGCGTCCTGGCGCAGATCGCCGACGAGGGCGAGCGCCCGCCCGCCCGCGGCGGTGATCTCGGCCACCACCGCCTCGACCCCGGCCTGGTCAATGTCGGCGACCCCGACCGCCGCGCCTTCGCGCGCGAAACGCAGTGCGCCGGCCCGCCCCATGCCCGAGGCCGCTGCGGTGACGATGCCGATCCTGTTCTGCAAGCGCATGCGAGTCCCTCCCTCGATAGCTATAAAAAAAACAAATCCTCAACGCAAAGGACGCGGAGGATACGCAAAGGCACGCGATGGCGGCTATGCGGTTCATGCGCCTTCGCGTCCCCTGCGTATCCTCCGCGTCCTTTGCGTTAAAGCGTTGCCTTTTATGCGGCGATGCCCTTGCCCTCATAGAGCGCGTCGAATGCCGTCTCGTAGGCGGCGCGGATCGCATGGCGGCGGATCTTCAGGGTCGGCGTCATCTGCGCATTGGCAAGGCTGAACGGCTCCTCGGCGATCACGAAGCGGCGCACCCGCTCGGCCGCCGCCAGCTGCTGGTTGACCCGGGCGACGACGTCGCCGACCGCCTTGTGGAACCCGGGATGGGCGGCAAGGGTCGGCAAATCGCCAGCCGCGCCATGCTCGGCCGCGAACGTCGTCGCGCATTCCGGGTCCGGCACGATGACCGCCACGAGATACGGCCGCCGATCGCCGAACACCATCGCCTGGGCGATTTCCGGCGTCAGGGTAAGGGCGCCCTCGACCCGCGCCGGCGAGATCATGTCGCCGCCCGAATTCTTGATGAAGTCGCGCTTGCGGTCGGTGATGTGCAGATAACCGTCGGCATCGAGATGGCCGATATCGCCGGTGTGCAGCCAGCCACCGCCGAGAGTGCGCGCGGTCGCCTCCGGATCGTTCCAATAGCCCTGCATGACATTGTCGCCGGCGACCAGGATTTCGCCGTCCTCGGCGATCCTGACCTCGACCCCGTCGAGCGGTGGCCCGACCGAGTCGATCTTGATGCCGCGCGGCGGGTTGCAAGCGACGACCGGTGCCGCCTCGGTCTGGCCGTAGCCCTGCAAGAGTTCGACGCCGAGGGCGAGAAAGAAGCTGCCGATCTCGGGGTTGAGCGGCGCGCCGCCCGAGACCATCGCCTTCAGCCGTCCGCCGAACCGCGCCCGCACCTTGTCGCGGACCAGCCTTTCCAGCACTGGATCGACCACCCGCTCGGCGAAGGACAAGGACTCGCCGCCCAGCCGCTTTCGGCCGATCGCGACGGCGCGCTCGAACAGTTTGCGCTTCACGCCGCGCTCGCGCTGGATGCCGCGCTGGATTCGCTGGTGCATCGTCTCGTAGAGCCGCGGCACCGCGGTCATGATTGTCGGCTTGACCTCGAGGAGGTTTCTGGCGAGCGTGTCGGCACCCTCGGCGAAGTAGATCTCGGCGCCGATCGAGATCGGGAACATCATCCCCGCGGTATGCTCGTAGGAATGCGACAACGGCAGGAACGACAGGAACACCTCCTCGCCGAGGCCGAGGATTTCCAGCAGGTGATAGGCGCCGCGGCAATTGCCGATGATGTTGCGGTGGGTCAGCAGCACGCCTTTCGGCACGCCGCCGGTGCCCGAGGTATAGATGATGCAGGCGACATCCTCGGGCGACAGCCCGGCGACCCGCCCGGCGGTGTCGTCGGGCCGCGCGGCGCCAATGGCGAGCGCCGCGTCCCAGCCATGCACCGGCAACGCCCCGCCGCTCGCATCGGGGGGCTCGCCAACGGATTCCATCGCGATGACGAACTGGACGCTCGGCACCTGTTCGGCGGCCGGCACGACGCGCGCCAGCAATGCCGCGGTCGAGACGATCACCGCGCGGGTGCCGCTGTTGCCGAGGATGTGGCGGTGGTCGTCGACCGTGTTGGCGACATAGGCCGGGACGGTGATCGCGCCGGCACTCAGGATCGCCAGGTCGGCGATGACCCATTCCGGACGGTTTTCCGAGACCAGCGCGACCCGGTCGCCGGGCTCGATGCCGAATGCCACCAGGGCGCGCGCCAGCCGCCCGACCGCGCTTTCCGCCTCGGCCCAGCTGATCGAACGGTAATGCCCATCACGCTTCGCCCACAGAAACGGTCGGTCGGCGCGCTGCCGCGCGGTATCGAAAAACATCGCCGGCAGGCTGCGGCAGGTCGCGTAATCCATCGTGCTAAGGTCCTTGTTGCCCCGCGAAGCGCCGGCTGGACGTTTTTCGCTCCGGCGACCGCCCTATATTAAGGCTGCATGATAACGGAATTGGCGGGGCGAAGAGCAATGGTTCGGGCAGTGGCGGAAACGGCGACGGCAATGGCGGGCGAGGCGAGGCTGGGGCCGTTGCCCGAATGGGATCTCACCGACCTCTATCCCGGCCGCGACAGCCCCGAGCTCGCGCGCGACCTCGCCGAGCTGGCCGCCCAGGCCACCACTTTCCGGGCGCGCTATGAGGGCCGCCTCGCCGCGCTGACCGGGGCCGAACTCGGCGCCGCGGTCGCGCAATACGAAAAGCAGCAGGAGGTGGCTGGCCGGATCATGAGCTATGCCGAGCTGACCCGCGCCGGCAATGTCGCCGACTCCGAGATCGCCCGCTTCTTCCAGACGATGCACGAAAAGATCAACGCGATCTCGACCGAACTGTTGTTCTTTGCGCTGGAAATCAATCGCATCGACGATGCCGAGCTCGAGAAGAAGCTGGCCGACCCGGCGCTCGCGCACTACCGCCCCTGGTTGCGCGACGTGCGGGCAATGCGACCGCATCAGTTGAGCGACGAATTGGAAAAGCTGCTGCACGAGAAGTCGGTCGCCGGGCGCGCCGCCTGGGTGCGCCTGTTCGACGAGACGGTCGCCGAGTTGCGCTTCCCGTTCCGCGGTCGCGACCTGACCGAGCCCGAGGCGATGCATCTGTTGTCCGATCGCGACGGCGTGGTCCGGCGCGAGGCGGCGCTGTCGATCGGCGAGGTGCTCGGCAATCACGGCCGGCTGTTCGCGCTGATCACCAACACGCTGGCCAAGGACAAGGAGGTCGAGGACCGCTGGCGTCATTTCCCGCGGCCGATCTCGGCGCGCAACCTGTCCAACTTCGTCGAGGACGAGGTGGTCGACGCGCTGGTCGCCGCGGTCCGGCACAGCTATCCCGACCTGTCGCACCGCTATTATCGGCTGAAAGCGCGCTGGTTCGGGGTCGAGCAGATGCCGTTCTGGGACCGCAACGCGCCCTTGCCCGAGGACGACTACCGCGCCGTCTCCTGGCCCGAGGCGGAAGACACCGTGCTGTCCGCCTATCGCGCCTTCTCGCCCGAATTGGCCGCGGTCGGCGAACAGTTCTTTGAGCACCGCTGGATCGACGCGCCGGTGCGGCCGGGCAAGGCGCCCGGCGCCTTCGCCCATCCCACCGTGCCGAGCGCCCACCCCTACCTGCTGCTCAATTACCAGGGCCGGCTGCGCGACGTGATGACCCTGGCGCATGAGCTGGGGCACGGTGTGCACCAGGTGCTGGCAGGCGGGCAGGGGCATCTGATGGCCGATACGCCCTTGACCCTGGCCGAGACCGCCTCGGTGTTCGGCGAGATGCTGACCTTCCGCGCGCTATTGGCGCGCGAGACCGACCCCAAGCGGCGCAAGATCATGATCGCCGGCAAGGTCGAGGACATGCTGAACACGGTGGTGCGCCAGATCGCCTTCGTCACCTTCGAGATGCGGGTCCATGACGAGCGCCGGGAGGCCGAATTGACCGCCGAGCGGATCTGCGACATCTGGCTCGAGGTGCAGCACGAGAGCCTCGGCCCGGCACTACGCTTCGATGATTCCTATCGCTACTACTGGAGCTATATCCCGCACTTCATCCACACGCCATTCTATGTCTACGCCTATGCTTTCGGCGACTGCCTGGTAAACTCGCTCTACGCGGCCTATGAGGACGCCCATCGCGGCTTCGCCGAGCGCTACCTGCAATTGCTGCGCGCCGGCGGCACCCTGCGCCACCGCGAGCTGTTGGCGCCGTTCGGGCTCGATGCCGCCGACCCGTCCTTCTGGTCGAAGGGCCTCGGCGTCATCTCCCGCTTCATCGACGAGTTGGAAGCGCTCGGATAACACAATTGCCGGAAATTTGTGATCAAAGGAGCCGCACGTGACCACCTACACGTTCCGGATCGTTGTCGAGCCCGATGAGGATCGTTGGCGCGCCTATTGTCCGGCGCTCGAAGAACAAGGCGCGGCCACGTGGGGTCACACGCGCGAGGAAGCGCTCCAGCACATTCGCGAGGTGTTGGAGATGATCGTTGCCGAGCTGCTCGATGAAGGTAAACCGGTGCCGGCCAGCGCTGCGGTTTCCGAGGAACCGCTGGTCGCCGTCACGGTATGAGCGAAATCGAATGGCGACAGCTGCGTAATCTGACGGCCCGGGAGATTATCAACGCGCTCAATCGTGACGGGTTCGTGTTCTACAACCAGCGCGGCTCCCATCAACGCTATCGCCATCGTGACGGTCGCCGGGTCACGGTCACATTTCACCGCGCTAGCGACACATTTCCCATTGGCACGCTTCGCTCAATGGTCGAGGTTCAGGCGAGATGGACGGAAGACGACCTCCGGCGCCTTTCTCTTATCAGGTAACACGTGACCGACGAGGACAGCTTTACCGGCCGGGTGCGCCGCTACGCGCGGGTCGGCAGCGCGATGGGCGGTCTCGCGGCGCGGCTCGCCGGCGAACGCTATCTCGGCCTCGCGGTCGACCGTGAGCGCCACGCCGCAGATCTCCGGGCGGCGCTCGGCGGGATCAAAGGCCCGTTGATGAAGGTGGCGCAGCTCCTCGCTACGATCCCCGAGGCGCTCCCTGAGGAATATGTCCGCGAGCTGATCCAGTTGCAGGCCGATGCGCCGGCGATGGGCTGGCCCTTCGTGCGCCGGCGCATGATGGGCGAATTGGGGCCCGACTGGCAGAGCCGCTTCAAGAGCTTCGACCACACCGCGGCGCGCGCCGCCTCGCTGGGGCAGGTGCATCGCGCCCTCGGGCTCGACGGCACCGCGCTCGCGTGCAAATTGCAATATCCCGAGATGGGCTCGGCGGTCGAGGCCGACCTGCGCCAGCTCCGCCTCGCGATGGGGCTCTACGAGCGCTACGACCGCACCGTCACGACCGCCGACATCCACGCCGAGATCGCCGCCCGGCTGCGCGAGGAATTGGACTATGCGCGCGAGGCGGCGCATCTGCGGCTCTACGGTGCGATCCTTAAGGACGAGCCCGGGGTCGCCGTGCCGCGGCCGATTCCGGATTTATCGACCCGTCGGCTATTGACGATGACCTGGCTCGAGGGCGGGCCGATCCTCGATTTCGCCAAGAACGCATCGCTGGCGCTGCGCAACCGCATCGCACTGCGCATGTTCCGGATCTGGTATGTGCCGTTCTACTATTACGGGGTCATCCACGGCGACCCGCATCTCGGCAATTACACGGTCGCCCGTGACCACACCGTCAACCTGTTGGATTTCGGCTGCGGCCGGGTGTTTCCGCCTGCTTTCGTCAAGGGCGTCATCGACCTCTATCACGCGCTTGAACGCGATGACGAGGAGCTGGCGGTCGAGGCCTATCGTCGCTGGGGCTTCGCCAATCTGTCGCGCGAGATGATCGCGGTGCTGAACCGCTGGGCCGCCTTTGTCTATGGCCCGTTGCTCGACGACCGCACCCGGATGATCCAGGAGAAGAAGGCGCCTGGCAGCGACGGGCGCAGCCTGGTCGACAGCGTGCATCAGGATGTCCGCCGGCTCGGCGGCGTCGCCCCGCCGCGCGCTTTTGTCTTCATGGACCGCGCCGCGGTCGGCCTCGGCTCGGTGTTTTTGCATTTGCAGGCCCGGGTCAACTGGCACCGCCTGTTCCACGAACTGATCGACGATTTCGACGAGAAAAAGCTCGCCCGCCGCCAGCAGGCCGCCCTGCAGCGCGCCGGCGTGCCCGCGCCGAAGGACGGGTGAATCCCCGGGACCGTGGCGTTTGCGCTTGCGGCAGGAATGACTATAATGTTGCCATAATGTTCCGGTATCGTCCTGCTCCTGTGGGGGCCTTCTAGGCCCCGACGAGGCCGAGGGCAGGCTTTCCTGCTGATTCGCTGCTGAAGCAGGATCTGCAGGTTGTATGCTCCGCGGCGACAGCGACTGTGGGATGGGCAAGGCGGAAGATGAGGCTGGTCGGATTTCTCACGGGCGTCGTGCTGACCCTGACGCTAACCGTCCCGGCCGTTGCCGCCGATGACGGCGCGCTGTGCGCGAACCCGAGGCAGCTCGAGGGTTTCAAGACCTGCGCCGATGTCGCCAAGGCCGAGGAAGAGGGCGAGGTGGTGATCTATTCCACCAACCCCGAGGCCGGCGAGGCCAAGGTGCTCGCCGCCTTCAAGAAGATGTTCCCGAAGATCAAGACCAATTACGTCCGCCTCCAGGCCGGCGCCCTTTACGCCAAGGTCTTGGCCGAGCGCCAGGCGCGCAGCTATCTGGTCGACGTATTGCAGTTGTCCGACATGGGAATGGTGCTCGATTTCCAGAAAAAGAACGGCTATCTGCGTTACGTCTCGCCTGAGATGGCGGCCCACAAGAGCGAATATAAAAGCGAGCCGGTCGGCCACTGGACCTGGGGTGCGGTCGCGCCGGCGGGGCTCGCCTATAACCCCAACCTCGTCGCGGCGGGCGACGCACCCAAAACCTGGGCCGAAGCGCTCGACCCGAAATGGACCGACGCGGTCAGCGTCAAGGTGTCGAATTCCGGGCTGCAGCACGTCGCCTGGTTCGAATTGCGCCAGACCTTGGGACCCGATTATCGGAAGAAATTCGCCGAATTGAAGCCGCGCGCCTTCGATTCCTATGTCCAGCAATACGACCGGCTGGTGAACCAGCAGGACAAGCTGATCCACACCGCGCAATATTCCGGCTATCTCGAATGGAAGGCGAAGGGCGCGCCGGTCGCCTTTGTCGCGCCGGCGGGCGGGCTGCCGGCGACCTCGGAAAGCTGGGGCATCGTCGGCAACGCGCCGCACCCGAACGCGGCGCGCCTCTACCTGGACTGGTTTCTGTCACCGGCCGGGCAGAAGGCGAATGGCGACGGCCTCTACGTCCATTCGGTGCGCGCCGATGTGGCGCCGCCGCCGGGCGGTCTGCCGATCACCGGGTTCAAGCTGTTGATGCCGGAGGATTGGCAGGCCTTTCTCGCCAGCCGCCCCGAATTCCAGCGTGAGTGGGACCGCATCACCGGGCTGCGCTGATGCCTGCTGCGCCGACGCTGCGCTTCACCTCGCATGGGCTGACCCATCTCGGGCTGGTGCGGCGGCGCAACGAGGACGCCTTTCTCGACCGGGCCGAGCGCGGGTTATGGGTGGTCGCCGACGGCATGGGCGGGCATGAGGCCGGCGATCTCGCCAGCGGGATGATCGTCGAGGCGCTCGGCGCCATCGAGCCGCCTGCGGATTTGGGCGATTTCGTTGACGCCGCCGCGGCCGAGCTGACCAGCGTCGATGCCGCGCTGCGCCGGCGGGCGGCGATGCTCGGCCCCGGTGCGGTGATCGCCAGCACCGTCGTCATGCTGCTGGCCAAATCAGGTGGATTCGCCTGCCTGTGGGCCGGCGACAGCCGGCTCTACCGCTGGCGATCCAGCGCCTTTCAGCAGCTGACGGTCGATCACAGCAAGGTCCAGGAAATGGTCGATGCGGGCTTGCTGCGGCCGGAGGAGATGGCCGGCCATCCGCTGTCGCACATTGTCACCCGCTCGATCGGCGGCGGCCGTCTTGAGCTCGGCATGCTGCGCGACACCGTTCAGCCCGGCGATCGGTTCCTGTTGTGCAGCGACGGACTGAGCAACATGGTCGCGGATAGCGAGGTCGCGCGCGAACTCGGTACGGCCACACCGGGCGAGGCGGCTCAGCGCCTCCGTGATCTGGTGCTGGCGCGCGGCGCGATCGACAACGTCACGATCGTCATCGCCCACGCCGAGCCGGTGTCCTGACCGCCGATGGGGTTCGATCTGGTCATTTTCGACTGCGACGGCGTGTTGATCGACAGCGAGCTGTTGTCAATCCACGCCGATCAGCAATGCCTCGCCGAATGCGGCATCGAGCTTTCGAGCGAAGAAATCCTCGAATGTTATACCGGCATCAGCTTTGCCGCGATGGTGGCAGATCTCGAAGCGCGCCACGGCCCGCTCCCCGCCGATTTCGCCGATCGTCACCGGCTTCGGCTGTGGCCGCTCTTCGAGAGCGAGTTGCGGGCGATTCCCGGCGTGACCGCGGTCCTGGATGCCCTGACCTGCCCGACTTGCGTCGCTTCCAGCGGACGGCCGGACCGGCTGCGCCATGTCTTGTCCTTGGTCGGCCTGTTCGAGCGCTTTTACCCCAATATCTTCAGCGCGGTAGAGGTCACCCATGGCAAGCCGGCACCCGACCTGTTTCTCCATGCGGCGCAGCGGATGGGGGTCTCCCCGGCGCGCTGCGTCGTGATCGAGGACAGCCTGCCCGGTGTCACCGCGGCGGTCGCGGCGGGGATGACGGTGATCGGCTTTATCGGCGCCAGCCACTGCCGGCCGGGCGATGCCGCGCGGCTGGCTGCGCAGGGTGCTGTCGCGGTGATTGACGATATGGCGCAGCTGCTGCCGCTGCTGGCGCGGTTATCTCGCCGATTCGGATCGAATGCCCCCGGGCCGGCGTTTACTCGTTAGCTCCGAGCGACGTTCCCCCCAACGCGAGCTCGGGGTAGGTCGGGCGGTCGAGGCCGGCATCCCCGCCCGGCCGATCCCCCCTTCGGGTAGCCGCCTCACTCCTCCGTTGTTGCCGAGGTTGCGTCGCCGACAACGCGCGGGCACACTCTCGCGGCCCATTGCGCCGCGGACCGATTCATGCGTTCCCTGTTGATCTTCGCTGTGCTGACCGCGCTCGCCGGCTGCGCCCCGTACATCCCGGTCAAGGACGATTTCGGCACCAGTGCACTGGTGCCGGCCGGCGACATGCCGCCGGAATTTGCCGAATTCAACCGCTACGATCCATCAGTCAACCGGCTCCTGGCCGACCAGGTCTGCGCCACCCCCT
>WNGF01012962.1_pt1 | contig 13356 bp, 16 predicted proteins | sample 5400641 | NCBI WGS metagenome assembly WNGF01 (sample SAMN13153371, study PRJNA577476) | soil metagenome | isolation source: 80 cm soil or saprolite under grassland replicate 2 | place: USA:California | collected 2016-06-15
ACATCGCTCCCAGCCCTTCTCCACCCTGCGCCAACGACACCGTCATGCAGTGCATGCATGAAGCTGTGTAGAGAAGTGGTCCAAGGGGATGATCCAAATTTTTATGAATCTCGCTCGATCCCTTGATGTCCTGCATGAGATAAACGCCGTCGCGGCGCAGAGTGCGATGAATGCCCTTAAGGACATCCAAAGGTTTGGCTTGGTCGTGGATAGCATCAAAAGTCGTGACCAAATCGTAGGCATCTATTTCGGCGGTTTCGGCGAAATTGCTCAAGTCGGCGACGATGAATTCGACGTTCCGCAACTTCTTCGCAGAAGCCTCCTGCCATGCTGATAAAATCGCTTGGCTCGACAAATCTATCCCCGTAAAGCGGCTTTTCGGATAAAGCCCCGCAAGTCGGTTCATGATCCGTCCACTCCCGCAGCCGACATCGAGCATTTGGATGCCGGCTGTGAAACTTTCCGCCAACCCGCGCACCAGCGGCACGATGTGCGATTCGAGCGAAGAAAGTACCGACTGCCCGCTATCCTCGGCCATGACTTCATGAAAACGCGGGAACTTTGCATATGGGACGCCACCGCCGTTTTTGAAACATTCGATGATCTCATCTTCAACCATCGCTAGAAGTGGAATGTACTGCGCGAACACGCCGATGTTGTCAGCCCCAGCACCGCGAGTAAGAAAAGCTGCATGCTCCCCGGGCAAGGAAAATTGACCTGTCGATGGATCGACATCAATAATTCGACCGGTGACCATGGCGCCGAGCCATTCGCGCACGTAACGTTCATTGAGTTTAGCCTTCGCCGCAATACCAGCAGACGTCGCGGGCGCTAAATCGCGCATGGTGTCGAACAAGCCGATCCGGTGACCGATGGAAATCATCAAACACAGCGCGCCCTGGTTGAGGGTCGCTAACAATCGCTCGGCGAAAGCGCCACCTTTATGAGAGTCAAAAGACGATTCAACAACCATTCTCCATACCTCCGAATCAATGACGTGCGCCACTTAGCCGAAGACGCGCCGCAGTTCTGCTTCGACTTCTTCGTGGGCACGATCCCGACATATCCGGCCGTGCGCGCCGATCAAATGATTAAAACTCAATTTCAGCAAGCGTTCAAAATCCGGTTTCAACGATCTATCTTTCGGTGTCATGGATTTGAGCCAAAACGTGCCGATCAAAGTTCTCAGCGAAAAACCAAAGATTCGCACGACCGTTTTGGCAAGCAAGGTGCAAAAACTCCAGTCCGTCCAGTGTTGCAGGCTGTCGCAGGTAATCAGCAGACCGCCGTGCGCTTTTATCAGGATCGCCGCTTCGGGAAAGCGCGTCTGCGTGAACAAGAAAAGCTCGGCACCGGCAAGCGGCAACGTGCTCGCTTCATCCAACGCTTTCGTCGGCGTCGGCTCGGAGTAATGATCCGACCCCGCCTGGCACCAGAACTCCGCGACATAGCGGTCGACATAATACCGATCGTCGATGCCGTGATAGTAGCCAATTCGAATGACGTGTTTAACACTTCCAAGATTTTCCAGCTTCGCTTCTTCCATTTTCGACAGGCGCACGGGGCCGATCACCGTCAAATCGTCGCCGTCGCGCGCGATGATCATGTTACGGTTCATGCGCATGGCCGGCGCGACCCGCGCGCTCCCGTGAACCAGAAAGATGTCCGGCAGTATCTGCTCGATCGGTTCGTGCGGCAATGCCACCGGATAATTGGCGGGATCAAATGTTGAATTTGCCATCAGTCCATCACGCGAACACTCCAGTACACCATCACTCCAGATCTCTTCTTTTGTTCACTCCCAGCTCGGAAAGTTTCCTTCGGCCGCCAACTGCTTCATCCGTTCGTCGAGCTGTCGCATGTAACTTCGCCGATCGCCCGTCCAGGGCAATGGTTCACCGACAAAGACATCACAAAAAAACGGCACCAACACCGTCTCTCCTTTGGGTAATGCCTTGGCTAGCCCGTGTAGAAATACCGGAATTACCGGAACCGTCGGGTTGCCCTCGGCCAACCGCGCGATGCCGCCTTTAAAGCTCTGCATCTGCTCCGGCTCGCCCCGGCTGCCCTCAGGAAAAACAATGAGCACTTGGCCATCGGCGAGAGCTTGGTTGCACGGAGCCAGCGGATTATCGTCACCGCGGGAAACGGTTCGTTTGATCGGCAAAATACCCACTACTTTCAGAGTGAACCATGAAAATAGCCGCGAAGTCAGAAAGTAATCCACCGCCGCGACGGGATGAAGCTGCGGCAGGAGTCCGAGCGGAAACAGGCTCATCAATACCATCGTGTCGAGATGACTGTTGTGATTGGCGACGATGATCGCAGGTCCTAATTTAGGAAGTCGCTCTCGATGGCGCACGTTGAGTCCCAGCACAATCAGGACAATCAAGCGGATGAAAACCGCGTAGAACAGAAAGCGCAGAAAGGGATTCATGTCAGTAGTAAAGATAATAAATAAAGTGAAAGAACAAAGGCGCGGTGTAGGTCAGGCTGTCAATGCGATCGAGGATGCCGCCGTGCCCGGGCAACATGTTGCCGCTATCCTTGAGGCCGATGTCACGTTTCAAAGCCGAGATCGTCACGTCGCCGATGAATCCGGCAATGCTGATCAACAAGCCGGCCGCTATCGCAACCATCCAAGTCATCGGCGTAAGCCACTCTGCGAGTAGTACCGAAAGCAATGTGGTCGTCACCATGCCGCCGAGAAAACCTTCCCCGGTCTTGTTCGGACTCACTTTGGGAATGATTCTATTTCGGTCCAACATTTTTCCCCAGACGTATTGTGCCACGTCGTTGAACTCGGTCAGAAAAACCAGAAACAGGACCAAGCCGGCGGCTCCCGCGCTTGGATTATTGGCCTCCGGTAAGACCAAGAGATAAGCGATGTGACTGATTCCGAACACCATCGTCATGATGCCCCAATGAAGCGTTCCCGCCGCGCGCGATTGACGATCGTCACGAGCAACAGACCAAGCGTAATCAACAAAATCGCATCGACCCAGTACGCCGGTTGGATCCCGGTGCCCAAGAGCAAGCACAGCAAGCCGAATGCGAACGCCCGGTCGCTCTTCCCCATCGGCCCGTCATAGCGTCGCTGCGCGCCGATCTGTACCGCGACCACGCCGGTCATTTCACTGACAATGGCGAGTATGGCAATTGCGACGATGTAGATCGCATTCACTCCCGGGACCAGTCCTAGGGGCAAATATAATGCCGTGTCCGATAGCACGTCGCCAAGCTCGTTCAAGATCGCGGCAAGCGAGCTCTTCATTTTGTCCTCGCGCGCCAACATGCCGTCGATGGCGTTGAGCGCCATGTGCACGAACAGCGCCAGCGGCATTAACAACAGCGGCCACCTTTCTGCGGGAAATAAAGTAATCAATGCGCCGACGATCAATGATGGACTAGCGCTGTGACCGTCACGTGATTGGCCGTGACTCCGGCTTCGGCGAGGGAATTTACCAACGGTTTCAGGAGAGCTTGGAAGCGTGGTTTGAGGTCATAGACGGAGGGCATTTGGCGACGCAACACCTATGCTGGCGACCAGAGCAATCCTATGACTTCTCCGACGCTTTTGACCAGCTGGCCGCGACCATGACTGAAGTAAAGTCCAAACTGCGCAATCAGCGAGTACGCGATGGCGAACTGGGCAACTGCATATCCCGCAATCGTAAACTGTGAAATGCTGACCAAAACGACACCAAACTGCGAGAGAACCAAACCGCCGCAGGCGAATTGGCCGATGGCGATGATGCCCTTCGCCGGAACCGGCATGCGGTTCGGCCGATATTTGAACGATATATGCAGCAGCGGCCAACCAAAAAATTCAAGCTTCGACTTGTATTCGAATCCGAAACCCTCCCACTTTTCGCGCGCCGGAAATGGCGCACCACAGTTTGGACACGCCATCGCCTGTTCGGAAATCTCACGCCGGCATTCTCGACAAGCTTTCATTTGCCCTCTGCCTCAGATACCAGCAGGCTGCTCAAAAATGCCATTCATCCTTCGACACAGCTCAGGACGAACGGAAAGAAGGATCGAAATCATTGGAAATTTTCCGTTCTGCTGAGCCTGTCGAAGCATGAAACTCTCGAAGCACGAATGCCTTTTTTCAGCAGCCTGCTAGCCTAGGCTAGGGCTAGAGCTGTACCATCGTTTCGTCCTCACCTCACCGCGAGAAGATACTGTCGCGCGAAAACGGCGATCGAATCGGCGAGATCGATTGCCATTCGATCGAAGTTCGCGCGTGCTCGCAGATTGCTCCCGATCTCCAATTGAATCGCATCGATCTGAGTGCCGCGATGACTACCGTAGGTTCGCGTCGTGTAACCGCCCGTATAGCGCTGCTCTCGTGCCTCGCCGGCGCCATTTGGAATAACTTTGTATCCTTTCAATGCCAGCTGCCCAATAATGCTTTTTGGTCCGGTAAGCGCTTCGTTGCCAAACTTTTGCTGTAATGCCGAGACACTTCTGCCGTTGTCCGTGCCGCGAAAAATGGTATCAGCCTCGGCGCCCTGGCCATGAATATCGAGCAACAATCCGCCCATCCAGCGCTGACGCACACGCTCAGAAGCGTCTTCGAGCGCTCGGTGATAGGCCTCGTAATAAGGCTTCGACGCCGCGGACTCATAGGCCGCGGCGTGCGGCCGATTGGCATCGACGTACTTTCGCTCGAAACGGGCGACAATCAGAAACGGCTTGGCATCCAATCGATCGCCGAGTGCACGGCCAATCGCTTCCACAAGTTCAGCAGTGTTGCTGTCTCGTTCTGTGGTGAATTGCTGCACGCCGATGCCACGCCGGACCGGTACTCCCGGGATCGACTCGCGGCCGCCGTGAGGTGCAGAGAGAATAATCGGCAACATCCCCGCCCAGACCGTCAGCAGCTTCGCTGGTCCTTGCTCCTCCTCCGCGGAGAGGAGTCCATGGAGAAGAACCCCGATCGCGACCAGACCGAGCTTCGCCAAGGCACCCGTTCGAAGATTGCGCATGTGATTCATCAAGAGCGAAAGCACAAAATCCAACTGTGTCGGCTTTCCATCAAAATTCCCCTGTGCGGTCCAGCAGCGCTGCAATACTCGGCACGCAAAAAGGCCGAAACAGCGCGAACTCCAATGCTCGCGTCGTATCAAACGGAAAGTCGTAGCAGGACGAGAGAAAAACGATGCGTTGGTAGTCCTTCTCGGGATCAAGCTGTTGAATGGCGTCACAAACGGCGTAGCGAGACATGTTGCGGATAATTGACCCTAGCGCGGCAATAATACTTAACGCAGTATTATTTCGGCTCTGGCGCCTTCGCTGTGAGCTTCTTTAGAAATTCCGGCGGAAAAGGCTCGGCTTGGAACTCTCTTGCTTGTTTCACCTTGACCCAAGCTTCCGTGTATCTTTCTTGATCGTACAACGACATGGCCCACTCGCGCCAGCTCGGCGCATATTTCGGATTGAGTTCCAGGCTCTCGGTAAAACGATTATTGGCAACCACGAAGTGATGGGCGCGGTCTAACTGCCTATCGGCTGGCAGCCGCGCGGCATATTCCGAGTGAACGGTCCCCAGATCGCATAGGAGCGCTACCCGCTGGTTCGAATCATCGATCAGCTCGCGGGCTGATTCCAGCTGTTCGATAGCGTCGGCCAATTTTCCTCTTTCGCTGAGCACTGCGCCAAAACCCCAAAAGACGCTGTAGTTTTTCGGATTCAACAGCCACGCTTGATTGAAACGTTGCATTGCCACATCGCCTTGCTTCGCGCGGATCGCCGCCCAGCCTTGCGTCGCGAGCGCGTTGCTGGCAGCCTGCCGGCTACCATATCTGAGTGTCGTATCGCGGATAAACGCCTCGTCCGCATGCTTGAGATTATCCGGTCGCGCGATTTTTGGCTGGCCAAACATCGGCAGCAACTCCGAGCCGTCGCTCTGCCCGTGCGCTGAATTAATCGCGATCAAAAGAGCGATAACCAAACACATCAATCCTAAACGCATCTTCCGCAACGCTTGCCCGTCAATTCGTAAATCCCAAATTACTTTCATCAAAAAAATCCACCTATGACGCCTCATACACGGGATTTTTCCCGGTGGGCCAATTGTTACCTTGACACTTCAAAAGTTCTAGGGCTATTTTGGCAACAAATCAAATCGAGGGAGTTCTAATGATCGAAGGACTGAAAGACAAAGTGACCATCGTTACCGGGGGCGGCCACGGCATCGGGCGGGCGTATTGCCATGGCTTTGCCGAAGCGGGCGCGAAAGTCGTCGTCGCCGATATCGACGCACCGGCGGCGGAAAAGGTTGCCGGCGAAGTGACTAAACAGTTCGATGCCAAAGCGTTGGCTGCAAAGGTCGATGTAGCGGGCGAACAATCGACCAAAGACATGGCCAAACTCGCGCTCGATAAGTTTGGACAGATCGACATCCTGATCAATAATGCTGCGATCTTTGCAACCATTCCGATGAACCGCGGTGGTATCGACAGCATCGACCCGGCCGAATGGGACCGCATGATGGCGGTGAATTTGAAAGGCCTGTTCTTCTGCTGCCGCGCCGTGCTGCCCACTATGCGCCGACAGAAATCAGGCAAGATCATTAATATTTCATCCGGTACGGTATTAAACGGCAGCGCCGGGCGCATTCATTACGTGACTTCGAAAGCCGGTGTCATTGGCTTTACCCGCACCCTCGCCCGCGAAGTCGGCGACGACAACATCAACGTCAATGCGATCGCCCCCGGCTCGACTCTTTCAGAGGACAATCCATCCGAAGAGGTTATTAAAATGCGCGGCGCGCGGGTCGGCGACCGCTGCTTGAAGCGAGTCCAATTACCTAAGGATCTGGTCGGCACAGTGCTCTTCCTCGCATCGCCGCTTAGCGATTTTATGACCGGCCAAACCGTCGCCGTGGACGGTGGCACGGCATTTCTATAATGCGGTGTCTGAGAAACTTGTTAAGGGCTATACCTAACCGTCATGCGGTGAAAACCGGCATCGAGTAGGGGCGGGTTTGAAACCCGCCCCTACACGCGAAATCCAGGTCAGGTCGGTATCACGGTTGCCCATAATGACGATTGAAATTTGCTGAGAGGTTCTAGAGCCACCAATGGCTGAATACCAACACCAAACGATTATCGCCGGCGATGTCAAGACTCATTTTTTGGAGGCAGGTAGCGGCCCCGATTTAATTTTGCTTCACGGCGGCGAGTACGGCGCCTCGGCCGACATTACCTGGCGCCATAACATCGCTGCGCTTGCCGAACGTTTTCACGTCATCGCTCCGGACATTCTCGGTTGGGGACAAACAGAGAAGATTTACAGCTTTTCAGATCCAGCTGGATTGCGCATCCGACATCTGCAGAGGTTCCTGGAAATCCTGGGAATCGGCCAAGCGTTCTTCGTCGGCAATTCCGCCGGCGGCGGTCTCATTCTCAGAACCGCCGTGCGTCATCCACCGCCGTTACAAATTCAAAAAATGGTGACCATCTGCGGCAACGCCAGTGTGTTTAAGACAACGTCGCAAGCAGATCTGGATAACTACACACCGTCGATGGAGAACATGAAAAAAATCGTCGCGCTGCTGTACCACGATCCCAAGTGGCAAACCGAAGAAAACATCCGCGAGCGTTACGAAAGCTCGATCATTCCCGGCGCCTGGGAGACCTTGTCGGCGGCCCGTCTAAGGAGTCCGGTTCACCAAGTGCGCTCGACCACTGACGAATTCGTCAAGCAGCTTTCACAGCTCAACATCCCTTTGCTCATCATGTCCTGTAAGCACGACCCGCTAAATCAAAGTGATTGGGACGTCAGCTTTCAGAAAATTGTCGCCGACTCCAAAGTGCATCGCTTCATGAACTCGGCCCATGAACCGCAGATCGAAGAGACCGAGGAGTTTAACCGCGTACTGACGGAGTTCCTCCTAAGTTAGATTTGAATAGGGGACTGATTGAGCCGTTCTGGGCGCGCGTGAAAGTTACGAATCGTCATACCGGCGAAAGCCGGTATCCAGGTACGTTTCCGTTGAACATAAAATGCTTGGATTCCGGCATGCGCCGGAATGACGAAACTGGAGAAGTTAATGACCTTATCTTTTGTAACACGCGTCTTCGTCGTTATTTGCGCGCTACTCCATCTCTCCAGTACACCATCTTTCTCGCAGCTAACCCGCCTGAAAACTTCTTACAGTGCCTTGACCGCAAATATGGCGGCCTATTGGCTCGCGAAGGACGCCAAGATTTTTGAAAAGCACGGCTTGAGCGTCGATGTTGTACTGATTGAAAGCGGCGTCACTACCGTTCAGGCGCTCACCGCCGGCGAAACCCAGATCGCCATGGGCGGCGGCACAGTAGCGGTCAGCAGCAATCTAGCCGGCAGCGATATCGTGTCGATCGCCAGCATTGAAAGCCGCTTACCCTACGCGCTGCTCTCGCAAAAAGACATTAAGACCATCGATCAGTTAAAAGGCAAACGGCTGGCGATTTCCCGCTTCGGCAGTGCTTCTGATTTGGCCGCGCGCCTGATCTTGCAGCGCTACGGATTGGTCGCCGACAAAGACGTAACGATCCTTCAGACCGGCGGCACAAGCACGCGCCTTTCCGCTCTGCACAAGCGCAGTGTCGACGCGACAATCCTCACGCCGGAGTTCTTCACGCTTGCCAAGAAAGCCGGCTTTACGATCCTCGCCGATCCGACGCAGTATGATATTCCATTTCCCCAGCTGGAAGTCATCACCAGCCGCGCATTTCTTAAAGCCAATGCCGACGTCGCGACGAGATATCTGCGCGCGATTATCGAAGGCATCTACACGGTCAAGAATAACCCCGAACCAAGCATCCGCGCCCTTGGAAAATATCTCAAGATTGATGATCGAGAGGCTCTGGAAGAAGTCTATCGGCTCTACCGCGAGATCTATCCCTCTGTACCGCACGTCTCGCCCGCCGCCATTCAAACTCAGCTCACCTGGATGGCGGAACGCGATCCGCGGGCGAAAGCAGCCAAACCGGAACAATTCATCGACGGCTCGATCTTGCGCGAAATCGAGAAGAGCGGCTTGGGTAGCATGAACTGACTAACGGCTAGGCGACGACCGGCAGCGAGCGAGCGTTTTTTGCGAACCGCGGGGATTGCCGCAGACGCGCCAGCGTTGAACCGGGGTCGGGTTCATCGCCGGCTTAGCTGGCCCCCTCTTTGGGCACGTCACTCAGTCGTCACGCTCCGTTTCGAGAAACTGCTCAAAAAACACTTGATCGACCTCGTACACTACGCGTGGTTTGACGCCGAGTTTCGCGTTCTGGAACATTGTGACCAACCTCTCTCCGTCGATCAGCTCAACCAACGGTATTGTCCGGTTAGCCTCGCTGATGGCGTCCGAGCTGAATGTGCCCGTTGTGAGGATGATCCCTTTGTCCGCCCGGCCGATTATGGCGTTCCTGAAATCTCCGACCTGCTCACGTGAAACAGAATTCTTATACCGCTTACACTGGAAGAGCACCTTAAGGCTGACCAACGCGTTCACTTGGAGAACCCCGATTCCATCAATTCCACCGTCGTGCGATTTTCCTGTTACAGTGACGTTCTCGAAGCCCGACTCACGTAGTAAGCGCTTGCACACCCGTTCAAAACCGCTGGGAGGCAATTTGCGAAGGGCAGTTAGCAGCTCCGCATCCGCCGCTTCCTCAGGCGGAACCACGGTTTCTTCGATTAGACTTGTGACCTCGGTATTGGCTTTTGGGGTAACAGCTCGCCGAGCTTGTGCGTGAAATTCGACCCACCTCTTAAATATCTCGCGGCCGTCTTGCTCGGTGAGATGAGTTTTCCAACCCTTATCAGTCAATGTCCAAATGCCACGCCGTGATCCGTCGAGCATTCCTTCCCAGACTAGGTACTGCCGTGCCCAGGCAACCTGGTTATGAAAACGCTCTTCACCTGACTTGAGAGTCTCTTCGCGCTTCTGGGCGGAGATCTTTTGAGATTCTGCAATGCAATCGGAGACCTCACGGGGCCTTGCTGAGCCACCAAAATCCCTGAGGCAGTCGAGTAGAGGTCCCATCCATTTCACGAACTCACTCTGTTTCTTACGAGGTTCACTCATTGTAAAGTCCAGCTATTAACTGAGCCCTTTAGGCGGCATCATTGCCGGCGGCCTATTTCAAACAGTTCCGTTCGCTTAAACAAAATTGCCTCGCAATATCCCTCATTTGAAGAAATCCTGTCAAGTGATCGGTGCCATGACTCATTTTGAACTCTGATATATGGAGATATATGGAGTTTGAGGCGATGCACTGCATAGCGATGTTCAGCATAGCCTAGCAAAGCAATGAATTTAAAATGAAGGAGATTCTAACTGATAAACTACCTGCTTGACATATCTGATGTAGATGCAATATTCACATTAGAGTGAAAACAAAAGGTAAGAAAATTAAATCGCCTAAAGAACGATTATTGAAAGCGCTTAGTAGGCATTTCGGAAAGATGCCAGCCAAGCAAGCCAAACAACAGATAAATAAGCTAAGTCGCGCCGTTAACGCTGACCGCGCCAATGATCGAGCCAAGCAGCAACGGCCATCTGGTACTCTTCTGAATCGGTTTCAAAACCGCTCTCACTAAGGCGTCGGATAAATCTGCTGTAATGCCTTTCGGCAAGCAGACTGTCTACAACTCGCAATCTTTCCAGGTTCCTTTTTGCAACGGCCTCTGTGAGCGGAGGCGATGTTTCCCTTCCTCGATGCCGTTCTTCCTTAAGAAGCCTCTTTATTTCGTCTTTTTTATAAACCATGCGCATCACTCTTTATTTTAGATGGATTTATGGCATAATTAACCTATGCCTGACCGAACAAGCACAAAGAAGAAGGATGCCAACGAGATCGCATACGATGTTTTTCTAAGAAGCATCGGCGAAGGGAATACGACGGGCAAGAATCCGGCTGCCGTAGCTCTAGGGAGATTGGGCGGTAAAAAGGGAGGCCCCGCTAGAGCGAGCAAGTTAAGTGCAAGAAAAAGAAGCGCCATTGCTAAGACCGCAGCACTTGCCCGTTGGAAGAAGCGGCATCATTCGCCTTCCTAATTTCCTCGTCGTGGTCTTTCTCTCTTTCAAGAGATGGTGTGGGTTTGTTTTGTTTTTGTTTCAGTGCTCCCCGGCCATACCACTCAGGCAAACCGATCTCACCGCTGATGTTAACGAAATGCGCCTTCTCGCGACTAACGATTGAGCTAACGACGTTGTAGAAATTTTTCGACTGATGAGTGAAACCACCATCTTCTAGTGCCTTAACGATCTCGCGGATAGATTTTTTCCGTTTCACAATGCGTAGGTATTTTATTACTGCTTCAACAACGGTCATGTTGAAGAATGCATCGTTGGGGATGTTGCTCTCGCTATACGTTTGAGTGCTACCGCTGGTTCCTAGTGCCTGAGCAGCCGCAATAGGTTCAACGGCCGCAATGGCTTTATCCAAGTCCTCTCTACGTTTCTTAAGATCGGCTAACACCGCCTGATAATCTATCGGCGTCTCCATTTGTGGCTCTCTCCTTTTATTTTCACTTCCAAAGTTCAACAGTTGGCAGCAACTAAGCTGAGGGCCATAATAGTGACGGGCGAGGTGGTTGTCAATGACAGAACGACCCCTCGCCCAATTTTTTTGCCTTACCCACCGGAGCAACACGACATACAACTTTTAAATAACAACTGACTTTTTAATGATCAATAATCATTGATTATTAATCAATACTTAAAAGGTCAAGCGTTGTTGTGATTCGCTGGCGACGTGTTGGTCACCTCTTGACAATGCTTGAGCGGTCATACATCGTAGCGTCATGATTGAATTTATCAATGATTTGCGGGCAAGGCTCGCTAATCGGGTGCAGCTTACGACCGATGGCCTTCGCGCCTACCTGACAGCCGTAGAGGCCACTGCGCAGATATTGATTATGCGATGCTTGTTAAACTCTACACCGATGGGAATTCAGGCGAGGGTAATGAGCGCAAGTATAGCCCTGGCGAATGTTGCCATAACACGCAAAGAGAAAATGATCGGCGACCCCGATATGACACGAGTTTCCACAAGTCACATAGAAGGATGAGTATGAGGCGCTTTACTAGGTTGACCAACCGCTTTTCAAACAAGGTCGAAAATCACTACTACTCGCTGGCGCTCCACTACATGCATTATAACTTCTGCCGGATTCACAAATCTCTGCGCGTGACCCCAGCAATGGAAGCTGGAGTAACCAATCATCTTTGGTCGATTGAAGAAATCGCGGATTTGCTAAATTCAAAATGAGTCACTACCGTGCCGGGGGGCAGCTCGCCTTCTCTTTAAGCGCGAGATCACTATTGCAGGAACAATCGCGCGACGCTCCAGGATCATTGGATTTAGTCTAATACAATCGCCGGCCGTGTGAGCCTGAATTCGGTCGCCTGCTCAAACGCATGAGATCTGCAGCACCGGGAAGTCATCGCGATGGCGGCCGACGATATGGATACCGACCGGCAACCCCTCGGCGGTAAAACCCGCAGGCACCGAGATCGCCGGACAAAAGGTTGGAGTGATCCAATACGCGCTCTTCATCCACGCGATGTGTTGCTCCATTTCCACGCCTTCGATTTCGCGCGGCCAGTTCGTCGTCGCATCAAACGGCGGCACTTGATTCACGGCGCAAAGCAGGAATTCATATGTTTTCTGGAACACACGCATGCGCTCCATTAATTCGCCATGCCGCGTCATCGCGTTGGCGACATCGTCGCCCGTGAGCTTGCTGCCTGATTCGATCTGCCAGACTGCTTCTGGTTTCATCTGCTCCCGATGTTTATCGAGCAGCGGACCGAGTGTGTGCCAGTAATTCCATGCGCGAAGAGTAAGAAATATTTCATCGGCATCGCGCAGATCGAGACAGGCATCTTCGACGATGCATCCTCTTCGACGATGCATCCAAGATCAATAAATGTTTTCCGCTGCGCTTCCAAGACCGATCGAACACGGCGGTCGAGCGGCAGACCACCGAGATCCGGACACCAGGCAACTCGCACATCCTTAAAGTCGCGACCCAATGGTTCGGCAAAGATCGAAGGCTCAGACGGATAAACAGCCGGATCGCGCGGGTCGGTGCCCGCCATGGCACTGAGCAAGAAGGCAACATCGATTACCGAACGCGCCATTGGACCCTTAACGCTAAATCCTAAGAACGGCAGCAGCGCCGGCGCGGTCGGCACTAGCCCGACAGTAGGGCGAAGGGCGACGATGTTGTTGAAGTTGGCCGGATTCCTCAATGAACCGCCGAGGTCGCTTCCACTGGCTAGCGGCAACAAACCCGCGGCAAGCGCCGCGCCCGCGCCTCCGCTTGAACCACCCGCACTCTTCGTCAGAGCGTAAGGAT
>WNGF01015713.1_pt1 | contig 13356 bp, 8 predicted proteins | sample 5400641 | NCBI WGS metagenome assembly WNGF01 (sample SAMN13153371, study PRJNA577476) | soil metagenome | isolation source: 80 cm soil or saprolite under grassland replicate 2 | place: USA:California | collected 2016-06-15
ACTATTAAGAAGCATCTCCTTCGGGTTGCATTTCTTTTCGCTCTGCTCGCTCTTGTTATCCATGTAATACCCCGCGTGCTAGGACAGCGAGATATCAGCAAGAAACGTTTGGTTGGCGCCGAGGCGCCATGGGTCTGGCAGAACCCGCTGCCGCAGGGGAATGATCTTCGCGGTGCCTCCTTTGTCGACGCAAACACCGGCACTGTTGTTGGCTACTACGGTACGATCGTCAGAACGACAGATGGAGGAAGTAGCTGGACAATTCAGACAAGCGGTACAACACAAAATTTATGGGCTGTTTCCTTTGCAGATGTAAATAACGGAACTGCCGTGGGTGAGGGTGGCACAATTCTCAGAACCACAGATGGAGGAGGCTCCTGGGTCAGCCAGGCGAGCGGCACAACCCTTCAGTTACGCGGGGTTTCTTTCACCGATGACGATAACGGAACCGCTGTTGGCGAGGGTGGCACAATTCTTCGAACCACGGACGGCGGAAACACCTGGGTTCCTCAGTCAAGCGGAACCGTGAATACTCTTTTTGGAGTTTCCTTTACCGATGCAAACACCGGAACGGCCGTTGGCGGAACCTTTGGAGAAAGCACCATTCTCAGAACAACAGATGGTGGAAGTACCTGGATCAGTCAGGCAAACGGAGGGGGAGTATTTCTTTTCGATGTTTCGTTCACTGATGCAAACAATGGAACTGCTGTTGGCGATCAAGGCACCATTCTCAGAACGACTGATGGCGGGAACACCTGGGCACCTCAAATCAGCGGAACGACGAAAACGCTCTACGGGGTTTCGTTCACCGACGCAAATAATGGAACGGTCTGCGGCTTCGAACTAGGCGGGACCGGCATCATTCTGCGCACAACAGATGGAGGAAACAACTGGGTTGAACAAACATCATACTCACTGCCTCAAGGCGCGAACGCTTTCTATGCCGTATCATTCACCGATGCGAACACCGGAACGATTGTTGGCGACGCCGGTATAATTCTTCAAACAACGAACGGCGGCGCACAGTGGAATAGCCAGCCCAGCGTCACATTCAATTTCTTGTACGGAGTTTCGTTTACCGATCCGAACACGGGGACTGCTGTGGGTTACGAGAACCCCGACGGCATGATTTTAAGGACGACAGATGGCGGTAACACGTGGCTACGCCAGTCAAGTGGATTAAGCGATCCGTTTGATGGAATAAATCTTTTCGGAGTGCATTTTGTAAACTCTAACACGGGAACAATCGTCGGAGAGGAGGGCATAATTCTAAGGACGACAGATGGCGGAAACAACTGGGTCCAACAGACGAGCGGGACAACTGACTGGCTTTATGCAGTTCACTTTAGCGATGAAAACAATGGAACAGCCGTTGGCTTCCTTAATGGGACAATTCTCAGGACGACGGATGGAGGGCAGAACTGGGCTCCGCAGTCTAGTGGAACAACCGATGGCCTCCTTGGAGTTTACTTTACCGATGCAAATAATGGAACCGTCGTTGGCAACTCTGGACTAATTCTACGGACGAACAGACGCAAATACTGGAACGGCTGTTGGGATACTTGGCATAATCCTGAAAACAACAGATGGAGGCCAGAACTGGATACGTGAGGCCAGCGGCACGAACCAGGACCTCTATAACGTTTCCTTTGCTGAGGCGAATACTGGAACCGCGGTTGGTGGTTATGGTGCTATTCTCAGAACAACAGAGTCAGGGCCTACGCCCACACCAACGCCGACTCCTACTGTAACACCCACACCGACACCGGGCGGGATCACACTGAGCGCTTCAGGGTACCGGGTGCGTGGAATGCACACGGTGGATCTCTCTTGGACTGGGACGACGTCGGCCAACGTCGACATCTTCCGCGATGGCAGTCTGGTCGCCACTGTACCGAACAGCGGCACCTATACCGATTCTATCGGTGTTCGAGGGGGCAACATCCGCTACACGTATAAAGTGTGCGAACCTGGCACCCAAACCTGCTCCAATGAAGTTACGGTGAGGTTCGGCGGTCCGCCGCTGTAGGGAATTTCTTCGTCATCCGTGCCATCCAAACCAAAAATAACAACTTAAAATGCGTAAACACGAATATTGACACGCTTTCGGAGCACCTGCTAAAAGCGCGATTCAGTCTCAGCCCAAAACTGCATTCACATCCAATCCTAATCTGATCTTGGTTATTGAAAAAGAAATCCAATTCTCGATCCGCGTTCTTTAATGTGCGCGTTTTAATTGCTCTGGTTGTCGTGCTGGCCGGCGTCTTTCCAGCGCTGCTTCGCTTTGGCGCGTTCGCAAATGTGTTGGGCCAAGCGACTGATGACACCGAGGCTCAATGGGTCTGGCAAAACCCGCTGCCCCAGGGAAACACTCTCTACGCGGCTTCATTTGTCGATGCAAACAATGGAACGGCTGTGGGTGGCAATGGGACGATCCTCAAAACGGCCGATGGAGGAAACAGCTGGATCATTCAGCCGAGCGGAACAACCATTACGCTTTATGGGATTTCTTTTGTCGATGCAAACAACGGCACCGCTGTTGGTGAGGGTGGGACGATTCTCAGAACAACTGATGCTGGAACCACCTGGGCAAGCCAGACCAGTGGGACGGCCAACGCGCTCTTAGGTGTGTCCTTTACCGACACTAGCCACGGAACGGCGGTTGGCGAAAATGGGATCATTCTGAGAACAATTGATGGCGGAGCTAGCTGGGTTAGCCAGACGAGCGGAACGACTAACAACCTTAATGCGGTTTCCTTTACCGATGCAAATAACGGAACGGCTGTCAGTTGGTATGGGATAATCCTCAGAACAATCGACGGCGGAGCCAATTGGGTTAACCAGACCAGTGGGACCACCAGTTTTCTTTATGGCGTTTCCTTTACCGACGCGAACAATGGAACGGCCGTTGGCGAAGGTGGAACCGTCCTCCGGACGACAAATGGCGGAGCTAACTGGGTTAGCCAGATGAGTGGGACAACCCGGTTTCTTTGGGGCGTGTCGTTTACCGATGCAAACAATGGAACGGCCGTTGGTGACGGTGGAACGATCCTCCGAACAACAAATGGAGGACACACATGGGTTAGCCAGACAAGCGGAACGAACAACACGCTTATAGGCGTTTCCTTTACCGATGCGAATGCCGGCACGGCAGTTGGTTTCTTTGGCACAATCCTCCAAACAACCAATGGAGGCACCACCTGGGTTAGTCAATCAAGGGCAGCGACGACTGGTTCGCTGGAGGACGTTTCTTTTACTGATGCAAACACTGGGACGGCTGTCGGTGAAGGCGGGACAATTCTCAGAACGATCGATGGAGGACAGAACTGGGTAAGGCAGACAAGCGGGACGACCAACTGGCTTTTAGGTGTCTCTTTTACCGATGCGAATCATGGAACGGCTGTGGGTTTCTTTGGCACAATCTTGAGAACAACAGATGGAGGGAACAACTGGATCCCGCAGGCAAGCGGAACAGTGTATGATCTCTGGGGCGTTTCTTTTACCGATGCAAATAATGGAACAGCGGTTGGATTTGATTTTAACACTGTTACGGGGCTAATTTTAAGAACAACAGATGGAGGAAGCACTTGGACAAGCCAGTCAAGCGGGGCTTTCAGTCCTATTGTGGGGGTTTCCTTTACGGATGCTAATGCCGGAACAGTTGTTGGCGGAGCTGGCACAATCCTCAGAACAACCGATGGAGGGAACAATTGGCTCCCGCAGGCAAGCGGAACGGCGAATGATCTCTTGGGCGTCTCCTTTACCGACGCGGATAATGGGACGGCTGTCGGTCAATTTGGTACCATCCTCAGGACTACAGATGGCGGCAGTCATTGGGTACTGCAGCCAAGTGGAACAACCGAGTTGCTCGCAGGAGTTTCCTTTACCGACGTAAATCACGGAGCCGCTGTTGGCACTTTTGGGACCATCGTCAGAACGATGGACGGAGGAAACAACTGGGTCGGTGAGACGAGCGGAACAGACTATGACCTTGCGGGAGTTTCCTTCGCCGATGCTGATAACGGAACGGCTGTGGGCTACGGTGGCACCATTCTTAGAACAACGAGCCCGACGCTTACACCTACTCCCACGCCGACGCCTACAGTGACGCCTACGCCTACGCCCACACCAACGCCGGCCGTGATCACGCTCACCGCCTCGGGCTACCGGGTGCACGGGTTTCAGACGGTCGATCTCGCATGGAGCGGAGCGACTTCGACCAACGTCGACATCTACCGCGACGGCGTTGTGATCGCGATGGTGTCAAACACAGGGGCCTACACCGATTCCATCGGTGTCCGGGGAGGCAACGTTCGCTACACCTATAAAGTGTGCGAAGCAGGCACCTCCAACTGCTCCAACGAAGCTACGGTGAGGTTCGGCGGTCCGCCCCTGTAGAGAAACAACCAGGCCAATAGAATCGGCGGTCTCGGGGTGTCCAAAACAACTCTTTGGAGCCTCATGAGTTCGAGGTGTCGTTGTTGTCGGGATCAATGAGCGCGACAAGAGAGCGCACATTCTTTTCGATCGAGAATAATTCCTTGGCTCGCTGGAATCCATGCTCGCCAAGACGCCGCGCCAAGCTGATTTCGTCAAAAAGACACTCAATTGCACCGGCCAGCGTGGTGACATCGCCCGGCGGCACGAGAAATCCTGTTTCGTTTTGAACCACCATTTCGGGAATGCCGCCGATCGCGGTAGAGATGACTGGCAGGCCAGCCGCCATCGCCTCCATGATGACAGTGGGCAGATTATCCATGCCGCCATCGGGATCGATCACGCTTGGTAGTACAAAAGCGCTGGCCGCCGCCAAATGTTCTCTTATTTCCTGTTGCGGCTTTGCGCCCGGCAGTCTGACGCAGCCTTGCAGATCAAGCTGGGCGATCTGTTCGCGCAGTTCTTCCTCGAGCGGGCCTTCGCCAATGATCTCGCAACGAAATGATTTTCCTCGCTCCATAAGCAAGCGACAGGCACGAATCAAATCGGCAAAGCCTTTTTTCGCGATCAAACGGCCGACCGAGACGATCAATCGTGGAGTGGACGAAAAATCCGCGCGTACAAAAGGCGCCAGATCCAGACCGTTGTAGATGCGATGAATTCGATCCCCGCGATCCGGGAAGCGCTCGCGCAAGAATTTTTCCGCATAATCGGTCTCGGTAATGATCACGCGCGCTGCATCAACAAGTTTGTCCAGACCGACCTCGAAGTTTCGCGGCGCAAAAATGTCGTTGGCATGCGCGGTAAAGCTAAACGTGATTGGAAAAAATCTGTGGATCCAGAAGGCCGTGCGCGCCGCCATCCCGGCGAAGTGTGCGTGAACGTGACGAATCCCGATTTCTTGCAAGCGCAGTCCGACATAAACTGCTTGATAAAGACGGAGAAAATCGGTACGCCTGCCCCAGTCGTCCAGAGCGCTGATAACCTCTTTCGTGAGCGTTCCTTTTTTCGAAGCGCGGCGGACTTCACGCAGCAGGTGTTCCTCACTAGGCAGATAATGCACGCCCTCAACAATGTGATGGTCCCAGTCCTGCGGCGGTTCACCTTTCGGATTTCGGATTGCGAAAATCGGCGAATTGACGCCTTGCCGGGCAAGCTCAACGACTTCTCGATAGCAAAACGTCTGTCCGAATGATGGGAACCGCTCGAAAAGATAAGCGAAGTGCGTCATGGCACAGAATGATTTGGAGAATGCGATAGCCCTCCACGGGAATGGTCATCGAAGTCCGACCGATTTTTTCCACCCGCGCAAAACATCTGACCGTGTCCCCTACCCGCACCGGTTCGAGAAACGACATTCCTTCCATCGCCACGGTAACGACTCGCGCTTGCGCAGTTTTCGCCGCAAGAATTCCGCTGCCCAGGTCCATTTGCGATGTCAACCATCCACCAAAAATGTCGCCATTTGGATTGGTATCCTTAGGCATGGCAATTGTTTGAATGACCAGTTCGCCTCGGGGTTGATCGGCACCACTCATTAAATTCCTCTAACCACGAATGAACACGAATGAACACGAATAAGAAAGGGAAACGGATTTGCCTACGAATAACGTGAACTAACGCGCGCATTGTTTTCGTCGGATTCTTTTCTGAATTCGCGTGATTCACGGGTGTCTCTCTCCGTCATTCGGTTTTCGGCATTTTGATGATTCGTGTCAATTTGTGTCCATTCGTGGTGAAATTCCTACAGGATCAACATGCAGTCCCCGTAACTGTAGAATCGGTAGCGCTCGCGAATGGCTTCCTGGTAGACCCGAAGCAAGAACTCGCGGCCGGCAAATGCGCTTACGAGCATGAGCAAGGTCGAGCGCGGCAAATGAAAATTCGTAAGCAGGTGATCGACAAAGCGGAACCGATATGGAGGATAAATAAAGATATCTGTCGAGCCTGTTTGCGCGATGAGTCGTCGATTCTCACGACGGGCCGATTCCAATACGCGCACGACCGTAGTTCCAACAGCTACGATTCGCTTTGCGCTATTTATCGCGCTGACCGCCGAAGCCGAAATTGAAAAGTGTTCCGCATGCATTCGATGCTCCGACACATTCTCGGAGCGCACAGGCAGAAACGTTCCGAGTCCCACATGAAGTGTCACAAACGTGTGCGGAATCGCTGCCAGGATTTCCGGCGTGAAGTGGAGACCGGCGGTCGGCGCTGCGAGTGCACCCGGCCTTTGCGCGAAGACCGTTTGATAGCGCGTCTTATCCGCCTCGTTGCTCGCGCGCCCAATGTAAGGCGGCAACGGCATTGAACCACCAATATAAAGATCGACATCTTCATCCAACGCCACAATGCGCTCACCAGCAGGCGTAATTTCCTCGACCCGTAAAGTGGTTTCGTCGATGTTTGCAGTCGCGCCAACGCGCATTTTCCTGCCGGGCTTGACTAAACACCTCCAGCGTCTGGGCTCAATATGTTCGATGAAGAGAAATTCAATTGTGCCGTCATTGGAGAATCTTCGCGCCGGCAGAACGCGCGTATCGTTTAAAACCAGCACGTCTCCTGGCTGCCAAAACTTTTTCAGTTCGTGAAACTGCCGGTGCTCGATCGTTTGCGCATCACGATGCAACACCATCATCCGTGAATCCTCGCGACGCTCGAGCGGTCGTTGCGCAATCAATTCCCGCGGCAGATCGTAGTCATAATCGGTTAGGCGCGCGCTCATCGGTTGCCGGAAAACATAGCCATTCTGTCTGTGCGCCCAATCCCGAAAGCTTTCGGGACTGCAGCGGACTACAAGCCACGCTGGCCGCACAGGCTACAAGCCTGTGTTCCGAAAAAAATTGCGGTGGCGGGCAAAATTCTGGATGATCGCGTCGCATGACGCAACCGGCTCTCGATCTTGTTATCTCGGCGCTCGAAAAAATTCGCGACACGAGTGATCACTTGCCCCGTGCATCGAGAACTGCGCTGGCACGATTGCAGGTCATCGCGCCGAACAAAGCAGAGTTGCTGGCGCCGATTCGCGAACGCGTTCGTGGTTGCACGAAGTGCGCGCATCTCGCCTGCTCGCGAACACAGACTGTTTTCGGAGTGGGAAATCCGGATGCCGAGTTGATGTTCATCGGCGAAGCACCCGGCGCGGATGAGGACAGGCAAGGCGAGCCATTTGTCGGGCGTGCCGGTCAACTGCTCACAAGAATAATCGAGACGATGGGCTTCGCTCGCGAGGAAGTTTATATCGCCAACATTTTGAAATGCCGGCCCGATACGGCGCCTGGCTCATTTGGCAACCGGCCGCCGACGCCGGTTGAAATGCAGACCTGCCGACCCTACCTCATCGAGCAGATCGAGATCATTCAGCCCAAGGTGTTGGTGGCGCTTGGTGCAGTTGCTGTGGAAGGTTTACTCGGCACACGCGGAACAATGCGGGAATTGCGTGGGCGATGGCATTCATACAACGGGACGCCGTTGATGATTACTTATCACCCCGCCTACCTGCTCCGAAATCAGGCGCCGTCTGAAAAGCGGAAAGTCTGGGAAGATATGCTGCAAGTGCTCGAACGACTCGAAAAGCCGATCAGCGAGAAACAGCGCAAGTATTTCCTGTAGCTACAATGTAGCGCGAGCGTCCCCGCTTTGCGATGTTCCTGACGCAAGCGCGGACGCTTGCGCTACTTCTTCAGCTTCGCCCGTTCGAATATCGCATCGATCTGCTTGTACGATCCGAGATGAATGGCTAACGATAAAATCACTTTCCGTACTTCGCCGCGCGAGACTTTGATTTTGCGACTCAACGCCGTCGTGCTGGCTTCATGCAAAAGCGCAAGTGTGCGTGCGCCAATCAATGCCGGCAAAACCATGGCCACGCGCACTCGACGATTTCGGATCGCACGCGAGTATTGCAACCCGCACTCCAGCCCATCCTGCGCTTTTTCAATCCAACGTCGGTAAATCGGCTGGAAGCGCTCGGGTTCGGAGAGGATCTGCGGCGCAGTCAGATGAGCTGCGCTCAATTCTTCTTCCGGGAAATAACATCTGCCCCCTCGGAGATCGGAGCCGGCATCGCGCAGAACATTAATCAGCTGAAGCCCCATGCCATAGCGTTTCCCGAGTGCGAGCATCTCGTCTTCGCTCAAGCTGCCAAACCCTCGGACATGTCTGAAGCAAAGCCGCGTCCAAAATTCGCCAACACAGCCCGCTACCAGGTAAGTGTACTCCTCCAGATCGGCGGCGCTTTGGAGTGCGCGAATTTCTGCCGGATTATCGAAGCGTCGCAGGTCGAGCATCTGGCCGTGGGTAATTTTCGCGAGCACGGCGCGAATCTCGTTCCGATCCGCTTCTTCCACATGCTCGAGCCATTCCAAACAACCTGGCAACGACTCGAGGAGCCTTCGTTCGGTCGGGTCCTGCTGTAATGGCAGGAATAACGCGATAAGATCGACGACGACCTCACGCGAAGCTTTGACTTGGATCGCGTTCGACAGCGTTTGAAGAGCTTCGGTTCGCAGGTTGCTGGAGATCGATGTGGTATCGGCGACCGTATCGGTTGTCCGCGCAAGCAAGTACGCCAAAGCGACCGGCTCACGTAATGGCGCCGGCAAAAACCGGATCGAAAGATAAAACGAGCGCGAGACGGAGCGCAGAATTGTTCCTTGTAATTTTCGAGTAGGCACGCTGAGTGATGCGCTCATCTCTTGTAGCCGGCATCGGTGATGCCGGCGAGCGAGATTCGTGACAACATCAATGCGATCATGCTAATGAGCCGAGGTCAACGACCCCGGCTACAGCGGCTACAGCAGGAGATTTCACCGGCCGATCTTTCGAATCTCAATCCGATTTGATGCCGAGTTACCTAGGTTAAGCTGACTGGCAAAGTCGACGTAAGCCGCCGCGGGGCCAATAGGAGGCAGACTCGCACGCACACGCCATTGCTCCAGATTTCTCAACGCGATCGCGTCCAACGCCACCGGATCTTTGCTCGCATACAACGTGGCGTGATGCAGAGCATAATTCGGCTGCGGCTGCGGCCCGCCGGCGTACTGCGCGATAAGACCATCCACTAAATTGAAAACGACTTTTTTTGCGATGACCGGATTGCTGTAAATCTCCGCAAGACTTTCAGCGCCGAAGCGAGAGCCTTGAGCAAAGCGACGCCAGTTGTCGATATTCGGAATGGTCACGTTGTAAATGCAACCGGCAATCCCATTCATTTCGCTGATGCTCATTACTGGAACATTGATGATCTTGGTAACTTCAGTCGAAATGATCTTCGAAAAATGACTTACGTTGCTGGTATTCTCAGTGTCGGAAAGCATTAGCATCTTTCCTTTGTCGCTCTGGTAATCGAAATCGCCCCAAATTAATTTCCCTATCAGCGGTGCCGAAAAAGTCGCCTTCGGATCGTATCCGTCGCGCGGCTCGATCGCTTTGAGCTGATAGCCATTGATCCCTGATCGATAACCAGCCCCTTTGATTCCACCAAGCGAACGGTCCCAAACGATGATGCTGTTGCGCGCATGTCCTGCTGCGACAAGCCCATCGACGATCGCGTTCACCACGTCATGGTGCGTTGTGAAAAGTTCGCCGCCTGCCGCGGAGATCTTGATTCCAATCTTGTCGTCCGGAGAAACCAGCGTTGCCCACGCCTTCGCTACATCAGGCTGGCCGGTCGTGGCGAGGACGAGTCGATTAACCATCTCACGTACCGCGCGCGGTTTCGTCTTGTAGTCTCTGATTGCATCGGGATCATGCACAGCATATACGATCGACGGCGTGGCCACAGGCTGCGGTCCCTGGGCAAGCCCAGAGGCGATGGCACAAAAAAGAACAAGAGCTACGTTTCTCATCAACACGATGCTTTAGAGGTGGCAACCGATTTTATGAGCAACGGGACGAATCACAACTCTGCGACTGTAGGGGCAGCCGCGCCGGCTGCGGAGCTGTGCGTCAAGGCAGGCGACCCGCCTTCGCCAGGCTTCGGCGTGGCGGCCACGCCTGCCGCTACAGCAGGGTTAATCCACCACATCTATGTTCACATTCCCTTCTGCGCGCGGATCTGCCCGTATTGTGCGTTTTACAAAGATCTGCTCGATCGTTCGCAAACGCAGCGATTTTGCGAATCGATATTGGACGATCTCGGCCGGCAGCGCGGAAGCTTTGTGATATTGCCTGAAACCATCTATTTCGGCGGCGGGACGCCGACCGCCCTAACGACTTCACAATTGGAATTTCTGCTTGGAGGTTTTCATCAGCAGCTTGATCTCTCAGCATTGGAAGAATGGACTATCGAAGCAAATCCAGGAAGCGTTTCGGCACGTAAGGCGGCTCTATTATACAAACTCAGAGTAAATCGAATTAGTCTTGGGGTTCAATCCTGGGACAATACATTGCTCAAAATCCTCGGGCGGGAACATGACGCAGACCAAGCCGAGAAATCGTTTCACATTCTGCGCGATGCGGGATTCTCGAACATCAACGTCGATCTTATGTTCGGTCTCCCGGGCCAGACGATCCAGCAGTGGCAGAGTACGCTGGAGAAAACGATTTCGCTGCGCCCTGATCACATTTCTGCCTACTGCCTGACGTACGAGGAGGACACGGAATTTTTTCTGCGCCAGTCGCGCGGTGAACTGAAAGCGAATCCCGACATCGACGCAGATTTTTTCCAAGCGGTGATGTCGATCCTGGAGGACGCCGGCTACGAACATTATGAAATTTCAAACTATGCGCGCCCTAGTTTTTCGTCAGTTCATAATCGCGCCTATTGGTCGGGCGAAAATTATCTCGGCATCGGACCAAGCGCGTTTTCCACTGTTGGTATGCAACGCTGGCAAAATCTTGCCGATTACCGTGTGTATGCTGATCGCGTTCTCTCGGGCCAATCATCGATTGGATCGAGAGAAAATCTGACAAAAGAAATGAAGCGCGCGGAAAGAATCGCGCTTTCTCTGCGAACGCGCGAAGGAATTCCGGCTCAGGAACTGAAGCCCTTTGCGCGCGAAACAAATGAATTTATTGCGCTTGGGTTGCTTCGACGATCGAATGGCAATCTCGTGCTAACGCAAAGAGGCAAATCTCTCGCCGACTCGGTTGCGGAAGCGTTCCTGTAGCGGTCGTCCTGTGGGCGACCAGAGTGAAGGCGGCTGCAAACCAGCAGGCTATTCTACGCCTCCGTAGCGACGCTGGCGGCGCCCATATTCTTCCACTGCTGCGATCAAATCCTTCTTTGTGAAATCGGGCCACAGTTTCGGCGTGACGTACATTTCCGTGTAAGAGAGCTGCCAGAGGAGAAAGTTCGACAAGCGCATTTCGCCCGAAGTACGAATGAGCAGGTCGGGGTCGGGATAATAGCGCGTGTAGAGGTGTTTGCTGAACATCTCGACATCGATCATTCCTTTGTCGATGTGACCGAGCTCGACCGCGCGGAGCAAACTTTTGATGCCGTCGATGATCTCGAGTCGCCCACCGTAGCTCAGCGCCAAAATGAGCGTGAGCCCGTTATTACCCGCAGTTTGTTCAATCGTCTTGTGAAGTTGTTGCTGCGAACTTTCCGGGAGATCGGTCAGGCGGCCAATCGCTTGAAGCCGGACATTTTTCTCCACCAGCTCCGGCGTCTTCTCCTTCAGAAATCTGTCGAGCAAACGCATCAACGAGAAGACTTCGCTTTTGGGCCGCTGCCAGTTTTCCGCCGAGAATGCGTAAAGGGTGAGATACTCGACCTTCAATTCGCCGCAGCCCTCCACGCATTCACGAACAGCCTTTGCTCCTGCTTCGTGGCCTTTGATTCGCGGGAGACCGCGCGCCTTTGCCCAGCGACCATTGCCATCCATGATAATGGCGATGTGACGGGGAACCGTTTTCGCGGCCAGGGACATGACTACAGAATAATAGTCTGACCGCGTTCTGGGCCTACGCTGACCATGGATAATTTTGCTCCAGTTAACTCAGAAATATATTTGGCGTATTGTCTTGCTGCCAAAGGAAGTTGCGAAAATTTCTTCGCTAAATGCGTAACTGTATTCCAGCCGCGCACTTCTTTGTAGATCGGTTCGCAATTAGCTAGTTGTGTCGCGTCGGATGGAGGAACACTTAAGCGTTTCCCATTCAATCGGTACGCTACGCAGATCCGAATTGGATCGACATCGTCGAGCCCATCGAGGTTGGTGATGGCGAGTTCGTCGATCCCATTGATCATGGTCGCATAGCGGGTTGCTACTGCGTCGAACCAGCCGCAGCGTCGCTTCCGGCCGGTCGTAGCTCCAAATTCACGTCCCAAGCCATGAAGTCTTGCGGTGAATTTTTGAGCTTCGGTGGGCAACGCCCCCTCGCCTACGCGTGTTGTGTAGGCTTTCATTACTCCTACCACACGATCCATCCGATGTGGCGGCACGCCTGTGCCGGTGCACGCGCCACCGGCGGTCGTATTTGAGGAAGTGACATAGGGGTACGTGCCATGATCGATGTCCAGAAATGTGCCTTGCGCGCCTTCAAAGAGGATTTCCTTCCCGCGCTGAAGGGCGCGATGAAGATACACAACTGTGTTGCCGACAAATGGGCGCAGACGTTCTCCTGCGGCAAGATAACTTTCGCTGACTTCGCGAAAATTGATCGGTTTTGCGCCAAGGGCCTGGAGGATCTTGTTGTTCTCGATCACCTTGGCTTGTAATTTTTTTGAGAAAACAATCGGCTGCATCAAATCGGACACGCGCAGGCCTGTGCGGGCCGCTTTGTCTCCGTAGGCGGGACCAATCCCGCGTTTCGTCGTTCCAATTTTGGCACGGCCCTGGCGCAGTTCGCGCTGCTCGTCGATCAGGCGGTGATAAGGGAGAACCAAATGGGCGCAATCGCTAATCAGCAAATTCTTGCCGATTGTGATTCCTAATTTGCTCAGACCATCGATCTCCGCGACGAGCGCGA